>Ga0247610_10000409_pt1 | contig 62173 bp, 47 predicted proteins | sample 174DNAGHGhighgp2_FD_193483 | JGI IMG/M metagenome (GOLD analysis project Ga0247610, IMG submission 193483) | Sheep rumen microbial communities from Palmerston North, Manawatu-Wanganui, New Zealand - 1742 DNA GHGhigh gp2 | ecosystem: Host-associated > Mammals > Digestive system > Stomach > Rumen...
TGCTCAGCACAGGCAGGAGGTGCTGCTCGGCGTCGCTGAATTGTCCCGCGTAGGCCGTGAAGCGGAAGGCCAAGAGGCTCAAATCATATTGTCCCTTCACCTTCCAACGCACTTCCTTGCTGCGACCGGGCTGGATAGTTTCCATCGAAATTGTGGCGTTGGAGACAATCATATTAATGGGTTTCATCGTGCCTGCATCGAAGATTTCGAGTTTCGCCTTGGGCGTGACAGTCTCATCACCCGTGTTGATGACGTTGGCCACGAACCACAGCTCGTCGTTGTCGTACATATAACGCGGCATATCGGCCATAATCATCACGGGCTTCGAGGAGGTGAAGGTGTATTCGTTGCGGCCCGTCTTACGGTCTTTGGTGTAGGCCATCAGCATCAGGCGCCAGCGCGTGAGGGCGTCGGGCATAGTAAAACTGAAGGTTGCGCTACCGTCGGCATTGGTGCGCAGTTGCGGGAAGAAGAAGGCCGTCTCGTTGAAGTTCTCGCGGAGGGTCGGCTCGGCGGGTTCCTTAGACTTTCCCGATTCAGTGACTTCATAAAACATTACTTCGTTACCTCCATCTGCCATAACCATTTCTTCATCCGCCGCGTTCTGTGCCACCAAGGGGATTTCATAATCCACTGCATTAGAAGACTTTTCCAACACCGCTCCAGTCATCATAGGTGCTGATTCCTCAACATAATCATAAAGCACACGCCCGCCTTTTCTGTAACGGCGCATCCCAAAACCATATCCGAAATCAAAGAAAGGTGCATCGGAGGGCAGGCTGAAATTGAAGAGTTCAATGAATGTAAAGTAATCAATCCCCGTGTTGGACGATGTGAAGTCGTGTACACAGGTGGAAAATCTGTAACTGCGTGGGCCCCAAGGCGACATACTGAAATTCCAGTAATTGCGTTCAAATTCATCCAACGAGGCATCATACATTCCTGCTAGCAGAGCGGCTTCCAAAGGCTTTTTCTTGTAGTCGCTGACAGTCACTTCCCAAGTCTCCTCGGCTCCGGAACTGAGTTTGTCGCGCACGGTGGCCAATTTCACGTCCAAATCATAGTTGTCGAAAGGCACGGAAATATGATTGTCACCAGTCCTGAAAGCATTTTCCTTCACAAGGACATAACGGAAATTGAGGCCGCCACGGTCGCCTTCGGTCACTTTATAAGTAAAGGTCTGCACGCTGTTGCTGGTAGTGATTTTCTTGTCAAAACGGATTTCATCGCCGTGGAGCAACTGCACCCAAATGTCCACATCTTTGGCTGAACTGCCGATGCTGAACTTGATTTCGTCGCCGGGATGGGCGGTCGATTTGTCCACATCGCTCCAAACCATAGCGGTATAAGGCATCTTTTTGGCCTCGTTTTCGTAAACGGTGAATTCCTCCGTCGTAACGGCCAAAGGATCGTCCAGACTCTTCAGTTCCACGACATAATTTCCAGATCCCAAGGTTTTGCCTTCCAAGAACTTGGCCTTGTCGTCCACCATAATTTCGGCCTCATCGACCAAAGTCTTGGTTCGCTTGTCATAGAAACTGTATTCAGGGAAGAGCTTGTTCAATTGTTCATCGCTAAGCAATTGTCGGTCAAAGACTTCCAAATGTTGCATGGCTTCAAAATAATTAATCTTAGCAAGGTCATCGTAGCGGTAAATCTTGCGCGAGATGCGGCTCTTGGCGGGCTGCCAACTGAGGTTGCTCACCGTGATTTGGTACCTGCCGAGGTCTGATTTCTCGATGGTGCGGGGCAGGTCGGTGCTGATGGCGATTTCGTTGTAGCCTGCACGGATGCTGTATGTGTCAGCGTGAGTCTCGCCCTGCTTGCTCGTGGCGGTCACCTCGATTTCGTAGGTGAACATAGGCTGCTTCTCGGGCGCGATGGTCTTTGAAGGCTTCAGGTTGAAGGTGATGGCGAACTTGCCGTTTTCGTCGGTGCGGGCCTTGCCGTGGGTGATTTGCTCGTCATCGACGACTGGGTACCACCACCACCAGCAACGCCACGGGAAGGAGGTCTTGCGGACGACACGGTAGCTGTATTCCACATCGTCCAAGCCGAAACCGGCGTAGGCTTTCACGTCACCGCGCACCGTAACTTCTTGGTTCAGTTTGTATTGCTCTTTCGGCTGTTCAAAGTTAACCTCGAAAGTCGGGCGTTTGTATTCCTCCACGCGGATGGTTGTGCTGCCACGGCTGGCGTTGAGGTGAAACACTCCGTTCAGCCTATCGGTGGGGATGACAAAAGAGCCGCTGAATGAGCCGTATTCGTCGGTGCTGAAGTTGGCCGAGGTAATCTCTTGCCAGTTGGCATCGCGGAAGGAAACCGTTTCCGAATAATGGTTCACAAGACTCAAATCTTCACCCAATTTGCGCGTCACGATACCTTGGTAGTAAACAGTTTGTCCAGGACGATAGATGGCACGGTCGGTGAAGAGTTTCGTTTCGTAGATTTCGCTGTTGTTCTTGTACCGCTCATTGAGGCGGAATTGGTTGCTCGCAAGCAGGTTGTCATCGCCCTTGCGCAGGTTGATGCTAAAAGAGTTGTATGTGCCCACTTTTCCATCAAGCACAGCTCGACCGTTTTTGTCGGATTTCAGCGTGGCGATGATGATGGTCTTGTGTTCTCGGGCTTTGTAGTCCCACTCGCGGCGGTAGAGTTCCACGGTCACTCCTTCCATAGTTTTCCCCGTTTTGCGGTCAACGGTCACCACGGTCATTTTTTCGTCCTTTTGGTCCACAATGTAACCGAGATTGGAGACTTGGAAATTGAGCACCAGTGTTTTATCCTCGCTCTTGATGCCTTGTTTGGTGGTGGCAGTCAGGTAGTAGATGCCTTCCTCCAAAGCGGGCAAGGCAATCAAGGTGCTGTGGCTGCGATAGTCGGTTTCAGCGGGCAACATGAGGTCCTGCTCCGCGACGGGCATTTTTTTGTTCAATTCCTTGAGCAAATCCTCCTTTTGCATATTGTTCAATTTGCTCAATTCTTTCTCGCTGATTTTCACGATTCTATAATAAGGTGCGGTCGTGTTTTTGTATTCCAACACGGCGGGGATGGCCTCGTTGGGCAGTTGCACTTTATTCAAAGTCAGGTCGATTTGCGGCTCCTCAATGCGTTTGATGAGGTTTTCGCAGTTTTTCGCGCCCTTCGACTTCGGGAACTTGGCGATGGCCACTTCGCACATCGTCTTGGCTTTCTTGTAGTTGTCGAAATACGTGCTGTCTTCTCTGTTGCTATCGTATTGGTCCATCAAGCTCCTCGCAACCAAAGAGGTAATCTCTGCAGAAAGCGGGTTGTCCTTGTGCTGGTTCTTCAGGTCCTCCATCGCGGCTTGGTATTGTTCGTCCTTGTCCAAAATGGAATTGACGAAGCCGAAACGCTTGAAGTCGTTGTAAATCAAGACATCTTCGTTCTTTCCCCTGAGGTTGTAGGCGATGAGGTCTTGGTATATCTTCAGGCATTTCGTAAGCGGGTTATCGGCAACGCCCAAGTCGGCCTTCACGAAGTCCTTGGCGGGCAGCCACCATGCTTCGGTCTCACCTTCCACATCGTCGCCATTGGCTTGTTCTTGGTAGTAGTTGGCCACGCGGTGGAACATAAATTCGAAGAGCGAGGCTTCGTAGTCGATATACTCCTCATTGTTGTTCTTGTTTTCGTACAGCACCATGAAATCCTCGGTCTTGGCTTTTTTCAGTGCCTCGACGGGCTTCAAGGCTTCGTCATAATGCTGGTTGATGCGCGTCTTGAAACTCTCCTTGTCCCAATATTTCATCTCCACCTTAGAGAGGTCGCCGTCGATGGGCAGGTTTTCGTTGATGGTCCATTCGTTCGACTCCAGGTAATTGGCGTAGGCTTTGGCGATTTCCTCGTGCAGGAGGGCTTCGTGAACGGCATCCAGCTGGCCGACTTTGGACTCAAGGTATTGGATGAAAGCCTGTTCGGGGTCTTCTTCTATGGTTCTCAACATGATGTTTTGCCGATAGAGCCAGGTCTTCAGCAACTGGGTTTGGTTTTTGTCCTTCAAGGCCTTCTCCTCGATGGCATTCAGTTCTTTTTCAGCCGATTCCGGCAGGTCTTTTTCAAGGTTTTCCTTTACGTTTTTCCACATATTCTCATAATTGTTTTTCGGGGTTTTGGGATTGTCGGGGTTGCTGGGGTTCTTGCTTGGCATGGCAAAAGCCAACACGCCGATGGCCACTAGGGCGATGGTTGCGATGATGATTCCGAGGTGTTTCATATTGTTTGTTTTACTTTGTTATTCTATTGAGTTTTGAGTTTCCCCTACGGGGAATGGAGTTCCCGCACATTTTGTATACCGCGGCGGCTTGAAGTATTTACAGTTTGCAGACTCTATCTGCCGCCGCTTTTATAATTATGATCAACCTCCATTCCCCGCAGGGGAATCCCTTATTAAACGCAAAAATAGCAAATATCGTGCATTTTTTTACAACTCATCAAATATCGAAGTTTAACTTGGAAAAAATATCCATTTATCGAAGTTTACATGAAAAAAATCTGTCATTTATCGAAGTTTACATGAAAAAAAATTGTCATCTATCGAAGTTTATGTATTTTTGCAGCAGAAAAACCGCTTTGCCATGGACGCACAAACCCTTCAAGAAATCTTGCTTGACCAGCAAGAAGAACTGTCAGAAACAGATTTAGCTTCGCTTTGCGACCGTTATGAGGAGCCTCAACTTCATTTAGACAGCAAACTTGCACAAGTAGTCATCGGAGTCAGACGAAGCGGTAAAACCGTTTTGTGTTACAAAGTTTTACAGCAAGCAGGGATTCATTATGCCTATGTCAATTTCGACGATGAAAGGCTGGTATCGTTAAAAACCGAAGACCTCAATACGGTACTTGACGTCCTATACCGAATCTACGGTGATTTCAAACACCTATTTCTTGATGAAATCCAAAACATTGATGGCTGGCCCCTGTTCGTCAACCGCTTGCTTAGAAAAAAAATGCATGTCTTCTTGACGGGCTCCAATGCCAAGCTGCTCAGCAACGAGTTGATGACCCATCTCACCGGCAGACATCATAAAGTAGAATTGTATCCTTTTTCTTTTTCTGAATACTGCTTGATGAAACATGTCAATACAATATCTATGACAACAAAATGCAAAGCATTACGAATTAAGGCTTTAGAAGAGTATATGAGATATGGAGGGTTTCCAGAACTATTCAACGAAACCAACAGGCACGAATATATTCAAGATCTTTTGGACGCTATCATCAAAAAAGACATCGCGAAACGATTCAAACTAAAACATGCGGAAGTATTGCGACAGATGGCCATTTATTTGTCGGATAATTACTGCCAGGAATTTGTGGCCACTAAAGTTGCCGCTCTTTTTGGCATATCCGACCACACGGCAGAAAAGTACTATTCCTATCTGAAGCAAGCTTTTTTATTCGTCGGGGTGAACAAGTTTTCATACAAAAGCGCCGAACGTGTATTGAACGAAAAGGTCTATGTTGTTGACACAGCATTCGCATCGGACAAAGAAGGGACTCTCGCTCCAGACAATTTGGGCTGGAGACTTGAGAATATCGTTTTGGTAGAACTCTTAAGACGCACAAAATCGGACTATACAAACGTATTCTATTACAAAGACCGTGAAAGTCAAGTGGATTTTGTGATAGCAAAAGACGGCAATGTGCAAGAAATAATCCAAGTGTCGTATAACATTTTCCACCCAAAAACAGAAAAGCGAGAAATAAAAGGGCTGAAAGATGCATCAAAGGCCTTGGGGTGTAACCGTATGACCTTGATCACTTTAGATACAGAAAAAACCATTTCAACGGAGCAAGGAGAGATCCATGTAATGGCTGCCACAGATTGGCTATTGAATCAACCAAATTTTCATACTTTTGCCTCGTGAAAAACCTGAACGACATCATGACCCCCATCGCCGCTGAATTGGCGCAGTTTGAGGTCTATTTCGAGCAGACCATGAAAGCCGAGACCGAGCCCATGGACGGCATCATGCACTATGTGCAGGAGTCGCGGGGCAAACGCCTGCGTCCCATCCTGGTGTTGCTCAGCGCAAAGCTCCTTGGTGAGGTCAACGAGCGGACACTGCGCGCCGCCACCTTTGTGGAGATGATGCACAGCGCCACACTCATCCACGACGACGTGGTGGACGATGCCGACCAACGCCGAGGCAAGGCCTCGGTGAAAGCGCAGTTTGGCAACCACTCGGCGGTGTTGGCTGGCGACTATCTCCTGGCCAAGGCCATGCTGCTGCTCAGCGCACCCGGCGACCATGCCATCCTACAGGAGATGCTGCGCACCGCTGCCGCCATGAGCGAAGGGGAATTGATGCAGGGGACTGTAGGGCTGTCGTTCCACGGCAGCCGCAATGGCAACCGCATTGAAAGCGGCTGCCACGATGTGACAGCCCTACAGGCCCAATATCTCGAAATCATCACCCGCAAAACCGCTACCCTGCTGCGCTCCTGCTGCGTAGCAGGCGCCCTATCGGTGGACGCCACACAAGAACAAATCCAACAAATTTCGGACTTCGGCCTCAATTTCGGCATCCTCTTCCAGCTGCGCGACGACCTGCTCGATGGCGAGAACACAGAAATGGCGCAAGCCCTATTACCACAATACCTTAAACAATCTTTGAAGGCATTGGAAGGCTTCCCTCCTACGGAAACGCTTGCAACACTGCACGACCTGACCGTTTTCTGCGCCGAACGGACAGCATAGTGCCTTTACTGCATTTCCCGAAAAAAACTTATATTTGCACGCTGTTTCAAAAAGACGCAAAAATGTTGCTTGCCATTCTATTTGTGCTTTGTTTCGTCGCCAACGGATTCGTGTTCGACGAGCACGCCGACCCCGATTCCGTCAAGGTGGAGCTCATCCGTTATCTGGAAGAGGACGACTTCGACAAGACGGTGGGGTATGCCAAGGCGGCCGTGGAGTACTACCGCAGCCGCAACGACCTCATGGACGTGGCAGGCTGCTACATGACCTTGGGCAACGCTTACCAACGTATGGGGCAATACGAGGAGGCCATCCACAACTACAACCTTTGCAGCGAAACGATGGACCAAATTGGTGGCCCGATGGCTAAGGTCAACAAACGGTATGTGCTCAACAACATGGCTGTGATGTACCTCAAAATGGGGGAATACGACCATGCCGAGTCAATGTGGAACCGGTGCATCTCCTCTGTCAATGACGACGACCCAGGATTTTTGCCGCAATACAACCAAGACTCGCTGCGTTGCCTCGATTTGGCCACCTACTACCAAAACCTCGCCGAGGTGCGTTTGGCGCAAGCCGACAACGATGAGCCAAGGCAACAGGAAAAGATCGGCGAGGCCATCCGCTTTTTGGAGCAGTCACTCGACTATTCGGAACGCTATGGCGCCGAACCCAACAAGATTGTCGGTCGGTTGACGGGTTTGGCGAAGGCTTATTTCGAGGCAGGCCGCACCGACGAGGCCAACCATAACTTGGATGCCGCGTTGCAGCTGGCCACCACCCTCGACGACCCCTACATGCTCGCCGCCATCCACTTGCTGAAAGGCGATGTGAAGCTGAAACTTGGCAAGAACGAAAACGCTGAAAAAGAGTATCTTGATGCACTTTCGTTGGCCCAAGAGAACCACTTCGGCGAGTTTGAGATGGAAGCCCTTAGCGGTGCCTACGAGTGCACCAAAGACAGCCAGCCCAAACGCGCTTTGGCCTACTTCACCCAAAACGCCGCCCTCAAGGACTCCATTTACAATAAGGAGCAACAAGCCCTCATCCGCGACTTCGAGGTGAAATACAAGATGGAGGAGACAGAATATGAATTAGCCTTGCAACAGGAGAAAAACCGACAAGGCCGCCGGCTCTTGTCGTTATCAATGGCAGTAGCCTTGCTGCTGCTTGTGCTGCTCATCGTCGGGCTTCGGGTGGCTTTCCTGCGCAAACGCCGCAATGAGATGAAGGACCAAATGCTGTTCGTCGTCGCCCACGATATCAAGACGCCCATCGTGTCGCAGGCCCAACTGCTCGACATGACCTGCCAGCATTTCGATGCCATGCCCAAGGAGGAAATCAAGGAGAACATCGAGGCTTTGAAAATGTCGACCGACGACCTCAAGGACAAGCTGCAAAACATCATCTATTGGGTGCGCAACGAGATGGGCGGCCTCAGCAGCGACCATACGCCCTTCGGCATCAGCACTGTGGTTGACGAGGTGATGCAGGAACTGTCGCTGCAAGCCCACATGAAAGGCCTGTCCATCGCCAACGAAGTGCCCGTCGAATGGATGGCCTTCGACGACGAAAAAGCCGTGCGCACGGTACTGCAAAACCTGCTCTCCAACGCGGTGAAGTTCTCCTATCCCAAAAGCGTGGTGAACATCACGGCCACCGAAGAAACACATTGCTACCGACTGACCGTGACTGACCACGGCAGGGGCATCGCCAAAGAGCGCATGGCGCTCTTGCTCAAGGGCTTCGCACCCTACTCGCAAGGCACCGAAGGCGAGGTGGGCACTGGCATCGGCCTCTTCGTGAGCCAGCAACTGCTCAGCCGCAACGGAGGCAAAATCACCATCGAGAGCCAGGAAGGGCAAGGCACCTCTGTAAGTTTCACGATAAAGAAAGCGCAATGATGACGAACAACGGACATACCCTCAGGGTCTTGCTTGTCGACGACCATCCCATCTACCGCGTCGGGCTGAAGATGTCGTTGCGCTATTCTGAGGTCGACTGCGAGGTGGTGGCCGAGACGGAGAACGTGCAGCAGACCGTCGACTACCTCAAGGCCCACAGCCACGACATCGACCTGATGATGCTCGACTTCTTCCTCACCGACGGCACCGCCAAGGACGTGATGCACGCCGTCGACACCTATTGCCCTGGGCTTAAGGTGCTGTTGCTCTCGGGCGAGGTGGTGCACCCTGCCGTGCTGCAAATGGCCGAGCAGCACATCGACGGCTTCATCAGCAAGACCATGAAGCCCGATGAACTGAAGCAACGCATCGAAACCCTTTTTGGCCATTCATTGAAGCCCAGTACGGATAGCGACACCGAAGAGCTGTCCGAACGCGAAATCGAAGTGATTAGGCTCTGTACCAAGGGGTTGACCGCCAGTGAGATAGGCGACAAGCTCCACATCAGCAAGCGCACCGTGGAGACCCACAAGGAACGCATCTTCCTCAAACTCGGACTGAAGTCCACGAAGGAATTGATCAACTATGCCTTCCGTAGCGGCCTGATGGAGTGAGTGACTCTTTCTTTGTTTAACATCGGAAAAACCGGAAGGACCGGAAAGGCGAAGCCTTCAATTTTCCGTGTTTTCCGCGCCTTCCGATGTTGAAAAACTTCATTTCCGACCTGCAAATTCCGTATTAATACGGAACGGAGATTGGATTTTTTTCCCGATGTTTGCAATCTGCATACACCTTAAATTATTAATCACTAAAATCCAGACAAATGAAAAAAGTAACAATGTGTTTCGTCATCTTGGCCGCAGCAGTCATGATGACGGGTTGCGGGGGCAGCAAGCCCTACGATGCCAAGAAAGTGAGCGAGCTTAAGGACAAGGTCTTTAGCCTTACCCCCGACGACTATGCCGAAGTCATCAAACAGGCCGACGGCATTCTGACCTACTTTGAGCAGAAGTATCCCGCCGACGAACTCAAGGAAAAGGCCCAAGGTCTCGTCACCGAAGAGAAGTTTGGCAGCGACACCGAGCTTTTCAAAACGTTCAACCAGTTCTGCAACGCCCTCTACAACATGGACGACCAAATGGATGCTACCACCAAGAGTGCCTACGACAAGTTCTTGGAACGCAAAAAGAACCTTATAGGACACTGAACATGAAACGGCGGAATGGTCCATTAGGCCAAACCGATTTCCATTTTCTCACAAAAACAGGTCTCTCGTGCCACGATGAAGGGCAGGGGAGACCTTTTCCTTTGATGGCGACCCAGACCGGAAGGCGAAGCCTGCATTTTTCCGTGTGTTCCGATGCCGAAAAAACTTCATTTCCGACCTTCAAATTCCGTATTAATACGGAATGAAAGTCGGATTTTTGTTTTGATTTTTGCAAGTTGAAATAATGGACGCGAGTTCCGTTTCCACGGAATGAAGGCGAGACGCGGGACGCGAGTTGTTATCCCCGTCTCGTGTCCCGTAGTCTCGTGTCCCGTGTCAGTAGCTTACAAAACAATCAAAACACATAACACTATGAAGAAAAAGTTTACATTTCTGCTGGCAGTCTTGGTGCTGCTCGGCGGCTTGGTCGGTCCGATGGGGAAGGCCAAGGGACAGTCGATTACATTTACGAACCTAACTAACCCGCAGCCTACTTTGAGTTTCAGCTATGGCGTTGGCAATGAGGCCCCTGAGGGACAATATGCCTATGTCAGTTGCGCCAACCTTGGTGAGGACAACGACGTGACCGTCAGCTTGGGCCAAGGCATTAACAGCCATTTCGAGCTGTGGGACTTGGAATCCAACCAAAGCTCATGGATCAACCTTACTCAATTCACGGCCACCAACACTGATCAGTATTGGTTTGGATTCGATTTCCTCGTTCGCCTGAAGCCAGGCTATGACCTAGGCAGCACCCATTCGGATGTCGTCAACCTCACCGCGACGGTAAATGGAAGCCCTGTTTCGGCCTCCATCACGCTTTCGGGAACGGTGACTGCCCCGACCTACAACATCGAGTTTGACTATGGCCTCAATCCTCACGGTTGGGTGGCCGTTTACCCTTCACATGATGTCGTGGCAGGTGATTTGGTTTATATGGATGTGCATCCAACCTCTGGCTATCGCTTTGATGGATTCACTTTATACAACAAGAATACCAACGAAAATGTGACCGAAAGCATCACAATTGATGATTTGAGCGCTGATCCGTATGCAGACCATGAATACCTCTTCCGAATGCCCGCCTACAATCTGCTGATTGAAGCATCGTTTGTGCCCAACAGCTCACTGCCTACACCTACCATCATGGTGGGAACCACTCCGATGGTGTTCTACAACGGCTATGGCGACCCCGACCCCGATGGAAATTTCATGTGGTTTGGCGTCCAAAATCCAGGCAATAATTCTACCATTTGGGCTGAAGTGAACTCAACCGACTTCGAGCTTTGCCAAGTCACCGACCCGGATGCCATCACTTGGAACGGACAATACGTTGGCGTTCAAAGCACGGACGCCAATTATTTCGGCTTCACCTTGGGCATACGCCTGAAGCCCGGCTTGGAACGTGGCACCTACAGCGGCGTCCTCACGTTAGGCGCCGAACGCGCTACCGATGTGGTCATCAACCTGACGGGAACGGTGACGGATCCTACTTATCACATTACCATCTTGGAAGAAACCGGAGGTTATGCCGTGTGCCATCAAGGCTATGACCACACCGCAGGCACTGAGGTCACTCTGACGACGCAACTCAACTCTGGCTATGTCGGCACTGGCGTTTGGACCGTGTTCAAGGAAGAAGATGGCGAATGGGTGGCCGACAACTCAGTGGAAATCATCGGCAATAGTATCATCATGCCTGCCTACGACATCAAGATACAACCACATTTCAGGTCGACGACCGCGCCTTGCATCGTGGTGGGTGATTATTACATTACCCTTTCCCAGTCGGTGGCTGAAGGTTTCCGCTTGACGGGCGCGATTTGTCACAATTTCACCCCACAAGGCGGCATCACTGTCAAGCAATATACGGACGCAACTTGCCAAGAAGAGCAAACTGATCGTTGGCTGACCATAACCACGGATTGGAATGGTACTGGATACTATTTGTTAGTCCATTTTGAGACAATCAATACAAGTTCGGAGAATCGCACGACTTATGCGCGAATCGAAGGGGTAACAGCTGAAGGCGATAACGTTTATTCTGATCCTATCGAAATCACCCAGTTGGGCAGGGCCTCTATCAGCTTTGGCGAAAACAACCAATTGAGTCTTGCCTGGGAGGGCCAAAGCGGCACCATCCCGTTGGTTTGCCACAACTTGTCGGGCGTCCACCATTGGAAGGTGAAAACCCCTGAAGGCGGTTGCGAGCTCAACTTCAGATGGCTTACGCTCGATTTCGTGGAAACTAACGATGGCTACGAGATCCATTACCACTGCCTAGGCAATTCTTTGGCCGTTGGGCGTACCGTATGCCTTTCCGTTTGGGCCTACGATGCCAACGGCAACGTCATGGGAGCATCCGAGAATTGGCTTGATGGCGACTACCTGACCATCCACCAAGACCCCGAAACGCTCATCTCCACCACGCGCGACGTGTATAGTTTCGACGAAACTGGCGCTACGCAAGTCTACACCTGCCCGCCCGAGGGAAGCAGCTTCACTGTAGTTTCAAACCAAACAGGGTCTTTTGACTATAATACAATTTATTCTCCTAACTATCCTAATGAGGCCAATTACATTGAGCTTCAACTGAGCGGCTATGTCGACCACGCCATTAAGGGTATCAAGCTGGATATGATGCCGGGCCAATCTGCTTGGGGCACGGTGCAAGTTTATGTGGGAGATTTGAACGCAATTTACCATGATTTGGCCCACGTCAACAATGGTACCCTCACATCGTGGCCCAACGTGACCTACAGCGACGAGTGTTATGTTGACCTCGATGTCGAGATGAACGGAGACGATGCCGATCATGTCATCGAATCGGGTGAAGTGCTGAAGATTCGAATCACCTCGACGGGTGGAACGCTGTATTGCCAAGGCCTCATGGTTGATTATGTGGGAGCGCCGAGCTATGTGACTGAAAAATGGTATGAGACCGACTTGGAGGACATCCTTCCTGGCGATGAGTTTGTCATTGTCGGCGAGGCAGGCAACCAATACTATTCCATGGAAAATACCATGAGTACGGTCGGTTGGGAACAAGCCGTTGCCGGAGCGACGACTGAATTGTATGACGCGAATCAAGGCGTAGGGGTTTGCCGCATCAAATCCATCAATAACGGAACATACGGTGAAGTGCCCAGCAACTATAGATGGACGCTCAACCGCTACCAAGGCAAGTACTATTTCAAGCCTGTTGGCACGAACGAATATCTGAAACATTCGGCTTCGGAAGGCGTGACTATTGGTTCGGGCACTGAAAACCGTGATTTCGTATTGGCTACCCGACCCAATAGTGAAGCCCAACATTATCTCTATCGCAATGGCTATTATTTGGCCGTTGACAATACCTATGGCAAAGAACATTGGATTGCCTACGATGCAAACCACATATCGGGCCAGAACGACACCAAGTTCTTCAAGAAGACGTATGAATACCAATGGGGAAGCATAGCCTCCGTTCGCTATAGTGCCAAATACGGGCAGACACAAGAACCTACGAACGCCAAAGGCGTGGTCAGTTTCAGGACTGTGGATGCCAATGCCATTTATTTGCAGGACAATGATAACGGCATGATGTTGCTTCGCAGCAACTTCGTGAATGTGGACGACTTCATGCAACTCGCCGTGGGCGACGAAATCATCGTGAGAGGCATACCGTATGTTGAAACCGTCGATGGGAAAGAACAGCTGACGATGCGCAATGTTGCGTTGCTTCAGGTGATGAGCCAAGGCAACACGATTGCGCCTTTGGAAAAGACCCTCGCCGAGTTGAACGAGAACATGAACATGGCCGACGATGAAAGCCACACTTGGATTTGGAGCTGCAAGGAAAACATGGTCGTCAAGGTGGCAGATGCATATGTTAATGATGTGGATGCCAATGGCGTTTTCACCATTTCTCAATATAATGCAAACGAAACAGTGGTTGACCCTTGTTTCGATACGGATGTGGCACCGGCCAATGATGTTGACGTAACTGGCCTTTTCGTGAAAAACACCGATGGTTCGCAGACCGTCAGACTTCTGCCCCGCTCGGTCAACGACATCACCGTCTATCGCCCGCACAACGTGGTTTATGGCCCTGTGATCCAAAACGAATCCACCCCCGACGCGCAATATTTGCCGGTCGTTACGCTCAATACAGAAAGCAACTATAGTGGAGCCTATATGCAAGACGACCAAATCAACCTCAGTTTCCCGACCTCATTGACAACGGGAGAGAGCGACGAAATCTTCTACCAATATTTAGGCGTAGGTGTCTTTACCATTGACGACCAAAACCAGAGGCATTATCTTTCGGCAACAAGTGGCGACTATTCTGACAACACAAGCTATGTCGATTTCACCATGCCCAACGAAGACGTGCATGTAGAGGTGTATTACACCAGAATGTACCAGCTTCGTTACTATTCCTATGCGGGTTCCTATCTCCAGTCGAACGTCCTTGAAGGCACATACGCACATTCCGGCCCGTTGTATAACATTAATATGCCTGCCCCCGAAGGCTATTCGTTTGTCGGTTTTTCGAGAGGCGGAGAATACTATTGCGGCGACTATTTGGATTATGGCGTTTATGAGACGGGTGCCACCATGCTCTACAACGATGTCATTTGGTATTGGCCTTTGTTCCAGAAAGCTGGCGAGGAGGAACTTTACACCATGGTGTTTGTTGGCGATCAGACATACGGAGGTGAAACCGAAAACCTTGATGTAAACGGCCCGATGCTCGTTGAATCTGGCGCTGTGTTAGACATGGAAAGCAATGGCATTGTGAACACACATTATGATTGGTTCATCATTGAGGATGGAGGTCAGGTGATATGTAACAATCCTTTCAGAGGCACAATGCGCAAAAACATTACGGGCTATGGCACTGGGGACGGCAACTGGTATTTGCTTTCCAATCCCCTCCAAGATCAATCTGATGTATATGCCACGAATTATATCCAAAACCTTATCGACGCCAACGGCGAATACGACCTTTATTCCTTCGACCAAAGCGAAGAAAAAGAATGGAGGAACTTCAAAGAGGATAGCCACAATCATCGTTGGGAACACGGCCAAGGTGTGCTCTATGCCAATAAGAATGATGTTACAGTGGAATTCAAGCAGGATCTGAATAATCCTACAAACGGTTATAATGTTGTGTATGATGGCAACGCTTCATTCAAGGGCTTCAACCTTGTTGGCAATCCTTGGACCTACGATGCCTATATCAACCAAGACTATTACCGCATGAACCAGGAAGGCACCGAATTGATTGAAGCCTCAGCCAGCGAACCCATCCATCCTTGCGAGGGCATTTTCGTGCAAGTGGCACAAAACATCACTAAGGTGAGTTTCACGCGTGAACAACCTAGGGAAAGCGGCATCAACGTCAATGCCAGCAACGACGAAGGCATGCTCATCGACCGTGCCACGGTGCGCTTCGGCGAAGGCAACACGCTCGGCAAGTTCCAACTCAACGCCAACAGCACCAAGCTGAGCATCCCGCAAGGCGACAAGGAGTTTGCCGTGGTGCGTAGCGCCGCCCAAGGCGAAATGCCGCTCAACTTCAAGGCCGAGAAAGACGGCACCTACACGCTCAGCTTCGACGTGGAGAACGTGGAGCTGGACTACCTGCACCTTATCGACAACATGACAGGCGCGGATGTGGATTTGCTTGCCTCTAACCATGAAGCCGTAGGAGATTGCGGGTCTTCGCCCGCAATGACGGCTTCCTACACCTTCACCGCCAAAACCACAGACTATGCCTCGCGCTTCCGCCTAGTGTTCTCCGTGCAAGCAGACAGTCCGTCTGCAGCACCCCAAACCTTCGCCTACTATAACGGCAGCGAATGGGTCGTCAGCAACCAAGGTCGCGCCACGCTGCAAGTGGTCGACGTGATGGGCCGAGTGCTCAGCAGCGAGCAAATCGACGGCAACGCCGAAGTCGGCATCAACCAGCCTGCCGGTGTCTACATGCTCCGCCTCGTGAATGGCGACAATGTGAAGGTGCAGAAGGTGGTGGTGAGATGACAATGAGGCTTGTAGGGCTGTCGTATTACGGCAGCCGCAATGGGCAACCCAACATGCGGCTGCCACGGTGTGACAGCCCTACAAGCCAACAATTAAACAATTCAACAATTAAACAGTCAACAACAAAACCCAAATACAATGAAAAAACTGATAGCAACCACAGCAATCATTCTCGGTCTGAGCCTCACCACCTTCGCCGACGGCGGCCTGTTCCACCGTGGCTACAACGCCCAGAACGGCTCCTCGGGCTATAGATATTTCGGTGCCAACACGGAAGGCGACAACGCGAGCGGCGTGGCCATGCCACTGCTACCGCAGCATGGCCAAGAAACCAACCAGCCCGCCCCGTTGGGCAGGGGCATCGCCATATAGCTCGGCCTTGGTACGGCGTATCTCTTGGGGAAGAAACCCAAGGAAAAATGACGCAATAAATGTTTCCTTTTCATGGTCTTTTGTGAAAGGCTGGCGATGTCTGTCGCCAGCCTTTTTTCACTTTTTTTGCACCCTTTCATTAAGATTTCGTATTTTTGCACTCTAAAATAGAAATACGTTTTTATGAAAAACAACTACAAGGAATATAAACAGCTGAATCTCACTGAGACAGCTAACGACATCCGTCAGTTTTGGGAAGCCGACAACACCTTCCAAAAGAGTTTGGACAACCGCGACAAGGACAACGCCTTCGTGTTCTTCGAAGGCCCACCGAGTGCCAACGGCACCCCTGGCATTCACCATGTGATGGCCCGTTCGATCAAGGACGTGGTATGCCGTTACCAGACCCTGAAAGGCAAGCACGTAGTGCGTAAGGCTGGCTGGGACACCCACGGCCTGCCCGTCGAACTCGGCGTGGAAAAGAAACTTGGCATCACGAAGGAAGACATCGGCAAGAAGATCAGCGTCGATGACTACAACCGCGCCTGCCGCGAGGAGGTGATGAAATACAAGGACATGTGGGACGACCTCACCCGCAAGATGGGCTATTGGGTCAACCTCAATGATCCTTACATTACCTTCACCAACGACTACATCGAAACCTTGTGGTTCCTGCTGAAAGACCTCTATAACAAAGGTTTGCTCTATAAAGGCTACACCATCCAACCCTACTCGCCTGCCGCTGGCACAGGCCTCAGCTCGCACGAACTGAACATGCCTGGCTGCTACCGCGATGTGAAGGATTTGACTTGCGTGGCGTTGTTCAAATTGAAAAATGATGTACGGCTGCCACAGTGTGACAGCCCTACATACGCTATAGCGTGGACAACAACGCCGTGGACCTTGCCGAGCAACACCGCTCTCTGCGTCGGTCCGAATATCGACTACGTGCTGCTGAAGACCGTGCATCCCTACACCGAGGAGCCTTGCTACATCCTCATGGCCAAAGCTTTGGTCGAGACCATGTTCAAGGAAGCCCCCGAGGTCGTGAAGGAATTCAAGGGTAAGGATCTCGTCGGCATCGAGTACGAACAATTGATTCCTTGGGTCAACCCGGGCGAAGGCGCCTTCCGCATCATCCCCGGCGACTATGTCACCACTGAGGACGGTACAGGTATCGTCCACATCGCACCCACCTTCGGTGCCGACGACAAGCGCGTGGCCGCCGCCGCTGGCATCCCGCCCTTGCAGATGATCGACAAGGACGGCAAGCCACAGCCTATGGTGGACCGCACGGGTAAGTTCTTCCGCATCGAAGACCTTGACCCAATCTTCGTCAAGAACTACATGGACGTGGAGGCCTACCGCCCCTACGCGGGCCAGTTCGTGAAGAACGCCTACGACCCCACCAAGACCGAGAAGGACAAGAGCCTCGACGTCGACATCGTGATGCTCCTCAAGGAACAAGGCAAGCTCTTCAAGAGCGAGAAACATACACACAACTACCCGCACTGCTGGCGCACCGACAAACCCGTGCTCTACTATCCCCTTGACAGCTGGTTCATCAAGACCACGGACCTCAAAGACCGCATGATCGAACTCAACAAGACCATCAACTGGAAGCCCGAGGCCACGGGGAGCGGCCGCTTCGGCAACTGGCTGGAGAACCTCGTCGACTGGAACCTGTCGCGTTCGCGCTATTGGGGCACACCGTTGCCCATCTGGCGCACCGAGGACGGCAAGGAAGAGATCTGCATCGGCAGCATCGAAGAACTACGCAACGAAATCGAGAAGTCCATCAAGGCGGGCTTCATGACAGAGAACCCCTATGCTAGTGAAGACTACACCAAGTTCGACTTACACCGTCCTTATATCGACGGCGTGGTTTTGGTTTCGCCAAGCGGCAAGAAAATGATGCGTGAACCTGACCTCATCGACGTGTGGTTCGACAGCGGCGCCATGCCTTATGCCCAATACCACTACATGGGGGAAAAGACTAAAGACGGAAGACTTAGGACGGAAGGACAACCGCTGCCCTTCCCGGCCGACTTCATCGCCGAGGGTGTCGACCAGACCCGTGGATGGTTCTTCACCCTGCATGCCATCGCTACGATGTGCTTCGATAGTGTGGCCTACAAGAACGTCATCTCCAACGGCTTGGTGCTCGACAAGAACGGCAACAAGATGTCGAAGCGTTTGGGCAATGCAGTCGACCCATTCGGTGCTATCGAGAAATTTGGCGCCGATGCTGTGCGTTGGTACATGATCACCAACTCGCAGCCCTGGGACAACCTAAAGTTTGACGAGGCCGGTGTCGACGAGGTGCGCCGTAAGTTCTTCGGCACTCTTTACAACACTTACGCCTTCTTCGCCTTGTACGCCAACATCGACAAGTTCGACTACAGCCAAGCTGACATCGACATTAAAGACCGTCCCGAGATCGACCGCTGGATCCTCTCGGAGCTCAACTCCCTCATCCTCGAAGTCGACAACGCCTATCAGAGCTATGAGCCCACTCGTGCGGGTCGCGCCATCGCCGAGTTCGTCGATGCCCACCTCAGTAACTGGTATGTGCGCCTCTCGCGCCGTCGTTTCTGGAAGAGCGAGGACAACACGGACAAACTATCGGCCTACCAGACCCTCTACACCTGCCTCGAGACCGTGGCACTCCTCGCCTCGCCCATCGCTCCGTTCTTCAGCGAACAGCTCTACCGCGACTTGAACAACGTCACGGGCCGCAACAAGGCCGAATCCGTCCATCTGACCGACTTCCCCGTCGCCGACAAATCTTTCATCGACAAGGCCCTGGAGGAACGCATGGAAGCCGCTCAGCTCATCTCTTCGCTGGTGCTCTCGCTGCGTAAGAAAGCCAACATCCGCGTGCGTCAGCCCCTGTCGAAGATCATGATCCCCGTCGCCAACGAGGAGATGAAGGCTCAGATCGAGAAGGTGTCGCACCTCATCAAGAGCGAGGTCAACATCAAGGAGATCGAGTTCCTCTCGCCCGACAACAACATCTTGGTGAAGAACGTGAAGCCCAACTTCAAGACCTTGGGTAAGAAGTACGGCAAGCAGATGAAACAGATCCAGGCCTACTTCACCAACATGAGCCAGGACGAGATCCACGCCTTCGAGAAGAACAACGGCGCCCACCTCAATGTGGACGGCGTCGACGTCGAGCTGACCCTCGAAGACGCCTTGATTTCAACGCAGGACATCCCCGGCTGGGCCGTCACCTCACAGGACGACCTCACCGTGGCTTTGGATATGACCATCACCGATGAGCTGATGCAGGAAGGCCTCGCCCGCGAGATTGTCAACCGCGTGCAGAACCTCCGCAAGACAGGTGGCTTCGAAGTGACCGACCGCATCGAACTGCTCATCGAGAAGAACGAAAAGACCAACACCGCCGTGGCGAAATACGGCGACTACATCTGCAACGAGACCCTGGCCACCATCACCGAGGTAGATGCCTTGGAAGGCGTTGAAGCTGAGGAATTGGTGGAAGGCGTTAACGTGAAAATAATGATAAAGAAGAAATAATGCTTTTGGCCTCTGGCTTCTGGCTTTTGGCCTCTGGCAATCTCAACAGAAGGGAAAACCCTCCTTTACATGGAACTGCCAGTAGCCAGTAGCCAGCAGCCAACTGCCACTGAATAACTTAACAACTGAACAACTGAACAACTACACTACCATGGACACTAACAAGAAAGAACCCCAAGTGCGCTATTCCGACGAAGACCTTGAGGAATTCAAAGCACTGATACTCGAGAAGCTCGAACAGGCAAAAGCCAGTCTGGAGAACTTGCAGGCCAACCTCTCTGGCGGCGAACACAGCACCGACGACACCGCCCCCACCTTCAAGGTGTTGGAAGACGGCTATGCCGTGGCCCAGAAAGAAGAGAACGCCAAACTCGTGGCCCGTGAGGAAAAGTATATCCATAACCTGGAACTCGCACTCATGCGCATTGAGAACAAGACCTACGGCATCTGCTGCGAGACAGGGAAACTCATCCCTAAAGAAAGACTGCGCTGCGTGCCCATCACCACCCGTTGCCTCGACGCTAAACTGAAGAAAAAGTGAAAAAGGAAGGCAGCCGCGGCCTCATCTGGTCGTTTGTGGTGATATTTCTCGTCTTACTCTTCGACCAAATCCTCAAGATTTGGGTCAAGACCAGCATGACTCTCGGACAAGACACCCCTGTTTTCGGGAGTTGGTTCAGGTTGCTGTTTGTCGAAAACAACGGCATGGCCTTCGGTTGGCTGGGTGGTGGCGGTTTCCTTAAGCTGGCCTTGAGCCTCTTCAGGATCGTGGCCATCGTCGCCCTGTTCTGGATCTTGATCCGACAGGCGAAGAAAGGCACCAAGTTTGGTGTGCTGTTTGGCCTCGCCCTCATCACAGCAGGTGCCATGGGCAACATCATCGACAGCGTGTTCTACGGCCGCATCTTCAGCGAGAGCACCTACACCCAGATTGCTACGCTCTTCCCTGACGGGGGCGGCTATGCCGGCTGGCTGCACGGGCGTGTGGTCGACATGCTCTACTTCCCCATCATCGATGTGGCCCGTGAAAACGCCACCTGGCTACCTGATTTCTTCTTTGGTCCCGATGGGCATTTCATCTTCTTCCGTCCCATCTTCAACTTCGCTGATGCAGCCATCACAATCGGAGTGTTTTATATGCTGCTGTTTCAGTGGAAATGGCTGAAAACCTTGAAATGAAAACAAAAAAACGGGAACATATTTTTCCCGTTTTTTGTTTCTAAAGACATGACAACCATGTTTTTAGAAAGTTGATGATAGATGGTATTCCCCGCTACCATAAACCTTTGTTTCGTAACCCATGGCTGTTGGCAGACAGACCTCTGCCGTGGTGTTTGCTGGAATGACAAAGTCCCAATCAAAATGATTTCCTTCGTGTTTCCATCTGCTTTCGATACGACCGGATACAGAGTTATATGAACAATTCACAAAATCCAGTCCCTCAATGGGATAGGGCTTAAGTTGAATCTTGCTGTAACCAGGTTCCAAAGCCCGGATGCCACCTAGATATTCATATTCCCAAAGGATAAGGTCGCCGAGCAACATCACATGGTTGCCTGAGTTCATGGCAGGGTCGGCGGTATTGCCGTTCCAGAGTTCCCAAATAGTAGTAGCCCCATTACGATACATATAACCCCAACTTGGATAGGTATCGTTAGAAGCAATCTTGAAGGCGAGGTCGCCGTGGCCATATTCCGTCAGGCAACGCATGAGTTGCTGGATGCCGATGACACCTGTCGACACATGTCCACCACATTCGTTCATCGTCTTGTTGATAATGCTTTCCATCACCTTGTCTTCCAAGCCTTTGGGCACCATTCCGAACCACAAGGGCAGGATGTTGGCGGTGACCGTGTTGTTGGCATAGACGCCCGTCACGCGGTTGAAGTATTTGTCATTGAAAGCTATGGTAGATGTAGTGATTTCCTGCTGGAAGAAGTCCACATCTTCATCAAAGCCCAAGATTTCGGCAAACTTGGCCATCTTGCCGCAGAGATGGCAGTAGAACGGTGTGGACAACACCGTCGCATCAGTGATGCGAGTCGGGTCATTGGAGTGGATCAGTTCGAGCGACTCGGGGGGCATGCACCAGTCACCATAGGTGTCGCGAGGCATGAGGCCTGCCCGCATGTAGTCGCCTTTCATGTGGAGCATCCATTTTTTCCAAGCCGCATAGTGCTGGCGGATGGGTTCAATGTCTCCGAAACGGGTGTAGAGCATATCCGTCACAGTGATCATGGCACCTGGCCAGGTCATGTTATCGGTGTAACCGCGCCAATAGGGCGGGATAACATTAGCCAACGAGCCGTTTTCCTGTTGGCTGTCGTCTCCATCAGTGAGCCATTTGGCGTAGAGCTGATGGTTGTCGAAAATGTACGACTCGCCGTAGTTACCAGTAGTGCGGTCGCCCGTCCAACCCATACGCTCATCGCGTTGCGGGCAGTCGGTGGGCATGGACCGATAATTGCCACGGATGCCCCAATAGGCATTATGGTACACTGCATTGATAACCTCATTGGAGGTCTCAAACGAGCCTGTGACCGGCATCTCATCATAGATAACCCAGCCCTCGAAATCATCCAAAATGGGCGTTTCGCGTAATCCAGAGATTTCAACATAGCGGAAGCCATGATAGACGAACATCGGATGCCAGTTGAGTTGAGCGTTGAGCGTTGAGAAATGCGAAGCATTCGACAGCGTCAATTTAGAGTTGTCGACGACGATGTAGTGGTCGGTATTCTCGGAGCTGCGAAGGTTGGCCGTATAAAGGATGCTATCGGGGGTGAGAAGTTCGGCAAAACGCAGAGTGATGGTGTCGCCGGGTTGTTGCCCACGAGCCTTCATGTCGATGAAACCAACCATGTTTTGACCCATATCTAAAAACCATTTATCTCTTTTTTGGAACATTGCGACGGGCTTCAATTTCTCCATCACAACGATGTTAGGGTTGGGCTGGGCGCTAAGTTGACCCTCGGGAGCTTCTACCAGTTCGGCTTGAAGCCAAGCATTGTCGTCGTAGCCGGCGGTATTCCAATCGCCAAGGTCATAGTTCTCATCGTATGTCTCGCCATCCCATTCGTTGGCGGTGCGGATGGGGCCTCTGTTGGTGATCTTCCAGGTCTCGTCGCTGACAATGGTCTCTTTTTGACCATTTTTATAAGTCACTTCAAGTTGCAGTAACAGGCGCGGGATACCAAATCCGAACACGTGTTCAGAGCCGTCCCAGTTAGGGTTGGCTTCGTTGTAACGAATGGAAGTAAAGCGCCCACCTTCAAGGATGACGCCAATGGTGTTTTCGCCTTGTTGGAGCATGTCCGTGACGTTATACGAGTTGAAATACACGCGTTTCGAGTACCAAGAAAGAGTGGGCTTCAGCAATTCTTGAGGTGCGACTTCGCTGCCGTTGAGGTAGGCACTATAGACACCCATGCCACTGACATAAAGGTGAGCCTCGCTGACTTCATTGAGGAGGTTAAAATCCTTGCGAAGGTAACGGGCAGCGAGACGTGTTTTGCCCACCAGCACATCGTCATCAAACGCATGACCAATCCATTTGGCCTGCCAATCCTCTTGGTTCAACAAGCTGATTTCAAAAGAATTGACTTCACTTTCAAGCCTCGTCTTGCTTCTCCGATTGGAAACGGTTGCGAAGACCTTCCAAAAAGCCTTCTCCCGGCTTTGTAGTGGCTTGCCCTCATAAGAGATATAAAGCATTTGGTTGGATGGGATTACGCCTGAATCCCAAAGGTCACCCACACCGTTTTTGGCTTTTTCAGCGCTCGATGCCACTATGATTCGGTAGTCTTGTTGCACTATTTCATTTTCTGTGGTCTTGTAGTTCCAACTGAAGCGCGGCTGATTTGTAGCCAATGCCTGCTCATGGAATTGTTGCTCTACATTTAGATTGGTAATGCTAACATTCAATTTGCCATCGCAGGAAATAAGGGCAATGAGGATTAATAGAAACAATGAGATGCGTTTCATATTGGTGTATTTTTTGCAAAAATAAAAAATCCCGCCAATGAATTGACGGGATTTTTCAATTTTTACGCATGTAGAGACGTTTCCTGAAACGTCTCCTTTTGGTTTAAATGTAGAGACGTTTCAGGAAACGTCTCTACCATATTATGCCTGTTTGCGGGCTGCAATCAGCAGATCCAGCATCTTGATGGCAGAATCGCTGATGACGGTTCCGGGACCGAAGATGGCCACAGCGCCGGCATCGTAGAGGAACTGGTAGTCCTGCGCGGGAATCACGCCACCCACGGTGACCATGATGTCGGGGCGACCGAGCTTTTCAAGCTCCTCGATGACCTGCGGCACAAGGGTCTTGTGACCGGCAGCCAAAGAACTCACGCCCAGGATGTGGACGTCGTTCTCCACGGCCTGCTTGGCAGCCTCGGCGGGCGTCTGGAACAAGGGACCCATGTCGACATCGAAACCGATGTCGGCATAACCGGTGGCCACCACCTTGGCGCCACGGTCGTGACCGTCTTGACCCATCTTGGCAATCATGATACGCGGACGACGGCCTTCCATCTTGGCGAACTCATCGGCCTTGCGGCAGGCCTCCTCGAATCTTGCATCGTTTTTCGTTTCCATAGAATACACTCCTGAAATTGAACGGATAACTGCTTTGTAACGACCAGCGACTTTCTCGCAAGCCATGGAGATCTCACCCAGCGAAGCGCGGCACTTGGCGGCTTCGACGGCCAAGGCAAGCAAGTTGCCCTCGCCCGTCTCGGCGCACTTGGTGATGGCGTCAAGGCAACGCTGCACGTCGGCCTCGTTGCGGTTGGCGCGGAGCTCTTTCAGGCGCTTGATCTGCGACTCACGCACAGCGGTGTTGTCGACTTCCAAGGTCTCGATGGGATCTTCGTGGTCGAGGCGGTACTTGTTGATACCGACAATGGTCTCGCGACCCGAGTCAATCTTGGCCTGCTTGCGGGCAGCGGCTTCCTCGATACGCATCTTGGGCAGACCCGTCTCGATGGCCTTGGCCATGCCACCCATGGCTTCCACCTCTTGGATGTGGTCCCAAGCACGGTGGGCAATCTCGTTGGTGAGGCTCTCCACATAGTAGGAACCAGCCCACGGGTCGACCACACGGCAGATGTTGGTCTCTTCCTGGATGTAGATCTGGGTGTTACGGGCGATACGGGCGCTGAAATCGGTCGGCAGGGCGATGGCTTCGTCGAGGGCGTTGGTGTGCAGCGACTGGGTGTGACCCAAAGCGGCACCCATAGCCTCGATGCAGGTACGGGCCACATTGTTGAACGGGTCTTGCTCGGTGAGCGACCAACCAGAAGTCTGCGTGTGCGTACGCAAGGCCAACGACTTGGGATTCTTCGGGTTGAAGGTGCGTACAATCTTAGCCCACAGCATACGGGCAGCACGCATCTTGGCAATCTCCATGAAGTGGTTCATGCCCGAGCACCAGAAGAACGACAGACGCGGCGCAAAGGCGTCGATGTCCAAGCCAGCCTTGACACCGGTGCGGAGGTAGTCCCAGCCGTCGGCCAAGGTGTAGGCCATCTCGATGTCGGAGGTGGCACCGGCTTCCTGCATGTGGTAGCCCGAGATGGAAATCGAGTTGAACTTCGGCATGTTCTGCGAGGTGAACTCGAAGATGTCGGCGATGATGCGCATCGAGAACTCAGGCGGATAGATATAGGTGTTACGCACCATGAACTCCTTCAGGATGTCGTTCTGGATGGTGCCTTGCAACTCTTCGTATTTGGCTCCCTGCTCCAAGGCGGCGACGATGTAGAAGGCCAGAATCGGCAACACGGCACCGTTCATCGTCATGGAGACGGACATTTTGTTGAGCGGGATTTGGTCGAACAGGACCTTCATGTCCTCGACGGAGCAGATGCTCACGCCAGCCTTACCCACATCGCCCATGACGCGCTCATGGTCGGCATCGTAGCCACGGTGGGTGGCCAAGTCGAAGGCCACGGACAGACCCTTCTGGCCAGCCGCGATATTACGACGATAGAAGGCATTCGATTCCTCAGCGGTGGAGAAACCGGCGTACTGACGGATGGTCCAGGGACGCATCACGTACATCGTCGAGTAAGGTCCACGGAGGAAAGGGGCGATGCCTGCGGCATAGTTGAGGTGCTCCATGCCTTCGAGGTCTTTCTCGGTATAGGCGGGCTTCACCATGATGTGCTCAGCGGTCTCCCAAGGTTCGCCATTGGGCAGAATGAGGCCGCTGTGATTAGGTATAGCGTTGATGTTGATGTCTTTATAGTTGGGTTTCATCGTTTAATCCTTTCTTTTTAACGCGGGGAAACACTCACCCTTATAGCCTCATGGCGGAGAAACATCCGCCATCTCCTGAGCGCGGAGAAGAACCCCTTTCGTTCAGGAGATCGCGGCTCAAGGCCGCGATGAGGCTGAAAGAGAGAGGGCCCGCGATGAGGCCATAGGCCGTGTTGTGTGTCCCCTGCTTGATCATTTTGTTATACCTAATTGCTTTTGGAACTCCGTTAAGGTCTCAAGCACATTGCTCTTGACGTGGATGAAATACTTCAGGCCAGCCTCTTTGAGGATGTCGGCGGTGCCTTCGGGGTTACCGGCGAGCACCACGATGGTGTCGTTCTTCAGCTCCTCGAAGATCTTGAGGGCGTTGCCTTCGCCATATTCCTCGTCGGACGAACAGATGACCAGAATCTCGGGCTTCACCTCGCGGGCGGCGGCGATGCCTTCGTCCAAGGTCTTGAAGCCTGGGTTGTCGACGACTTGGAAGCCGGCGCAGGCGAAGAAGTTGGAGGCGAAGTTGGCGCGGGCCTTACGCATAGCGAGGTTGCCGTAGGTGAACATCCAAGCCACAGGACGTTTGTGGTCTTGGGCATAGACGTCAGTGGCGAAGCGCAGCTTCTCGAACTGCTGGGCGGCGCGGAAGGTGACGATGGTCTCGACCTCAGCCTTCTCGTCGCGGCGGTCGTCGGCCTCGAAGACCCAAGCCTCGGGCGTGAACTTCATCGTCTCGGTGAAGTTCGGGAACTGGTTGGTGCCCAGGATGGTCTCTCGGCGGGTAGCCACATTGCTGAACTTCTTGGCAGCGCTCTCCTTGATGAGGCCTTGGATCATGCCCTTGCGGACGGCTTCGAGATAGCCGCCTTCGTCTTGAATCTTGTTGAACAAGTCCCAAGCGGCCACGGCCAGGCTCTCGGTGAGGTTCTCGATGTAGTAGGAACCTGCGGCGGGGTCGGCCACCTTGTCGAAGTGGGCCTCTTCCTTGAGGATGAGCTGCTGGTTGCGGGCGATACGGTCAGCGAAGTCGGTGGGGATCTCAAACGGCGTGTCGAACGGCATCACGGTGAACGAGTCGACGCCACCGAGGACGGCTGACATCGTGCCCGTGGTGGTGCGCAGCATGTTGACATACGCATCATAGAGGCTCATGCCCAGTTCTGCGTTGGTGGCATGGATGTGCATCTTAGCATTCTCTTCCTTGCCGCCATAAGCCTTCACGATGTTGGCCCACAAGAGTCGATAGGCTCTCAATTTGGCCAGCTCCATAAAGTAGTTTTGTCCGATAGCGAGGTTGAAGCGCATCTTGGGTGCGATTTCGTCGATGGTGAGACCTTTCTCGGTGAGTTTGTCGAGGTATTCGGCACCCACAGCGAGGCTGAAGGCCATCTCCTGCACGATGGTGGCACCGGCGTTGGTGAACACGTGGCCGTTGACGCCAATCGTTTGGAAGTTAGGCATATCGGCTTTGACGACGATATAGCCAAGTTCCATGTCGGCACCCTCGTTGATGTACCACACGCCGCGACGCAGGTAACGCGTCAGCGGGTCGTAGTTCAACGAACCCTTGATGTCCGGAATCTTCGACAGCATCTCAAGTATCGGCAGGTGATACTTGTTGTTGTAGAAGTTGATCTCCACAGCCTTCTGGTCGATGCCGTTGAGCAGCGTCGAGATGGCGATGGTGTCGTAGGCCTTGTCGTACTCCAGCTTGAAGCCGATGCTGTTGGCACCACGGCTGATGGCGTTGAGGGCAATCTTGTTGGCCTCGTGCACATCCTTCACAGTGATGTCCTGACGGACGAGCCACTCGTTGCCTTCGGCTTTGTTGCCACGGACATAGGGGAACTCGTTGGGGTTCTGGCCTGTCCAAGGGATGTCGGCCAGGTTTTCGGCACGGTAGTATGGCTTTACATTGAAGCCTTCGGCCGTACGCCAAACCAGCTTTTTGTTGTAATCTGCCCCTTTGAGGTCCTTCTCGATGACGGCTTCCCATTCTTCGGTCGTCACGGGTGGGAACTCCTCAAAGAGTCTCTTTTTTTCTTCCATGTTGATGTATTTAATTGATATTCGATTGTATGACTTTTCGAGGGTATACAAATAATGCGCAAAGGTAATAAATAAAGCAATTGGGCAAGTCAGAAAAAAAGAAAAAGCAAAAAAAGGCTTCAGAAAGCATGACATCCCTACGCCAGTTGTTACAGGCTCTTGAAGTCATGTCATCCCTACGCAGGCATGTGCGGTGGATTGGGATCTATGGCTTCAAGAGCCGTCCAGTAGGATTGTTACCCTTTGTACCGCCTCCCATAGATTCCTCTTTACATCCCGCTGCCCATAGATTCCCCGCTCTCCCACATGCCTCTGCTGGAATGACATGTGCAGCAGGGCTTCGACATGGGAGACTAGGCTCTACCGCTCAGCGCGCATGGGGTTGTTCAAGAAGTCGTCATATGCCAGACGAATGCCGTCCTCCAGCTCGGTCTTGTAGGTCCATCCCAAAGCCGTTGCCTTGCTAACATCTAGCAACTTGCGTGGTGTACCATTGGGACGCGTGGTATCCCATTTGATCTCTCCTTCGTAACCGATGACTTTGACGACAAGTTCGGTCAACTCTTTGATGGTCAGCTCTTTGCCCGTTCCAGCATTGACAGTCTCATTACCTGAATAGTTGTTCATCAGGAAGACACAGAGGTTGGCGAGGTCATCCACATAGAGGAACTCGCGCAATGGCGAGCCGTCACCCCAACAGGTCACCTCTTTCAAGCCGTTGACCTTGGCTTCGTGGAAGCGACGAATCAAAGCGGGTAATACATGACTATGCTCGGGATGGTAGTTATCATTAGGGCCATAAAGATTTGTTGGCATCACGCTGATGTAGTCGGTGCCGTATTGTCGGTTAAGGAACTCGCAGTATTTCAGTCCACTAATCTTCGCTAAGGCATAAGCTTCGTTGGTCTTCTCCAATTCTCCCGTCAGCAGACATGATTCCTTCATAGGCTGAGGTGCCATGCGGGGATAGATGCATGATGAGCCAAGGAACTCCAGTTTTTTGCAACCGTTCTTCCATGCAGCGTGGATGACGTTCATCTCGAGAATCATGTTATCGTACATGAAGTCAGCTAACGCGTTCTGGTTGGCGACAATGCCACCTACTTTGGCAGCGGCAAGAAACACATATTCTGGTTTCTCGTCTGCGAAAAACTTTTCCACTTCATCTTGACGGCACAGGTCAAGTTCCTTATGGGTTCTAGTGATGATGTTTTTGTAACCCTGCTTTTGCAGTTCTCTCACTATGGCAGAGCCTACCATGCCGCGGTGCCCGGCGACGTATATTTTGCTATCTATTTTCATTTTTATGGTATTACTACGTAAGAAATCTGTCAAAAATACTTTTTAAAATCTGTCAAAAATCTCTTTTTACTTCCATCTCTCTTTTCTATAGTATTGCTTCGCAAAGAAATACGCAGTATTCAACGTAGTTAAATCTGTCAAAAATCTGCGCTTCCTTCCCTAAGTTTTTTAAAAGAGTTTGATCCGCTCTATGGAGCCGTCTGTATCTCGTTCATACCACTCGCTATAGATCCTATCAGGTGAAAAATTGATCAGCATCCCATACTTAATATGCGTAATATTCAAATAATTCTGTAACTGTTTTCTATGTTCGTCTCCAACAAACTTAATGGATTTCAATTCAACTATTATATCATCATCTATTACCATATCCATCCGATACGTTTGGTCTAATTGAACATCTTCCCAATAGATAGGCAAGAACACCTGTCTCTCTACCTTATGTCCATCTTGTTCCAACAGATATCTCATTGCAGCTTCATACGCCGACTCGAGCAAGCCATAATGGTATTTGTTATAAACCTTCATCGCAATTCCCGTAATGTCCACGAAGAACTGATATTTCTTGTTATGTTCTTTCAACAGATCCATATAGACTAGCAAACGCAGATTTTTGAATGATTTTTATTACATTTTTGAATGATTTCTACTCCGAAGGAGTATTCCATCCATCTTCTAAATGTGCTTTCAAATAGAGTTTCTTCACGAAGCGCATGTCATGCTCGACCATGATCCTGATAAGGTCTTCAAATGAGGTCTTGCGAGGGTTCCAACCGAGGAGTGTCTTAGCTTTGGTTGGATCACCGAGAAGCTGCTCCACCTCGGCGGGACGGAAATACCTTGAATCCACCTCGACCAGCACCTTGCCCGTATCCACATCAATGCCCTTTTCATCCACCCCTTCGCCTTCCCAGCGCAGATTGATGCCGACTTGTTTGAAAGCCAAGGTGCAGAATTTTCGCACCGTGTGGTATTCGCCCGTAGCGATGACGAAGTCCTCAGGCTGCTCCTGTTGCATGATAAGCCACATGCACTCCACATAGTCCTTGGCATAACCCCAGTCGCGGAGTGCATCAAGGTTGCCAAGATATAGCTTGTCTTGATAGCCCTGCTTGATGCGGGCTGCCGCCAAAGTGATTTTGCGCGTGACGAAGGTCTCGCCACGACGTTCGCTCTCGTGGTTAAAGAGGATGCCATTGACAGCGAACATACCATAGCTCTCGCGATAGTTCTTGACAATCCAGAAGCCGTACTGCTTGGCCACACCGTAGGGAGAGCGCGGGTAGAATGGCGTCGTCTCCTTCTGAGGTACTTCCTGTACTTTACCGAAAAGTTCAGATGTGGAAGCTTGGTATATCTTGCATTTCTTCTCCAGACCCAATATACGCACAGCCTCAAGGAGACGCAGTGTCCCAACGGCATCGGCTTCAGCGGTATATTCGGGACAGTCGAACGAGACCTTCACATGGCTTTGCGCGGCAAGGTTATAGATCTCATCAGGTTGCACCTTTTGAATGATACGGACAAGGGATGACGAGTCGGTCATGTCGCCGTAATGCAAGGTGAGCAGACGTTTGTTCTTCATGTCGCGCACCCATTCGTCAAGATAAAGGTGCTCGATGCGGCCTGTGTTGAATGATGAGGAGCGCCGAATAATGCCGTGCACTTCATAGCCTTTTTCCAACAATAGCTCAGCCAAGAAAGAGCCGTCTTGGCCTGTGATGCCTGTGATTAATGCGGTTTTTGACATAGGATAATCAGGATTTATATTGGCGCAAAGATAGAAAAAAACCATGTGCAGACAAAAAAACAGACCCGACTATAGTCGAATCTGTTATTAGAGTCAAAACACGAAGTGAGATAATGAAATGACCAGCCTGGCCTTACTCTATGGCCTCTTTGATGCAATCCACGATATATTTCACATCGTCATCGCTGACATAAGGCCCAGAAGGCAGACACATACCCACTTTAAACAAGGCTTCAGAAACACCATTGACATAGGCTGGTGCATCCTTATAGACAGGCTGCTTATGCATAGGTTTCCACAACGGACGGGCTTCAATAGCTCTTTGGTCAAGCCAAACGCGCAAGGCTTCCACGTTGTTGTTGGGTTCGCAGTCGGTGTGAGCGTTCTCAGAGGCATGCACCACGCCCGCCGCACCGCCCACGGCACCTTGGATGATAGTTTTATAGGCGTTCTCCTGTCCTTTGATGCGAATACTCGGATCGATGGTGATGGTGTTGAGCCAGAAATTGGCATCGTAGCGCTCGTCGGGGTTGCCGTGCACCTCTATACCTTTTACGTCCTTCAGCAATTCCTTGTACAACTCAAAGACATGCTTGTGATGGTCGATGTGGTCGTTGACGATGGTCATTTGTCCGCGACCGATACCAGCGCAGATGTTCGACATGCGGTAGTTATAACCGACAGCCTCATGTTGATAATAAGGATAAGCCTCACGGGCTTGGGTGGCAAGCCACATGATCTTCTGCCAAGCTTCTTGGTTGGGGCAGACGAGTGCGCCGCCGCCTGAGGTGGTGATCATCTTGTTACCATTGAAGGAGAGTACGCCATATTCACCGAAGGTGCCCAGCACTTGTCCCTTCCAACGGCTGCCAAAACCCTCAGCAGCATCTTCGACGACAGGTATACCATATTTGTTGGCAACTTCCATGATACGGTCGATGTCGTAAGGCATGCCATAAAGGGCTACAGGCACGATAGCTTTAGGTTTCTTGCCCGTCTTGGCGATGCGGTCTTTGATGGCCTCTTCCATCAGTTCGGGGTCGATGTTCCAAGAATCTTTCTCTGAATCGACGAAGATCGGCTTTGCGCCAAGGTAGGTGATGGGGTGCGAAGAGGCGCAGAAAGTGAAGGACTGGACGATGACTTCATCGCCAGGTCCCACGCCACAGGCAATCAATCCAAGATGTACGGCCGCCGTGCCGGCGGAGAGGGCAACAACACGTTTTTGCAACGGCGTTTGTAGAGACGTACGGACGTGTAGAGACGTACGGCCGTACGTCTCTACGGACGTGCCGTTGACAAAATCTTCAAGGTCTTTCTCAAACCCATTGACATTCGGTCCCAGCGGAACCACCCAATTGGTGTCGAAGGCTTCTTGGATATACTTTTTTTCAAGTCCTGCTTCGCTCATGTGGGCTAAGCAGAGGTAGATGCGTTTGCGTTCCATAGGGTTATTGTTTTACGTGGCAAAAATAGAGAAAAAGGTGATAAGGTGATGAACAATTTTGCCTTAAAGTGATAATCATAAAATGATATAGTTTTACTTGTTGTTTCATCATTATGCCTTGACATACACAGAACCATTCCAAAAATGAACGAATATTCAGAAATTTTTATGATATTTCGGTATTTTGTCTATTTTTGCATCAAATAGATGTGAAAGAAGTAATTAAAAAAAACCATAATACCATGAAGAAATATAGATTAAAAGCCAAGGAGCTTATATTGGCAATCGTGATCATGCTACTATTATCTTCCAATCTATCCGCACAAGAGTGGAACAATAGACAAGGAGGATTATTTGGAGACCCTGTTTCCTCTGCATCAAACGGACTGATGAATAGAGGCAGAACCCTTTTTGAAGGTAACATTAATGGCCAAGGCTTCGGAACCACTGGCGCGGAAATCACCGGCCAAACTTTCGGCACGCCCTTGAATGGTGGACTATTCGTCCTGCTTATAGCCAGTGCTGGCTATGGAGCGTTAAAAACAAGGAAAACCAAAAATAGAAAGGAAAAGCAAGTATGAAAAGGATAAGTTTTATCGTAACAGCATTGTTGCTTTTGACCGCATTGACACAATGCAAGAAGGATGTGCAAGTATCACCTGCCATTGAAGGCAACACCGTTGACATTACCTTAAACATCAAAGGTGGCGGTGGCTCAAGGGTAGATGTAAATACGGCAACAGGGGCTGTCAATTACGAGAGCGGTGACAAGATTTATGTAGTCAGTGGTGGCAAATATGTCGGTACGCTGACCCACAACGGCACTTGCTTCGGTGGCACCATCACCGACCCGACTGTGGGCGAACCTTTGTATTTCTATTTCCTCGGTAATGTAACGCCTGCCGAGCCTCTCGTCACAGGCGTTACGACTACATGTTCCGTGAACATCAGCGACCAGACGGAGCGTCTGCCCGTGATAGAGTGTGCACCATCAAACGAGAATTATGTTTCTGGCTTGACCACTTTCACGGCCATGTTGCTCAACAAGTGTGCCTTGGTGAAGTTTAACGTTACGACTTCGTCGGAGGCAGCCACCTGTATCAAAGGAATGAAAAATAAGGTGATGGTTAATTTCTTATCGAACGGCATGACACCTATTAAAGAAGGGGATGGAGCTATCACCTTGCCAGCAGGCAGTGGTGAACGATGGGCCATTCTATTGCCACAAGGAGCTGTGGCAGCCGGAACAGTTGGCTCTGCTTATTCCGAAGATGGTTTTTATACGGGAACACATGGAGCCGTTCCTGCCATTAGTGAGAATGAATACCTAACCGCAGGCATCGACGTAATGGTCAACATCGAAATCAATTCGGGCGAAGTACCTACAGGTGCCATTTGCGGCAAATTCACCATCAATGGAAACGGCGACCAGGTGTATTTCTCCCAAGGCAACTTGCAATACAACAAGACCACTAGCGAATGGTCGTTTATGGAACACCAATACGATATTGTGGAAACTGATGGCCAAGATGTTGGAGAAGATTATGGCAACCAAAATATTGTTAGTCTTTTTGGATGGGGTACAAGCGGTTGGCTTACTGATAATTACTTCTATCAACCCTATTCTACTTCTTTCCTTGACGAGTCATATTCGGGTTATTATGATTGGGAACCTGAAGAAATAGGTTATGGTTATGGTCCTTTATATATTGAAATATATGACCTTGGAGAAGATTATGGTCATTCATATACTTGTGATTATGACCTAACAGGTAATTATGCTAATGCTGATTGGGGCGTTTATAATTCTATTTCAAACGGGGGTAATCTGCCCAATCGGTGGCGTACACTGAATAAAAATGAATGGATATATATATTAAATGAACGTTCCACAACTACTGGTCAACGGTATGCCATGGCAACGGTGAACGGCATTAACGGTATTATACTGCTTCCTGATGATTGGAATGAATCATATTACACACTGAACTACATTGGGAGTTTTGATAGTAATATGATCAATGTCTCGCAATGGGATGTTTTGGAGCAGCACGGAGCAGTATTCTTACCTGCTGCGGGGATACGAGCAGTGGACGAGTTCAATACTGAAAATCATGTGACAATGGTTTATTCTGGGGGTAATTATGGTAGCTATTGGTCTACCTCATGTGATCTAACAGAATGTTGTGCAATTTCTGTAATGTTTAATTCAAATGGTGTTAACGCCAACTATATGGATGCTCGTTACAACGGTTGTTCTGTCCGTTTGGTTTGTCCCGTCCAATAGTATTTCTCAAGTATTTATCATTGCTCAAAAACAAGAAAAAACAAAAACGAAAAGGAAAAACAAATATGAAAAGGATAAGTTTTATCATGACATCATTGTTGCTTTTGGCTGCATTGACGCAATGCAAGAAGGAAGAGCAAGTATCGCACACCAGCGAAGGCAACACTGTGGACATTACCTTAAACATCAAAGGGGGCGGTGGCTCAAGGGTAGATGTGAATACGGCAACAGGGGCCGTCAATTACGAGAGTGGCGACAATATTTATGTAGTCAGTGGTGGCAAATATGTCGGTACGCTAACGTACAACGGCACTTGCTTCGGTGGCACCATCACCGACCCGACTGTGGGTGAACCTTTGTATTTCTATTTTCTCGGTAACGTGACCCCAGCGGAGACTCTCGTCACAGGTGTCACGAGCACATGCTCTGTGGTCATCAGTGACCAGACGGAACATTTGCCCGTGATAGCGTGCGCACCGTCAAACGAGAATTATGTTTCCGGATCGACCACTTTCACAGCCACGTTGATCAACCGGTGTGCCTTAGCGAAGTTTAATATTACAACTTCCTCAGAAGCAGCCACTTGCATCATAGGGATGAAGAATAAAGTGACCGTTGATTTCTCGGCAAACACCATGACTTATAGTCAAGAGGGAAACGGAGTCATTACCTTGCCAGCAGGTAATGGTGAGCGATGGGCCATCCTGTTGCCTCAAGAAGCTGTGGAAGCTGGGACGTTAGGCTCAGCTTATTCCGAAGACGGAGTATATACAGGATCATGTGGGGCTATACCTGCTGTTGCCGACAATGGTTACTTGACTGCAGGTATTAATGTGGCTGTCAACATCGTGGGCAATCCGGGTGAGGTACCTGCAGATGCTGTTTGTGGTATATTTACTATCAATAGTAATGGTGATCAAGTGTATTTCTCCAAGGCTAATTTGCAATATAACATGTCAACAGCTGTATGGTCGTTTATGGAACATCAATACGATATAGTGGAAACTGATGGCCAAAATGTTGGAGAAGATTATGCCAATCAAGATGTCGTTAGCCTTTTCGGCTGGGGTACTAGTGGATGGGATAACGGGAACGTATATTATCAGCCTTATAATGTTGGTATTTGGTGGGATTATTATGGTAATGATACGGGGTTCGAATATGGCCCAGTTGTCGGTACAAGCAACTGTTATAACTTGACTGGCTTATATGCAAATGCCGACTGGGGTGTATATAATGCCATTTCCAATGGCGGTAATATGCCCGGCATGTGGCGCACACTGACCTGCCAGGAATGGATGTACGTTTTCAATCATCGTCTTACACAGTCGGGCATCCGTTATGCCAAGGCAAAGGTACTTGACGTGAACGGTATCATCCTGTTGCCTGACAATTGGAGCGAAAATACCTACAACCTTACTAATGCCAATAGTAGCAGTGCCAATTTCAACAGCAACACGCTGACTGCTTCACAATGGAGCATCTTGGAACAAGCAGGGGTTGTTTTTCTGCCTGCTGCTGGTTATCGTTATGAGACTTGGGTCTCAAACGATGGTTCTTTGGGCTGCTATTGGTCGGCCTCCTACGCTGATAGTGACTATGCGCATAGTTTGCATTTCAGCGATTCGGATCTGGACCCAGAATATTATGACTACCGATTCCAAGGTTTATCAGTGCGTTTGGTTAGTCCTGTCCCATAGTTTTTCTTGGTTTTCACCTTCCAAAAACAACAGCGGCTATAACTTGAAGTGAAGTCATAGCCGCTGTCGGTTTATAATATCTGTTGGTTCAACTACCTAAAGTTCATTGGATGCTCACCACTTAATGTCCTATGATAATAGAATCGTACAACATCCTAATCACTTCATTGTTCAATCCAACATCATCTTGTGTCTTCGAATGGCAGCCATTGCATAGAACTACAAAGCCGTACTTTTTTCCAGGATGAAAATACATAGAAGTGTGCATACCATATTTTCCACCTTGCATCCCAATTAAAGTGACTCCAGGGATGACTTTCTTAAAATGCACAAAAGACAATCCATAAGCAGTTTTGTTTTGTCTCTCCCTCATGGTTGCCTCACTCTTTTTAGGCAGCACCCTACAAAACAAGTTCTTTCTGCCGTCTTTCATGTGCATGATCATGTATTTCGCCAAATCGTTAGCTGAGATCTTTAGCCCGCCTGCCGGACCAAGCAATGGCGTACTATAACCTAATCTGTATTGATTAAACTTCAGAGTATCAACATCAAAATGCTTTTTCTGAACCTCAAAACAAGCTTTTTTTGCATTGTATTGGCATGAGCGCACAAATTTGGTGTTGTCCAACTTGGAGACATCGTATCCTCCATATAGCTTTAAAGGTTTTAGTATATGCTCCTGCACATACACATCAAATCTCTGACCCGATGCCTTTTCAATGACCGCGCCTAATATGGCATATCCTAAATTGCTATACTCTGCTTTTGCACCAGGACGATAATCATTGAAACACGCTTGTGTATCTTCTGCTATTTCGGGATTGACTTTGTCAAAATCAATATAATGTGCATTTTTTTTCAAGCTTGAACGATGTGACAAAAGCATTCGAATGGTGATAGGGACATCGGGAAAACTGGGATTCCTTAGACTGAAATCTAGATAACGATTCACATCATCCTCTAATGACAACCGACCCTTCTCAACCAACTGCATAATGGCTGTTCCCACAAAAGTCTTCGACACCGATGCAATGTAAAAGATGTCGTCTGGATTAATGGGAACGCCTTTCGTTGGATCAGAAGGGTCGGGGTTGTATCCGAAAGTTTCGGAATAGACTATTCGATTGTTTTTGACTACGACAACGGCAAGGCCAATATTGTCGTATTTGCCTCGGATTCTTTCTATCTTGTTATTAATACTATCATAAGGAGCAACGCCTTTTCCCCATGAAACAGCGACAAGAAAAAAGGTGATTACAAGAAAAAAGGTCCTGTGAAGAATACACTTATACAATTTAATGCTTTTTATTAGCCCGAGCTATACGGGTCAGTCGACGCAAAACCGACATCACATCATATTCCCCTTTTTCCTTATGTTCGAAATACTCTGCCCTCAAAATAGAACTCATAGAAACATCATAATACCTTCCATTTTTGAAAGCTGCTTGACGTTTCACACCTTCCGTAACATTGAACATAGCCTGCCTCATGGCTAAAGTAGTACTATGTTCATCGATTGCAGAACCATAAAGCCGATTCAAATTAAGCCTCTCAAAAACATATTCATAGACAAACAAATATGTTTCAATCCAAGCCATACCATCCTGATAGTTTTTATCACCTATCATTATGCCACTAAAATTGGCGGAGCTGTTGATATAGTGGATGTCGGTCAAACAAGCATAGCCAATCATCTTACCAGTATCCTTTGCACAGATAGCCCAATACACCTGATAGGGGTTATGGTGCATTCTTGCCTTCACCCATTCCAAAGCCTCGTCACGACACATTCGACGGTTCAAACCCGTGTTAAGCTTCTGAAGTTCGTCATTGTTTCTCCATTCGTAAATAAGAGCGGCATCCTCTTCTTCAAATGCACGAAAAAAAACGGTTTTTTCCATTATTAAGTATTCTTTAATTTACTGATAATCTATTCTTTATAGTTATTGATAATCTGAACCATAGCCTTCATGTCGTCCTCGTCATATCGCTGGTCGCAAATAAGTGAAAGCACATGCGAATAAATATACATTCCCTCTTCGCTTATCAACTGTGATGCCTGCGATGGTATTGGCCAATGCACCGGGCAGTAAATATCGTGTTCAGCCAATTCTTTCTGGAACTTTTTGCGATCACCCTTGACATAAATAGGATAATATAAAGGTGTGGCACCAGAAGTAAACTCCACACCGCATGCCATCACCCAATCGCTCTTGATGTTCTGTTGAAGGAAAACTGCATTCTCACGTCTTCTTTTAACAATTTGCTCGAAATCTGTTTGGGCGAGAACCGATTGAGCCGTTGAACTCATGCGGTAAATTATAGTGTCTTGCTGCAACAAGTCCTTGGCATTCACATAGTGTTGGCGAAACTTCTCTTTGTCGGAAGGATCAAGCGTGGAAAAATACTTTTCTTTCCATTCCGATGCCTTGACAAACTCCGACACTATCATAGCCGATTCCTCGCTATTCATATCAAAATCCAAAGCATGTTTATCGCTCAAAAGAACTCCTCCGTCTGGTATTTCAAGCCATTTCCTTAAGGACGCCAACGAATAATCGGCATCTGTCGTGTTGAAATCGCACAGCCACGAATGGGTGATGTCCTCAACAACCACGATACCTTTTTGCTGCATCGATTGATAAGTCCGTTTGATGGACTTTAAAGTATCAAAACCATAATACGACTGGAAATACACCATCTGCGGAGAAAATTTCCCAATCAGGTCGAACAGAGTCTTTTCATCGACCGAGAAATCCTTATTGACGGGATAATAACAACAGGTCACACCTATTTCCTCCATAGGCGCAATCACGGAACTGCAAGTATATTCTGGCAACAAAGCAGTTTTTACCTGAGGCAGATGGCTCAGAAGCAGTTTTATGGCACCGCGACCTGATGAAGTCCGTTGGCAATGCTTCCATTTCTCAAGTCCAAAGATGCCACCTTCAAGAGACTTTAGACTCTCTCGTTGCTGACGGGTCATCCAAAAATTACTGCCAATCTCTTTTTTTCTCATATCAATCAACGATTGCACTAACGTAATTCTCTATATCATTCACATAATGTTGCTGCGTTTCAAAATCCTTGAAGTCAAACACCAGCCTGGATATGGAATCTCCTGCATTTGTGCCTACAACAACACTCTCTCCAGGCTTTTTCAAGTCGGTCCTCTCAATAAGATATGGCATCAACTCCTGATGAATCTCCACATGATTCAACACGCCATTGTTCCTACTGAAAACCAAAAACTGTGTGATATACCTTATTTCGTGTTTGGCATTTAGCGCTTTCTTAAAATCAGAATTGTCACCAACAGCCGTTGTCACCAGCAGCTTGTCAAAATCAATACCGGAATGTAGTTCTATCAAGTGGGGTATGTTGACACCCCCCTGCCGCGCATTGATTTCTATCACAAACAACTCGCCAGTCTTGGTGAAATACATTTCCGCATTGTACTGCCCATGAACGATACCTGCTTGCTCAAAAATCATTTTGATATGGTCTTTCACCACATCGAAATCCTTGTCAGAGATAACGATGGGGAAAGACTCCATCATAGGCAACATAGTTGCATGACGGCTGCGATAGCAGGTGAAGAATCCGTTCCATAGATATTCACCATTGCAAACGAAAACATCACCATCAATCACGGTCAACAAGGTCATTTCCACAAACTCCTCTACGCTCACCCTATCATTGACCGAGAAATGTTGGCATTCTTCAAATGCCTTTCGTTGGCTCTCCTTATCCTCTTTTGAGTCAACCCTTGTCGTTCCCCTTGTTCCACTGGATTCGCAAGGCTTGATGATAATGGGAAAGGTCAATCCGTCAACTTGTTTTTCAAATTCTTCCCATGAGCAACATTCGAAATTACGCGGAGCATAGACACCTACATTTCTTTGCAACTGTCGAAACTCGGTTTTCGACACCAATTGCTCGATGCCACGCACACTATTGCCAGGTAGCCCTAACTGTTCGGCCACGTATGCAACAATCAGCATGGCTGCTTCTGAATTGGAGATGACGCCGTCAACTTTCTCGTCCTTGGCAATAGCCAACACCTGTTCCTTGTCCAAGTAATTCTGTGTATAGAACTTGTCACAGGCTGCGCGGGCTGCGCAGTCATCAGACCAGTTGCAAACCACGGTATAGATACCCGCTTTTTTGGCGGCTTCTACAAGTCGCAGTTGATTGGCGCTTCCGCCTAAAATGAGCAGTTTCTTTTTGTCGCTCATCATATTATGCTTTTTCAAAGATGTCCTCACTTTCCAAGATGATGGGTTCAACATCCACATCACGCAGGAAAATGTAAGGTTTCTCATAGTGGAAGAAAGGAGCACGCTCAACGCGGTCGGCATTGCCGTCCTCCATGATGCGGATGCTGTCTTCGATGAGGTCACAACCCACATGCGCCATCACACCTGTGTATGCCATGTGGCGGATGTTCACCTCAGTCACCTTCAAGTTACCGTCTTTGTCTTCCTTCAGGTCAAACGACAGGATACCATGGGCAGGCACGCCCAGTTTCTTCTCCAAGTACTTGATGCAACGGTCACAGAATTCGTTGATGCGATCCTCGTTCAGGAAACGGCCGAAAGCTGTATTGCCCGTCACATGCGATGGAGCCGTATTGGCCATTACATATTCGGCACATTGCAAGGCGGCACCTTTCACATACTCACCATTATAGTACAGCATTTGGTTGGCCAAATGTCGTCCGGTCAAAAATTCGCTCACCGTGAACTCAGGGATGCGGCTATTGATAAACAGCCAGCTCTTGTAGCTGCTCACATCTTCAAGCTTCAAAGAGCCAAGGCCGCCAGTTCCTTCAGTAGCACGTATCCAGCAAGGAAAGCCAATCTCTTTCTCGACCTCCTCAAAGCGCGGATTTTCCTGGGTCACTTTTATGGTCTTCGGTATGAACTCCGTCCCTTTCAACAAGTCGGCCATAATACTTTTGTCTTTCAGTGACACGGAAAACAGTTTTGAGCCCATAAACACGGGGCAGGGATAGTGGCCATGCTTCTCATAGTAGTCGCCCCACTCCACGATTTCGCTTTCTGGTTGCACAAAGGCATAGTCAATATGCTTTTCAGCCACCAGCTTCTCGATGAACGGGAAATAGTCTTCGTCGGTACAACGTGGGCATACAGCATAATCGTCGAGCAAACCTTTCATAAAGAAGCCCATGGCCTTTTTGTTGACGTCCACACCCATCAACCAGTAGTCAGGATGGTTCTCGCGAATGATACCCGCCAACGAACGGGGAGTAAGGCCCCCGATTCCTGTGATCAATATTCTTTTCATAGTATGTGTTTCAAAAAATGCAATATACAAAGAATTTTATTGTCTCATTACTACTATTTATTATCTTCTGATGGTTTACTGTTTTTGAAAAGTCTGTAAGGCATCGACTTTTCGCGAGCAGCATCAATCAAGTCCTGTCGACCTTCAGCTCTCCATTGCTCTTCACGGAACAAGTAAAAACCGTAATGGCCTGATTCCTCAACACCTACACCTTCCCTCTTGAGTACTTTATAAGCTGTCAAAAACAGGATTTTCAAATCTAACCATAACGACACATTTTTGACATATTCAAGGTCATACGCCAGTTTTTCCGGCCAAGTGATGTTTGTCCTGCCATTTATCTGAGCAAGTCCTGTTATGCCTGGGCGAACATCGTGGCGGTGCATTTCTTCTTCATTAAAGTAGGGTAAATAACTCGCTGATAACGGACGAGGACCTACAAATGACATATCTCCTTTCAAGACATTGAATAATTGTGGCAACTCATCAATAGAAGTGGCGCGTACAAACTTACCGATTTTTGTCAGTCTTTTGTCGTCAGGGAGCAGTTTGCCATTCTTATCGCATTCGTCAGTCATCGATTTGAACTTCATGAACTTAAACAGTTTCCCGTCTTTGCCAGGCCTTAATGGGGTGAAAAACACGCCAGAGCCTTTGTTGGCGAAAAACAAACATATAATCACAACAATTAGCAATGGCGACAATAAAAATATTGCAATCAATGATGCCAATATGTCAAATAGTCTTTTAAAGAAATGTTTATACATGAGTATTATGATTTTATTAATCCGAGTCTATCCTCTCTAATATTACAATACTTTACAATAACAAGTTTCATCATTTGTAACCAAACTACAAACAATATAGCACAATATATTTTTTCTTCCTTATGCCCTTGCGCTTTTCATTTTAATATAAAATACACATATTTTAAATATCAGACTTTATAATATTATAAACTTATGAAACTTGAAATCATTATTCCGATGGTATTGATGTCCGCTTCCCTTTTTCTATGATTTTTGCTTTTTCCAAAACCACACCTTGTTTAATAATCTTAGCTGGATTACCAGCTACAATGCTATTTGGGGGCACATCTTTGGACACAACCGCTCCAGCTGCCACTATACATGAATCGCCTATTTTGACACCAGGGAGAATGATGGAACGTGCTCCTATTAAGCTATTTTTTCCAATATATGTATCCGTCTTTAGTCTTCGGCAAGCATCATGTGACAATATCATAGCATCAATTGCCACATGAACACCATCAGCAATATGAATACCTCGAGGATTGATGGACTTATCAAGGTGTGCTTTCCACGAAATCTGAACATCTTTTCCAATATCCATCTTATACTTCTTACGCAAATACCAAGGATAAAAAAGAACCATTCTTTTCCATAGATAAACTCTGAGACTCATATTAAATTATTTTAATGTAATACAAAAATAATGTTTTTTGATGAAAAAATTATTCTTTTAACGTTATACCACAGTACTCTTTAATTAAAGCATAGATTTTCTTTTTTGCACCAGTCTTATAACGAGTTTGCATCATATCCATATCAGGTCCATAATTCCCTTCAATAAACTCAACCTCTCCGTGATTATTAATGACCACATCCCATCCAGTTATTGGATTTTCAGTTAATTTCGCTGCTTCACAACAAGTTTCAACAATCGATTTCCATTTTGGTATTTGAAACCCAGGAATACTAATACCACTATCTGGATGCCTTTCAAACCTATCGCCATGGGTATTGGCACCATCAGTTTCAACAATTCCAGTTTCAACATTAATCTGAGCAGAAACACCTCCTTTATGCGAATTATCAACCACACTTTTCCCAACACCCGTCCTAAAAACACCTGAGAACACACATGCTTTTTCTTTATTTGAGATAGTTACCACTCTGATGGTATTCAAACTCTGTGGATGAAATGCTTTCAACTCGTCACATGCTTCGATGCATTGTTCCACCAACATTCTATCCTTCACACATTTTTCATATAATTTCCTATCGTCCTTGTGATCGTCACTCTTATATGTTTTAAAGATGCCTTTCCCAAGCTTCCCATCACTTGGTTTAACAATACAATCCATAGTAGAAACCATTTTCACAAAATCCTCAAAAGTTGATTCTGGAGCATATAGCCATTGTCTATGGACATATTTATTAAACATCTTTAAAAATCTTGTTTTATTATGAAAAACCGTTTTTGCAACCCCAGGAGTATATCTCCTATAGAAATAGGACATTTTCAATCTCGAAATATACTCTTCTCTTTCCGCTTCAGTCTTTTTATAAAACTCGTATTGGTGAGCATATTCTGTGTATGAAACCCAATGCTTCTCCAAAGCTTGTTTATAATCATCATAAGTTCCCAAACTGGCCCCGTTTGCATACTCTCTTCTCGCGTTCGAAAGAAAACTCTTCTTCATGGAACGGACATGTTGATCAGCATATAACTTCTGTATGCCCAAAAGAGAAACCATTTTACTACAAAATGGCGAATACACAATATTAAAAACAAGTGTTTCTACAGATTTTTTCATTCGTTATTCTTAATTAGTTATGGTTAAATATCTCTTAATCTAAATATTTTATGATTATTTCATTTCAATACCACAATAATCCTTTATCAAGGCATACAATATCTTTTTGACACCGTGCCCGTACCTAACTTGCATCACATCTAAGTCTGGACCGTAGTTTGCTTCGATAAACTCCACATCTCCTTGACTATTGACCACTACATCCCATCCCGTAATAGGGTTTTTCACTTCCATTGCCATTTCACAACAAGCATCAACAATGTTTTTCCATTGAGGTATCTGATAGCCTTTAAAATGAATCCCGCTATCGGGATGGCAGATATATCTTTTACCAGTGGCATCGGCACCATCGGTTTCGACAATGCCATCTTGAGGATTGATTTGCACTGAAATGCCACCAGCATGGGTATTGTCAACAACACTATCTCCTACTCCAGCTCTAAACACGCCTGAAAAAACGCAAGCTTTTTCTTTACCCGCAACAGTAACCACACGTATGGTGTTCAAACTTTTAGGATGAAATGCTTTTAGTTCTTCACAAGACTCGATGCACTGTTCTATTACCATCCGATTCTTTACACATGACTCAAACAATGCTTTATCATTACAATGGTCTGCGTCCTTATAGTTTTTAAAGACTCCTTTCCCTCTTGCTTCATCGCATGGTTTGAAAATGCAATCGAAATGGGTTACTAATTCTTCAAATTGCTCATACGTTGCTTCTGGGGCATATAACCATTTTCTATGGATATACTTACTATAAGTCTTGAGGAATTTTTGTTTATCACGCAACAAGGGCAAAACCACTCCATTATTATATCTCCTATAAAAATATGTCATCTTCAACAATGAAACATATTCATCCCTCTCGTTTTCTGACTTATTATAGAATCCGTACATTTCGGCATATTCCTTATAGGAAACCCAATGCCTCTCAAGCGCTTGTTTGTAGTCGTTGAGATTTCCGGATGAAGATACTTTCTCAAACTCCACTTTTGCATCAGCAAGAAGCCTTTTTTTCTTTTGCCTTACAAGAATTTCAGCATATAATTTCTGCCCACCCACAAGTGAGATAGCCTTATTGACCAATGGAGAATAAACGATATCCAATACAAATGAATGGATTTTACTTTTTCTGCCCATGATTTTTGAGATACCTAATTAACCTTGATAAGGACGATTTTTACGATTCAACGACTCAACTAAAGTATTTCTTTCTTTAAGAGCTGTCGCCAAGATCTCTTCCGTATAATCACCAAACGCAGGTCCATGTGCAACTTGGCTTAATTCAGCCGACTTGTTCCACTCGATCATAACTGGTTGGCCATTCGTATCAACCGAAATATCCCATCCAATTAACCTAAAATATGGAAGTCTTTGGTGTAAGCTTTTTACAAAATCGAGCACTTGTGGGAATGAAGGTATCAAATAATTATCCAAAACCGCACCCGAATCTGTTTGAGGCATGTTTTTCTCGGTTGGACTACCAAAAGCCGGCCCCTTGATTCGACCTGTCTGCAAATCAATATCCGCCTTTATTCCACCCGCTGTCTCATTATCAACCACCTTACCTAGTCTGCCAATTCGAATGACCGCATAAAGGATTATCACCTCATCCTCTTTTCGATACGACATCACTCTGATGGTATTGACGGAAGTGGGATTTAGTCGTGCAAGATCGGGATGTTGTTCCAATTTGCTTTGGACAATGAAACCCTTTTTGTACTGCGCAAACAAATCGTTAATAGGCATATTCATTTCAGGAATGATACCATTTTCGGAATGAAATAGTTTTACTCCTTCTCCCCAAGTACCAAATACACTTGGTTTTATTATAGCTTCTTTTAAATTTGCACACCTATCAATAGCTTCTGCTTTGGATATTGGGTTTTTGTCATCATAATAAAAACCATTTACATTCTTGATGAAAGTCTTCGGTCTATTGACATCCGGAAACAAAGTGTCATAGAATCCCTTGTCAACATACGCTGGACAATATTGTAAATCATTTAATCTGTAAATAATACTTGTAACATAAACGCTGGCAGGGATGTATTTCTCAGAATATATGCCATTTCTAGAATACAAATACTGATGCCAATAGGTAGGAACCTCTCGGCCAAGATGTTTTTTGAAATACGCCTGAATATCGGCTTCTTGACCTTTAGTAAGTGGTTTCATTGGACATAATTGCATGGATTTCTTTATTCCTCGCTCATATACCTTTTCAATGTGGTTAATTATCGTCTTTCTTCGAAAAGAACGATAATGGTCAACTATAAATGAACTCATGATGATTTAGTTTTGTTATTGATTCGTTACAAATAATACCTTATTTAGTTGATTATCTTATATATGATGCGATAATACATTTGTTTATTATCACACTAGATTGCCTACAAAACCTATTATCCAAAAGAAGGACGATTCCTTCCACTTAATTGATTGAAACGGGTGTTTTTCTCATGAAGGGCTTTATACAAGATCTCCTCCGTATAATCTCCAAAAGCCGGTCCATGAGCTACTTGGCTCAGTTCAGCCGATCTATTCCACTCAATCATCACAGGATTACCATTTGTATCAACTGAAATATCCCAACCAATCAGTCTAAAATATGGAAGCCGATAGTGCAAATTCTTAACAAAGTCTAATATTTGAGGGAATGATGGGATTTGATAGTTATCCAAAATTACTCCTGAATCGGTTTGAGGCATGTTTGGTTCAGTTGGACTCCCAAATGCTGGGCCTTTGATACGACCTGTCAGCAGATCAATATCTGCTTTTATTCCACCTGCTGTTTCATTATCAATAACTTTCCCCATACGACCGATTCGAATAACAGCATATAGTACAATTACTTCGTTGTCCCTTCGATACGTCATGACTCGAATGGTATTGACCGAAGTGGGATTAAGTTTTGCAAGGTCAGGATGTTGTTCCAATTTGTTCTGAACAATAAAACTGCTTTTATAGCTTGAAAACAAATCGGATACTGACATATTCATCTCAGGAATAAAGCCATTTTCTGTATGAAACAATTTTACACCTTTTCCCCAAGTGCCAAGAACAGTAGGCTTAATAATCGCTGCTTTCAAACTGGAACACCTTTCAATTGCTTCCTCTCTACTTATTGCATTTTTATCATCATAATAAAGGCCATTCACATTCTTCACAAAAGTTTGAGGTCTGTTAACATCCGGAAACAAGGTGTCATAAAAACCTTTGTCAACATACGCTAAACTAAACTGGTAATTATTCAAATTGAATATAATACTTGAAGAATAAATACTGGCTGGAATGTATTTCTCCGAATACAACCCATTTCGAGAATAGAAGTATTGATGCCAATAAGTTGGAATGTCTCTATTAAAATGCTTTTTGAAATACGCCTTAATCTCAGCCTCTTGACCTTTTGTAAGAGGCTTCATCGGACACAATTTCATCGATTTCTTTATTTTCTTTTCGAAGAATCTTTCAAGGAATACGATCGTTAACTTGTTTTGTGATGACTGAAAAGCTTTTGTAATTACTGAACTCATGATATTATTATTTAATTTTACTTTTTATTTCCTAGTGACCGAATGAGCAAATCCCTTCGTTGATCATTTTTAATCAAATACACTAATTCATCGTTTGTCTTAAATTCTTTTCTTCTTATCCTGTCAAACCAATGCTTCAACACGGACTTTTCAATGACTTTCATTTCATTTACTCGCCCCAACCTTTCGATAACTCTTTTTATACGTCGATTGTACTCTTCTTTATCAGTAAGATACCGACATAACTTTACATTATGCTTGCATCGGTCCTCGTTACTGTCCATCTCAATACCCAAATTGTCAATATTACGAGTATTTACTACCTCCCACTCTATTTTGCCATTTTCAATGTGCATAACTACACAAAGCCCCTCGTACCAATGAGGTTTATTCGCACGGAAGTCATAATCATCCTTGCTATTGAATAGGAAATTACCCAAACTATAAAAAATTGGTTTCCCCTTATATTCCTCCCATCCCTGAGGACAATGTGGATGAGCAGCTATTACTCCATCAGCACCAAAATCAATGAAATCGCGGTAACGAGCAATGGTCTCTGGCAAAGGAATACTAATATATTCAATGCCGTCGTGAGGCAAAACAAAAAGGTAATCTACCTTCTTTTTTGCTTCCATGATATCATGGTTTACTCGTAAATCATTAATATAAGCACAACCCAATCCTTCATGGTTCATCACATCATCAAACACACCTTTATAGGCAGCGAATGACAAGGCATAAAAACCTATTTTCACACCTTGCACTTCCACCACCTTCACCTGATAAGCCTCTTCGTAGGTACCAGCACCAAAAGCAGCGTCTCCTAATGCCGCCTTTGTCTTCTTAAATCCTTCGTCACCCCAATCGAAAGCATGGTTATTGGCTTGTGAGAAAAGGTTAAAGCCCAATCCACGAAGAAAAGCGGGAGCATCGTCATTTTGAAAGAACCGTTCTCTCCTTTGTGGAGGTAATTTCACTTCGGGTTTCAAAGGCACCTCAAAATTCACCACTTTCAAATCACAGGATTGAATCAGGTTTTTCAATTCATCCGACACGGTAATTTTTGAAGTAGAAGGCTTGGAACAAAAGTCTCCGGCAAAGAAAATCTTTACATCATTCATAATTCAAAACCATGGTAATAAAACTACAATTGATTTATTGTGCTTTGATAAACACTATATGCCTTTATGCGTAAATCTTTTTCAGATACATCAGATACAGCCTGCCCAATGCTGTAAGATAATAGTTATTGGTGCGCTTGTGCTCTATTTTGGCGATAATATGTGAATCCAACAACGGATTGATATGGCGTTTATAGTTATACGTCTGCCTTGAGACACCCAATGCGTCAAAAATCTCCATTGAAGAACAGGCGTTTTTATCGCTCATTTCTTCCAACAACCCGATTAGTGCTATTTGGGTAGTTGGGCGATATGTAACACTGGTGAGATCACCTATATATTTATCTACCATATCCTCCTGAATTTCCATGCGATGCACGGAATAAGGCTCTAACAACCAACTCTTTTCTTTGTTAGTTTGTTTGTTAGTTTGTTTGTTAGTTTGTTTGTTAGTTTGTTTGTTAGCTTGTTTGTTAGCTTGTTTGTTAGCTTGTTTGTTAGCTTCTGCTATTTTTACTTCAAAGACAGTAATATTATCTACATTAAAGGAGGCCTCTCCATTACTATTGCCGACGAGTTCTTCCTGCACTCTGGCTATACCACGATTGAACTTGTTGACATAACCCAGCACCTTCAAGGCTTCGGCTATCACGGGGTTTCTATAGTCATTTACACGAGGGAAATTCTCGGGACGGGCATTACCATACAGCCCGCCTGCGTTCACAATCTCCAACCGGTCGGCATATTGATAGAACTTGATTGGAGCATTGGAACGATAATCCCTGTGCATGACTGCATTCATAAGCAACTCTCGTATTGCCCAACGTGGATAGTTAAAGACATTGCCCTCGCGAAGGGTTGAAACAGGTACAGGACGCTGCTGTATTATCGATGTGTCAAGAAATGATTCCAGTTTGGGCAGCATGGAGACCAGGTTGCCTTTGAACTCTAACTCGTTGGCTATTTCGGACGCATTGTCAAGCCCCATGAAACGGACATACTGGATATAGCATCCCGGCAGGAAGTATTTAGGGTTCCTGCCAAAAAGGACAATGGCGGCATTAGTAGGGCAATCATACTTTAAGTTGTACAATCTTAATGAGGACATTTGCTCTTTGACAGATCGTTTGTCCGACAGCAGAAGTTCTTCGTCTATGGCATTAGGAAGATAGTTGTCCACAAACGTTTTTGTGTCAATGTCATCGATGGTTGCTTCGGCACATGGGGTGGCGTCGAATGTTGGAAAGTTGGCGCTTCTCCTTTCGGCAAGTATATCCTCTTCTTCCTTGGTTGCGATATCTTTCCTTGGGCCAATTCTGATATAGGTACGACCTCGATATCGAACAGGAGGAAGTTTTGAAGGTGTAACCTCAACCACTAACACATCGCCATCTTCGAAGCTCACATAGTCAACACTCATTATCGGAATAGGTAGGATATTGCCGTCGGTGCGCAACGTTGACATTTTCTTAAGCAATTCATCATCAACATGAAGGCCATTCCTGTACCCGTCATTATCCACACCAAGAAAGAGATAGCCTTTTTTCCTGCTATCAGGCATATCGTTGGAGAAGGCACATATTGCTTGGCAGAATTTGTCACTGTCAGTCGTGGAGATTGTTTTCTCCACCCTGAAAGTCTCCGTAGTTGACAACAATGATAAAAGTTCTTCTTTCGTAATCATTTTGAGAGTTTGTCTAATTCGACATGTCAATTCCTATGTTTTGACTAGTACAGAGTTTGCGAAGTTACAAAACAAATCTTGGAAGATTGTCAATACAATGCGGTTTGACAAGAATTATTATCACATTTCATCGTCTGACATGCTAATTCTTAAAGTCAGCAGCTTTGAGCAAAAGTCGCCTGCGAAAAATAGATGTATGTTATTCTGCATAAATTATGAATTATCGAGTTACACTAAAACTCTTTTTCAAATCATTTCCGGAGGTCATCTTCCCACGAAATAAACTCAGTATTTCCTGTCGCTCTTAAATCTTGAATCTGATCTATCATAGGTCGCCTTTCATGCTTAATATATGAAGGACTATCGTCAAGAAATGTTCCATCCTCTTTATAATTTGGGTGGCAATACAATTCTATTATTTGTTCTTGACTCAAGGATTTCTGTTTTGAAAGAAAATAGTCGATATTTGTAGCTGGGATCTGTTTTACATGTGGATTCCAACTGAGTATACGAAACAATTTGTATCTAAACGATTTCTGATGCAACCCGATATATCGAACAGATTCTATTTTATATTTTCTAGTGAACTTATTCAGTGCGATAGAAGCTGGCCAAGTAAGATTGTACCATAAATGAAAGTCGATATGCTTGTAGTTACCTTTCCCTTGCGTCACCTCTTTGAACTTATTGTATTGAGCAACCAATTCTTGATAAACCAATTTCCACTTGAATATGGTTCTAGGATTGAGAGACAAGCCTCTATAGGGGCGGAACTTACCGTCTTTGCAGAAAAAAGAATCCTTCCTCATGGCCTCAGTAAGGGGAATGTCATCTGGATCTTCATGCAATAAATTAGTGGACAAATTGACATGGAGATGGGTGTTATTCATATACCCACCTTTAATCATATAGTCTACTGCTTCTTGCAAATGTTTCCCCGTGACGATTAAGCCTGCAGAACGAATCAATCCTTGCTTAAACGAGTCATCGACAGCACGATTTCGTCCTAGACTTTTTCCAAAATCGTCAGCATTAAGAATAATCTTAACCATAATGATTTTATTGTGCTTGTTTATTATTTTTCTTTTTTATATGAAATCTTTGAGGTATATTGCTTAAGAAAAAGGTATATACCTTCGGCTTAAAAGCAAAAGACCAGCCTAAATATATAATCACATAAACAAAGAATTTCACCAAACCATCAGGATACAAGCTCAACCTCAATAAATAGCCAACTCCATAACTGATAACGGCAGCTGTTACAGAAACCAAGGCGATTGGGAGCAAGTCCAATAATTGTTGCGTCCATTTATAACCAATATATTTAGAAACCAGACCGATATTTACAAAATAGGAAAACCAGTAGTTAAACAGAACGCCAATCAACAAGCCTTTCATCCCATACAATGCCAATCCTGCCACGATAGCACCAATACCTATGACTCGTTTTAGCAATGTCCATAAAAACAAGGTCCTGCTCTTTCCAATAGCAGCAATCACCTGAACATTAACAGCTTGCAAACAACCTGCTAAGCCAGCAACACACAACACCTGAAAATAAGGAATACTCTGCAACCATCTTTCTGAATATAGCAATACGAAAATTGGTTTGGCACAAAGCAATAGAATAAACAATAATGGGAATGTTATATAAGCAAGAGTCGATGTGATTTTTTTTATCATATTCGACATAGCTGTTTGATCATTTTGTACTTGGGCGTACAATGGGTAAGTAACTTGAGTCATTATGCTTGAAATGCTGTTACTTGCCAATTTCTCAGTACCCTCTGCTTTCGCATAATAGCCCATGGTGGCAGGAGAAAAAAACTTACCAATCAACAAACCTTGTATCTTTTGTCCGAATTGATTGATCAGATGTGCCAAAAAAATATAAAAGCCAAAACCAAAGAGTTCCCTAAACGAAGCCCAAGAGAACACCCGAATCGGCCTCCACTTTAGGGCAAACCAAAAGACTATCGCCGGAATTGCTGCTGTTATCATATACTGAGCCACCAAAGCCCACACACCAAAACCCTTATATGCCATAAATATCGTAATACCTAATGCAATAATTGAAGTAGTAATGGTAACTATCGACAATAGCTTAAAATTCAGTGTCTTTCTTAACTGGTTGCGTTGTATGATATTAAAGGCATAGACGAATAATATGAGCCCCTGCACACGGAGCACTTTGCATAAAAGCGGAATGTTGTAGAACCTTGAAATTGCTGGAGCGCTAAAAAACAGAATGGCATACATAAAGGCAGCCATACCCAAATTCCAATAAAAAATTGTGGAATAATCTTCCTGTGTAGGTTGCTTTTTCTGTATCAAAGCCGATCCGAAACCTCCGTCAATAAAAGATTCGGCAATTACCATGAAAATGGAAAGCATACCTATACAGCCATAGTCGTAAGGGGTAAGCAATCGAGCCAAAATAATACCCGAAATGAAGTGGATGAACATCGTCGAGTATTTCTGCAACGCTGTCCACACCATGCCGGAGGCGGCTTTATGTTTTAAGCTTTTTGCCATGATTTAGTTAGGGGTTCAAAATTGGATGATATAGTGTGTTGATATGGGAGTTTTTTGGCTATTGGCTGCTGGCCACTGGCTATTGGCAGCTCAATGATAGAACGAAGCTCTCAAGCTTTTCGGTAAGCTGCCAAAAGCCAGAAGCTAGAGGCCAGATGCAGCTGTTGTTACAAGTTGTTGTACTATGGTCTTGCGAATTTTATATAAACTAGACATGCTCTTCTACTTATTAAGTTTAATGTATTCGATACTCCTCGTTATAAATCCGGATCTTAAACACAAATCCATGAGGCAATGTCTCGTGCAACCGCATTTTCTGCAATTTGTAAATGCATTTGTTAAACGATTTAGCTGAACGAGCCATTATTCCATTTTGTAACTTGTCACTCAGTCTGCAAGAAAACAAAGCTATCCTTTCAGCATATTGATCGCAAAAATCCGACACCTCATAAAACCTTTCAATGGTCTCGGTCAACTGTCGTCTCGCCTTTTCCAGTTTTCCTTCCTGCTCAATTCCTGTCTTGGGTTGCGTGAAGTGTAAAACATACTCTGACTTTGTTCTTGTCAGTTCATTCAACAAGAGAAAACCTGTTCCGACAATGGGCGTAATGGAAAAGTCACAACTACTAGGAGTTTCATCTTCACCATGTACCAATTTAGTGAAATCTTCCAAATCAACCACCTCAACCGCATCTGCTGTTTTCCGAATGACAGACACACCCTGCCCTATCGGTTGCACAATACTCGGTTTTTTATCTTCTATCTCAAAGCATACAGAATTTGGAGTTTCCATCCTAATGGTCATGGTCGATGAATCCCATATTAACCCAAAATGTGAGGCATACTCTCCTGTTAGAAAATCAGTAAAACTACTCATAATTCCTCTCCCGACAATGCCTCGTAATCGTTGTATATATCCTCCATTATCTCCGAAAGATCAAGTGTATTAATAACCATCTGGTCGCTATCCTCTTCGGTGGCCATCAAGTCCATCAAACCTCCGTCTGTCACCTTATAGGCTGCTAGATTATCGGGGTTGATATAGGGATAAATCTTACGTCCATTATCAGTATAACTTGCCCTAAGCAAAACGTTCAGGTGGTTAATAATATACGGACTATGGGTGGCAAGTACCAAACCCATTTCTCGTTCTTTTTCACACTCATGAAAAATGTAGCGCATCATCGAGTCAACAAGTCGCCGTTGTGAACGTGGGTCAAGACTCAGTTCAGGTTCTTCAGCATGGATATGCACATACTTTGGCAAGTTGCCCAGCTCAATGCCAGGATGGTATTTCTCTGTCAAGTTCTTGTCAAACAACATTAGAATAATGGATCGGCGCATAGCCTCCTTGAATGAAAAATCGTTAGCGAAATACTTCATAAGTGTGACAAGCGGTGCGGTAGTTTGGGTACCCGAAGAAGCAAACTTCAACTCAACGGGAGCGTATGAGCCATCTTTTGGCGACACCAGATATTTCTTTTGGTTATTACCGCCTTTCACCACTTCAAGCTTCATGTCAAGGTAGTCAAGATCTATATCTTTTACAACATCAGTAGCCTCATCAAAATCGCTAAAAGTTTCGTCAAAATAAAACCCGAAACTAGAGCCTTTCACCAGTGAACCACGGCTAGCCCATACCGGAATCACACTGCGCATCTCACTAACCCAAGCTTCCTTGAAAAAGAGCAAATCTTCATCTGGAATATCTATCGCAGTGTTCAATTTGCCATCTTTGTACGAGATCAAATACCGACGGCCATTGGTCTCAACCGAATATTCTATCTCACTCTCCTTGTTGAAAAGGTCTTTCATACCATCTTTCAGCAAATCCTGAAAGCGAATATAAAAAATAGCTCCGTCTATTTGCGAGTTCTTCAAATAAGCCTTAATATTTACTCGCTTGTAGATATATCTCATTAGCGCGATAATCTTCATCAGCGTACTTTTGCCACTAGCACTTGCCCCGATAAGCACAGTCAATGGTTTCAACTCCTTTAAGTTGACCATTCTTAAAGCACCCACATTTTTAACCAACAAAGATTCTTTTATCATAATTGCAATATGTTTTTATGTAACTGTTTTTTGCCATTGTTTAGTAAGGGGTTCAATACTGGATAATATATTGTGTTGATATGGGAGTTTTTTGGCTATTGGCTGCTGGCCACTGGCTATTGGCAGCTCAATAATAGAACGAAGCTCTCAAGCTTTTCGGTAAGCTGCCAGAAGCCAAAAGCAAGAGGCCGCAGCCATAGTCGCAAGTCATTGTACTATGGTATCGTGTCAATAATGTAAAACATAACTATTTCTCATTCTCATGCATGTTTTGGGCATGACAGGCGTCAACAATGGTTATAGTGTCACCATCGATAGTATATGCAAAATACCACTTGTCGGTGTTGGCCATATAATAATTGTTCCAATGAGATAATGTGGGATTACGCCTGAGAAGCGTACGCTCTATCTTATACATTGAATCGATGGCATCATCGATGTTCTGATGCATCAACTCTTCTGAGTAGGAATGCCTATACTTCATTGCTACATGATAGTAGAAAGAATAAATCTTCTGGTAGCACTGAAGATCAATCAAATACTTATATTCCGTCACGGCCTTGAGTATACCTCTTTAACCATTTGGTGTAATAAAGTGCGTGCCGTTTCTAGATCCATTGTCTCTGCTTCTTTAGCGACAATTTCTTCAATCATCAAGTCCACTCTATGCTGAAGCCATTTGCGAATACTTTCACGGCTTGTAAGGCTGGGATCGATTTGTCGCATCCTTGCTTCATCAATATTTATCGTTACCGTACACATTGTTTTATTGTTTTCTTATTCTGCAAAAATAGAAATTTTTCACCAAAAAACCGTTATTATAGGTACTTCTGCAACGCTGTCCATACCATTCCGAAGGCGTTTTTTTGTTTTAGGGTTTTTGTGGCATTGTTTAGTTAGGGGTTCAAAATTAGATGATATATTGTGTTGATATGGGAGTTTTTTGGCTATTGGCTGCTGGCCACTGGCTATTGGCAGCTCAATGATAGAAGTAAGCTCTCAAGCTTTTCGATAAGCTGCCAAGAGCCAGAAGCTAGAGGCCAAAAGCAGCCTTAGTCAAAGTCATTGTTTTATGGTTTTCTGCGAACCGACAGAAAAAGCCACATCCCTTATTCTATCTAATTCGTTGAGTTCCTTCTGTCTGTCGTAGAATTTCATACTTCGAATTTTCGCGGCAGTTATTATCGCGGTGGTTATTTTTCAAAATGATATAGTCGTTTATGCTTGCAGTAAAGTCCGATAGCCGCGTTTCACAGATTTTGACAAAGCAAGACATTGCACAAGAGCGACATACTCTTTTGTCATAAGTTTTCCTTTTTCTTCAATGACCGTATCACCTTGGGTTTCCTGAACAAGAAATGTTGAGACATCAAACTCTTTCAATCGAAAACCATAGACATAGGTTTCCATTGGAAAAGAAAAACCATTATCGCAAACTGTAGTAGAGGGGTCAAAATAGTAACAATTGAAATTGATGTCAGGGTTTTCTATACAGCCATGAGTCTTGATGATAAACGAAGGTACATTATCTTTGGAAGTAGGCAACGACGCAAGCAATAGTTTTTCACCCACATGCTTCAACACAATGAAATACTTCGGTTGGGGAGTTCCACCATCGGGAAAAACAAATGGGTTGAAGTACAATACCGAACCTTCAGCAAAACGCATGTCAGCCTCCATAAGATCTCGCTATTGAAAGAAATTCTAACTGCTCTTCATAAAACTCCCTCCCACAGCCAGAAAGATGTTCCCCAAGATCAATTCGGCAATCCGAGTTATTGATCAACTTTTGGTCAAATAACTCAAGCAAATGATTTCGTTCAGCGGTACGATACCAAAGGCTGTCTTTTTGATGGGTCAGCTCCACCAACTGACGGGCAGTCATGGATCCATATCGGTGAATGATGCCATCCATAACTATAATGTCGTTATCCGAGAACTCTTCATCTGAAAAAGTCCTCACCGCTTCAATGTAGGTTTTATCGGCCTCAATTTTTTTTCTCACAAAACCATCAAGCAGGACTGGCGTTTCGGAAAGGTCAATGAAAATATCTTTGGCTACCGGACCAGCCTGCCATACCTCGTATGGAAGTCCTAAAAAAGGCGTCTGAAACCTCACAACACTATACTCTTCCATAAGATATAGTAACTTGAGCAATTTTGTCTTGCTCAGGTTATCAATATGCTGAGCCACATAGACGACGGCATTGCCAATTTTATTCCTATCTGACTCGGAAATCCTCTGCATGAGTATATATTTAATTTATTAACGATTCCAAATGCAAAAATAAACAAAATAATCGAGAAAACCGAAAAGAAGCGGGAAAAACTTGATATCTATTTCGAAAGGTGATATTCAGTGGTTATCTTCCTTCGGCGAAATCCTTCAAATAGGCAAACCTCGGTGTCAATTGGCCGTCTTTAAGAATCATCGAACGATCAATCACATCGGAATGTTCGCCCCTCAGCAAAGGCTCAAACACGTGTTTGGTCAACATCTCACCGAAATAGGCACTGGTGTCCATGGCCAAGGCATTCGGACAGGTGTCCACCGCCATCACGGAGATATTGTTGGCTGACGAGAAAGCAGGTTCGTCTTGCTCCGTCATCGGATTGTAGTCATAGTAAGGATCATCATGCGTGGCAGGACGCACTGTCGACTTGATGCTACCCTTGATGTCGCAAGTCACATCACCAATCATGCGGATACGCAGGTCTTTGTTGCGCAAGTCTTCCTCGCTCAGATACACCGGTGCTTCGGGCCCCCAGAAGTGGGCGCACACCAACACATCAGTTTTCTTGGCCCAACGCATGAAGTCACTTTCGTATTCCTTGGCATTGTGCGTGAAATCGTTCCACGAGAAGGCGGCACCATCCTTGCGCTTTACCAAACGGTCTACATCGGCGAAACAATAGGACAAACGGTCCACCGAATCACAGGAAAGATACTCTTCTTCGCTCATCTTATGGGCACCGATGTTATCCAACACATATTGCGCGCCTTGCGACACACGGCCTGCGCCAGTCACAAACAGCTTTATTTTCGGCAATTCAATACCTTTCAATGATTCCAACAACTGGGTGAGCGTGAAACGGCGGTCAGGTTTGGGCAATTCATACAATTTGTGCTTCAAGCCATAGCCACGCAGCGTGTAGTAAACGCCCACCACGCCAGCCCACCAACCGAAGGCACAAACGCGGATGCCCTTATCGTCGACCAGATACTCATAGTCACAGAACGTGATGTGCTTCTGCATAAAAGCCTGCAACAATGGGCGGTTGTATTCCTGCATCTTGGCGATGTGGCCAAAGAAGAAGTAATGCTTGTTGGGAATCAGGCTTTCGATCTTGGCCTCTTTGATGCCGAAAAGGATGTCGCAGTCTTGTAGACTATCGACCACTTTCACGCCCTCAGCGCGGTATTCGTCATCCGAAAAAGCACGGATGTCGCTGGCTTGCACTACGATTTCGTGTTGGGGAAATTGTCTATTCAATTCTGCCACCTGCTTGGGGGCAAGGGCCACGCGGTTATCTACCGGGGTCTTAGTTTCTTTAATGATACCTATTTTCATGATGTTATGTTGTTATTCTAATTCAAATCTTATTAACTTCCAGCACCACCATCTTCTGTGTTCTCAATATCATCGTTCCCCAGGTCAAACCGAGGCCGAAGGAAGAACACAAAAGGGTGAGTGGACGGGTTTGTAATTCATTGGGAATATTATAAGTCATTAGCATGGGTACGGAAGCACCGCCCAAGTTGCCAAACTCTTGCAAATCGTATGGGGTCTTCTCCAACGGAAGTTTTAACTTCTTCACAATCCTATCCACAATCAGCTTATTGGCCTGATGAATAAGAAAATAGTCCACATTCTCGGTGGTCAGCCCATATTTCTCCATCATCTTCTTGATACTGATGGGTGGTCTTGAAATGGCGAACGAGAACACATCCATGCCGCTGATCAAAGTGTCTTTCGGGGCACGAATGATGCCATTGCCGAAGTCTTCCTCAATAAACGATTCCGCTGTGATGGGATGCCTGAATCCGCCATGCGGCGTAATTAAGGCTTCGTATCCTGAACCCAAGGTATTGAACTCTATAACGATGTCTTCTGCTGTCGGGTCATATTCTAAGGCCATGGCCGTGCCGCTGTCGCCGAACAAGGGCACACGGCTTTTGTCCTTCAATGAACCCATGCGAAGCGCGGTATCGCCCACCAACAACAAAGCACGTTTCACCGAACCGGCACTGAGAAGGTTGCCTGCCACATTGATGGCATACATACTGCCACAGCAGCCCATCGGGATGTCGAGTACGAAGGTGCTGGTCGGCAAACCCAAACGGTGTTGCAGGATACCTGCCGTTGGCGGGGTCTTGTAGTCGCCCGTCACCGACCCAAACACCAGTACGTCGATGCTTTCCTTCTCCCAGCCCAAGGCCGCCAAAAGGCGCTCGGCTGCATCAAAGCAGAGGTCGGAAGTGCAGAGATCGTCGGGACCGATGTATCGGTTCTTGATGCCTACGGTATTGTCAAAGATATCGGCTTCTTCCTGGGTGAAGATGTCGAAGTCAGCGGTCTTCACCGCATGGTTCGGAACGGTGCCCGTCACGCCACGAATGGCCACACTCTTGATTTCCCAAAGTGCCATGAGTCAATTGATAATTGATAGTTGATAATTGAAAGTAACGAAGTCGTAACTTATAACGCTATATCATACTTTTGAAGGATGGCCTTGGCATTGTCGTAAGAGGTAAACTCGAGGATGTCCTCTGGGTCGAGCATGATGTCGAAAGCGTCCTCAACAGCAGAAGTGAGACTCAATTGGCGCACGCTGTCCCAACCATCGATGGCTTTGTTGTCGAACCCGGCACCTAAAGCCGAAACATCCACGGAAAACACTTCGCAGAAGATTTGGTTTAATTTTTCTATATTTGTCATGATTATTGTATTGTTATGTTTTTCTATTTAATTGGTCTTTATATATGACTGGTTATTGCTGGCTTCGGAAAGTATGTCATCCCTGCGGTGACTGGTGCAGGACTCAACGGGCATGTCATCCCTGCGGGGGCTTGTGGGCAAAGGCATGGGATCTATGCCTGTTGAGGCCGTCCATTTAGGTATTTGCTTCTTTAAACCGCCTCCTATAGATTCCCGCCCCCCTGCATCCTCTGCAGGAATGACATAGGATGCTGGCTGGTTGACATGTATAGCGAGGCTGGACATAAGAGGTTATACTATTTATTGGTTAATCACTTTTCCAGCTTCGTTGCGCAGAATAGCGTCAACATGCTGTATCTCGATGTTCTTATGGAACAAATGTGTCTTTTCTTCGATGAACGCAGGCAACACATCGACAAGCTCTGGCTTCGTGACGAGGACTATCAGTTTCTCATCATTGCCCTTACAATAGCAATCGATACCGTATTCCGACTTGATGAGATTCTCCACTTCATCCAAGCCGATACGCAGGCCAAAAATCTTCAGGAAACGCTTCAGACGACCAACGATGAAATAACAACCGTCTGCGTCTCTATGGGCTAGGTCGCCTGTGTGCATCACACCATGGTTCTCATCACCTTTGAGCAGGTCTTCCCTACTATTGGCATAACCCATTGTGACATTCTCGCCTCGATACACCATCTCACCGGTTGCTTCGCCCTCAAAAGTCTCATTACCGTTTTCATCAATTATGGACAACTGTCCTCCTGGCTCAGCCATTCCAATGCTACAAGTTTTTTCCATAGCCAGTTCAGCAGGAAGATACGCCATGCGAGCAGTACATTCTGACTGTCCATAGGTGGCAATGAACTTCTTGCCCTTGTCATGGGCATATTGCGCCAAGGTCTTGAACATCTCCTCGGTCAACTTGCCACCACCTTGCGTGATGATTTGCAGGTTGGGTAAGTCCATTCTCGTGAAGCGCATCTTCATCAGCAGCTCGTAGCTGTATGGCACACCCGTGAAACTGGTGGCCTCTTTCAACATGGTCCAGAAGCCCCTGTCTAACAAAGAACGGCCTGAGAGCAACAAAGTTGCGCCTGCCAACAAGTGGCTCGCGATGACAGAGAGCCCCATGGTATAGTGCATGGGCAGGATGGCCATGGCCTTTTCGGTACCGTCCATTTTAAACATACGCCTCACATTATCGGCATTGGACTCGATATTGTGAAGGCTGTGACGCACCAACTTGGGGCTTCCAGTGGAGCCCGAGGTGGGCAATAGAAGAGCGAGGTCAGGGTGCATGGCTATAGGGGCATTCCCTGTTTTCAGCAAGGAATAGCCGTGTGATGAAAACACCTTTTCATAGCCCAGCTTCTCGACCATCTCATCAGGGGCCCAAAGGTATTCTGGCTGATAGAGATTGTATAAGGCGGTGAAAAGGATCTCTTCCGTCTTGGCACTCAGAATGAGTGGTACAATGCCATTGGAAAGCGAACCCAGATAGCCTAACAGAGAACCGTTGCGGTTTTCGGCCATAAGGAATATCAACGTCCTTGAAGGAAGTTGTTTTCCAAATGTATCCGCAAAGTCACAAAGATCGCCGTAAGTCAGCTGTTCACCACTATCGTCGATGACAGCAATCTTATCTTTTGGCTTTTTATCTAAATCTAAAAACATTATTATCTCACCGAAATGATAGTATTGGTTTCACACAGAAAACACTTTATTTATCTCACACAGAAAGCACAGAAATCACGGAAATTTGCTTGCCTTGCGGCAAGCAGACGGTTGGGATTAATTTACAATACGCTTCATTGATGACAAGATGTCTTCGGTGTTGAAGTTCACAAGAA
>Ga0247610_10000410_pt1 | contig 62130 bp, 37 predicted proteins | sample 174DNAGHGhighgp2_FD_193483 | JGI IMG/M metagenome (GOLD analysis project Ga0247610, IMG submission 193483) | Sheep rumen microbial communities from Palmerston North, Manawatu-Wanganui, New Zealand - 1742 DNA GHGhigh gp2 | ecosystem: Host-associated > Mammals > Digestive system > Stomach > Rumen...
GGCCTTCAGGCAACCCCTGACAGTCATAAGACTCGGATAGTAAACTTATCTCAGTAATAACAACGATAAGTCAACTTATACCAGTAATAATCTATAAACCCGAGTCAACCTAAATCAGGAAAGGACAGAATGGCGTACGGCGTAACGTGAAAACGGGCGAAAAGTGGCAAAACCGCACAAGTTGGCGTACGAATGACCAACAGACAAGGAATTGTTGTATCTTTGTGCTGCCATGAAGACGGAGTTTACAGAAGCGGCCTACAAGGCGCTGGTCCAAGACATATTTCGCCGATTTCCTTCGGTGCAGAAGGAAGGGTTCACCGCCGGGGCCTATAAACCGGGCCTGGAACGGATGCAGGCCTTCGAAGAGGCCCTGGGGCATCCCTCGCGGCGGTTCCGCAGCATTCACATTGCCGGCACCAACGGCAAGGGCTCGGTAGCCAACATGCTGGCATCGGCCCTGGCCGCCTGTGGTCTCAAGACCGGCCTTTTTACCTCGCCTCACCTGATAGACTTTCGGGAAAGGATGGTTATTTCGGAAGGTACAGACACCTGCAAGCTCTCAAAAAAGAAGGACGATGTTCGCTTGCAGGTGCCTGTACCATCAATACTAATCCCTAAGGAGTATGTCTTCGAGTTCCTGATGCAGTGGATGCCGTGGATCACGGAGCACGAACTCTCCTTCTTCGAAATCACTACCGGCTTGGCATTCAAGTGGTTCGCAGACCAGAAAGTGGACGTCGCCGTCATCGAGACCGGCCTGGGCGGCCGCCTGGACAGCACCAACATCCTGGAAAAGCCGGACCTGACGGTGGTCACTTCCATCGGCCTGGACCACATGGCCCTGCTGGGGAACACCCTGGCGCAGATCGCCGCCGAGAAAGCCGGCATCTTCAAGGCCGATGTCCCGGCGCTGGTCGGGGAAACGCATCCCGAAACCGCGCCCGTCTTCCAGGCCCGGCGCACCGACTGCCCGGGGTCCCTCGTCTTCGCCGACCAAGTGACGCCTTCCCTTTGGGACCGCCATCCGGAGGTCCTGTCGGCCATGGACCTGCAGGCCGATATCCAGAAAAAGAACCTCCGCACCGTGCTCGCCGCCCTGGACATCCTGCGCCAAAACCCTGGCTACGAAGCGCTGGCTAATAGCGAAGCCTTATTGGACGGCATCGTCCACACCGCCCGCAACATGGGCTTCCACGGCCGCTGGGAGCGTCTGCAGGAGCGCCCTACCGTCATCGCCGACATCGGCCACAACGCCCACGCCCTGCGGCACAACTTCGCCCAGCTGGAATCGGCCCTGGCCTCCGGCAAGCACGACGCCCTCATCATTATCTACGGCATCATGGCCGACAAAGACCTGGACGCCATCCTGCCCCTGATTCCCAAGTGCGCCACCTGCATCTTCACCACCCCCGACACCCCGAGAGCCCTCCCGGCAGCAGAAATTATGCGCAAGTTCTCAGGGAATGCGCTGCTGGAGAACTCCGTGGCAGAAGCCGTGAAGAAGGCGCTGTCCCTGGCAACCCCCGATACCCTTATATATATAGGAGGAAGTACGTTTGTTGTGGCCGAGGCTCTTCCGCTCTACGGGCACAATTATTGAGAATGTACGGGAAAAACGTGGAAAAGTTATGAAACGCATGATTCTATGCGGTTTGCTGGCTGTGTTGGCCGGCACCGTAACGCTTTTTGCGCAGAACACAGATAACGGGCACCAGCTTGTGACGCTTTGGAAAGAATATGAGAAAGCCAGTAAGGCCGACCTCCCCAAAAAGGAGGCCGAGATTCTGGCGAATATCAAGAGCCAGGCGATGGCCCAGCATCTTCCCGTAGATTTCTACGATGCGGCTACGGCCTATGTGAACACGGTCCAGCGCCGGAACTGGAAGGAGCGTGAGTCGCTGCGGGAAGCGCTGGCCCGAGAAGTGAAGGAGTTTGACGAGCCCATCGTCACCTTCCTGTGGATGGCCCAGTGGGCCTATGCTTCCCACGCCGATCTGGAGGCCTTTGTGCAGGCGCACCCCAACGGCTTCCAGGGCTGCCACCGGGCCTTGCACCGGGGGGTGGAAGGCTATTTGAACGGCAGCCTGGCCCCCTTCATCCGCAACGACCGCGAATATGCGCTGTGGTACCTCTTCTCCGATTCCCTCAAGGCCGAAGTCGCCGGGATCTACCCCAATGAGGCGGCCCGGGAGTACATCGCCCTGACCCGCCGCAGTTTCCCCAACGATGAGAAAAAGCAGGCCGAAACCGCCGCCTGGCAGGCTTTGGCCGACAAATACGCCCACGTGCCCTTCGGCGTGTATCCCAAGGGCGAGCTCCTGCGCCTGCGCTTTGACCGGCTCATCCGCGAAAAGGCCGATGCCAACGCTTTCCGGGCGCTGTACGAAGACGCCCAGGCGCTGGAGAAAGAGCGCAAGGGCTACTCTGGAGACGCCAAAACCCTGGTCAAGGGCTGCAACTATCCCGCCGGATTGATGGCCACCCTTACCGACAAAGACCTGTGGATCGATGCCGAAAAGGGGGAAGCCACCGTGCGCCTGCGCAACCTTTCCCAGGCTACGCTAACCCTGAAGCAGGAGAAAAAGACGCTTCAAACCTGGCAGGTTCAGAACCCCACGGGCAGTTTTTATGTGGTGGATACGGTGAAGATCCAGCTTCCGGACCTGCCCGACGGAGAATATATGCTGGAGCTCAAGAATGGCAAGTTAATGGCCGAGGAGTCCTATATCCAGTACTATCTGTCCATCGCTACGCGCTCCGACAGCCGTGGCTATTGCGTCTATGTGACCGATTACGACAGTGGAAAGCCGCTGAGCAATGTAAAGCTGGTCCTGAACAAGAGCGGCAAGGAAGTAGCCTCCAGTACCCTGAAACTGAACGGCTTTACTCCGCTGCCCCAGGCGTTTGTGCAGAATATCGAGAATTCTTCTGCCACCTGGGAGCTGGTGGCCGAGGACAGCACCCGGAAATCCCTGCCCGTATATGTGAGCCGCAGTTACCAGGGTTCGAGGACCGAAAACCACGTGCGCTGCAATATCTATAAGGACCGCGGGGCCTACAATCCCGGCGACACCGTGCAGTTCAAGGTTATTGTCTTTGACGGGGATCCGGCCCGAAGCCTGGCCGTGGTGAAGAACCGCAAACTCACCGTCACATTGCGGGATCCCGAGAATAACAAGGTGGAAACCAAAGAGTTAACCACCAATGCCTGGGGTTCGGTCAGCGGGAGCTTCGCGATTCCGGAAGGACATCGCAACGGCTACTGGAACCTGGTGGTGAATGGGCTGGGCCAGGATTCGTTCCGTGTGGACGAGTTCGTACTGCCCAGCTTCGACCTGGTCTTTGACCCGGTAGAGGAACTGTACCTCATCGGCGCCCAGGTGCCCCTGAGCGGCCGCCTGGTAAGTTATTCCGGCCACAACCTGGCCGGCGCGCGCGTTGCCGTTACGGTGAACCGCTACGGAGAGACCGTCCTGGAGAAAGAACTTCCCATGGGCCCCGACAATCGCTTCGAAACCAGCTTCGAGGCGCGGGAGAGCGGCTATTATCAGGCCGAGGTTACCGTCACCGATGCCAGCGGCGAGACTTCTACTTACAGCCGCAACTGGTACATCGGCGACGAACTCCGCGTGAGCGCAGAGGTAAAGAATGCGGCCGATGCCCAACTGGTGTCTACGCTGGAGACCGGCTCCTGGCGCCAGCGGAATCCCCAATTCGTGGTTACGGAAGGGCGCGCGCAGGTAACGCTGCAGGCGCAGGATGGCGGCGGCAATCCCGTGCCGCTGCCGGTGCAATACACCCTTACCACCCCCGAAGGCCAGGTGCTGGCGCAGGGCGAAGCCCCTTCCGGCGAAAGCGTGTCGCTGGCGCTGCCTGGCAGCGGGCTCTACTTGCTCAAGGCGCAGACATCGGCCCAAAAAGCCGATGGGAAGAGCGTAATCGGCGAAACGTCGGCCCGCATCTTCTGCCTGCCGGCGCAGGAAAAAACTCTGCCGAAGGAGGTGAAGCGCGTGTTTGTGCCCGGCTCGGAAACCGTTGAGGCCGGCGCAGGCATTACGGCGCGTCTGGGTACCGGCGAAGGCGATGCCTGGACCGTGGTTACGCTCTACGGCAAGGACCGGAAGGTTTTGGTAAACAAGACCTTGCGGGTGAGCGGCGGCAGCATGGAAACCCTCACGCTGCCCTATCAGGAAGATTATCCCGATGCCGTTTATCTGCAGGTGTTCTATTTCATTCATGGACAGTCCGTTAACTATGGAAAGATGTACCGCAGGGCCCAGGATAAGTATACCATGCCCCTGCAGTTTACCCGCTTCCAGGACAAGGCCTATCCCAGTACAAAATACAGCTTTAGCGTAAAGACGCAGCCCGGCGCCGAGGTTTTGGTCGCGGCCTGGGACAAGAGCATCGACGCCATCGAAACCAACGACTGGCCGCTGGTGCACCGGCGGGACTTCTCGGTAGAGATTGTGGGCATTTCCAGCGCTTGCGGCCGTGTGGGCGAGGGATACAGCAACATCCTGTACCGCGGACTCGGGGCTCCCATGGCCAAATCGGCCGGCATTAACGCCATGGCCACGTACGACACCATGGCCGAATCGGATGAAGCAGTGATGGACGTTGCCGCGCAGCCCGCCATCCGCGAGGACTTTGCCCCGTCCCTCACCTTCCAGCCGCATCTGCGTCCGTCAGCCGACGGCAAGCTGAACTTCAGCTTCAAGACTTCGGACAAGCTCTCTACCTTCTATGTACGCGTGTACGCGCACGATGCAGCCATGCATAATGCGCTCATCCAGGATGAGATGCTGGTATCCCTGCCGGTGAAGGTATCCCTGCTGGAACCGCGCTACCTCTATGTGGGAGACGTATATAACGCCGCCGTCACGGTCTCTTCCGTGGCCGATAAAGCCGTCACCGGCACGCTGGGCCTGCAGGTGGGAGACGCCGTAAAGCAGGTCTCCGTGACCGTGCCCGCAGGCCAGACCGTGACTCGCTACTTCCCTGTGAAGCCTTCCGTGAGCGGAGATCTCACCCTCACGGCTTCCTTCCGCGCCAAGGAATTCTCCGACGCCGTACGGGTGAAAGTTCCCGTATACGCCGCAGCGCAGCAGCTTACCGAGGCCCATTCGGCCGTGCTTCGCGCCGGTATGGACCGCGCGGCCCTGCTGTCCAATCTCCGCGCTCGCTTTGTGAACGTACCGGCCTCCCAGGCTACCCTGCGGGAGATTTCGATCCTGGACATGGTGAACGAAGTCATCCCGGAACACGTGGAACCGAACGGGACCGATGTCCTTTCGCTCTCCGAAGCCTGGTACGTGCAGCAATCGGCCGAACTTCTGGAGAAAATCCTGCTTTGCCGCAATGCCGACGGCGGTTTCGCCTGGTTCGAGGGCATGCGCTCCAGCCCGGTGATTACCGCCGTGCTGCTGGAACGCTTTGCCAAGCTGCGGGACCGCGGCGTGGAGGTGCCGGACCTGACAACCAGCGTCCAGTACCTGGACAAACATTTCACCAAGCAATTCGCCCTGGTGCGCTCGATGTACAGCGAGGTGCCGTTCAAGGAGAAGGTGGAGAAGCTGAAGTTCGATACCAAGGGACGGGTACTGGAGAAGGCCCGCTACCTGCTCACTCTGAAGAACCTCGCAGAGCGTGAGGGCGGCCTGGCGCTGGCCAAGGCCTGGGGCTTGAAGCCTCGGACATCGGCCAAACTCAGGAAAACCATCCAGGCCGAGACCGCTTCCCTGCTGGAATATGCGGTGGAGCACCGCGACGGCGGCTGGTACTATCCCAACGCCGTCATGCCCTGGCGCGGCCTGCTGGAAAGCGAGGCCTATGCCCATACGCTCATCTGCGAGCTTCTGTCGGAGGCTTCTCCGGCCGTGGCCGACGGAATCCGGCTGTGGCTCATGCTGCAGAAGGAAACGCAGCAGTGGGATGCCTCACCGGCGTTCGTGGATGCCATTACGGCCATCCTGGAAGGCTCCGAAGACCTGCTGAATACCAAGGTACTGGTGTTGTCGGCTTCCTACGAAGTCCCGTTTGACAAAATCCAGGCTTCGGGGAATGGCTTTACGCTGGAACGCGACTTCTTCCGGAACGGAGAGGAAATCCAGCCCGGAGAATCGGTGAAGGTGGGGGACAAGATTACTGTCAAGTATCGTATCTGGAATGCCGAAAACCGTTCGTTCGTGAAGATTACGGCGGGTCGCGAGGCCTCTCTGAGCCCCGTGCAGCAGCTTTCCGGGCTTGTATCCTACAACGCTTACCGCAACGTGAAGGCAGACGCTACAGAATATTACTACGAGAGCTATCCCGAAGAGAAGACTACCGTTACCGAGGAGTTCTTCGTGGTGCGCGCAGGTACTTTCCGGGCGCCTGTAACCGTGATCGAGTCGCTTTACGCGCCGCATTACCGCGCCAACAGCGCCTATCGGTTGCCGCTTGGCTCAGGGAACCAATAGATAACAAAAAAAGACCGGGGAACCGGTCTTTTTTTTTGGTGTGGGCGGTACTGGATTCGAACCAGTGACCCCCTGCTTGTAAGGCAGGTGCTCTGAACCAACTGAGCTAACCGCCCGAAAGGGATTGCAAAGGTAACAAGTTTTTTCTATAATGCAAAAAAAACTTACTGCAGACCCTGTTTGAATTCGGCCGGGGAAATTCCCATAATGTCCTTAAAATTGCGCCAGGCTGTGGTGCGGGAACGGTATCCGGCATTGAAAAACGCGTTCTGGAGGTCCAGATCCGGGTTTTCTTCCAACTGTTTGGCCACACATTCTATGCGCTTGGTCTTGACCAGGTCCTTGAACCCGTTCCCCGTATTTTCCCGAATAACGCGATTCAGGTAAGTGATGTTGGTGGCACATGACTGGGCCAGGTTGCCCAGGGTAAGGTTCGGATCCCGCCAAACCTGTTCCTTGTCCATTAAAAGACAGATACGTCCCCAGATGTCCGGTTCTCCAATGGGTCCTTCGACTTTTGTCCCGGACAGAGGAGCCAGCCCGTCTTTGTTGCCTGCAGGAGCATCGAAGCGTTCTTCCAACTCATACTCCGTGGAAAAGACATAGAAGTTGGTGGCCAGGACCGACAGGATTACGATAAGCTGGAAGCTGTAGGTGAGCGAGATTACAATATGCAGCCCGCAGATGACCGTGAGCCCCAAGGTGTAAAGGATGATCCACCGGCGCGAGGCGCTGCTTTGCGCCGGGTTGTAGGGCATCATAACCAGGATGGCGCAGTAGGGCAGCATGATGAACAGGGATGCCAGCCGCACGATGACATCGGCCGACGACGCGTGTTCCCATACCGAGGCGGGCGTGGGGAGCGGGGTCCACCGTCCTACGAAGAAGAGGAAGACCAGGGCGAAGATGAGCGTGGGCAGGAAGAGGAAGTAAAAGCGTTTTACCGTAAGCCATTCGGGCTGTACTACCGAAATGGGGTATAGGGTCATGACAATGTGCATGGACAGATAAATCAGTCCAACCCAGGGTTGCAGCATGGCCGGTTTGCTCCCTAAATCAGGGGTGAACAAATTGGCGAGAACCACGAATAATGCCAGCAGTCCACTGAGCAAGGAGCCCAGTGCCAGGATGCGGCGGGCGCGGTCTTTAGTTGCCGTGCGCATGACCCATAATTGTCTTGCGCAGATGAAGCAGGCCGTCATTTCCACCGTGGTGGCCACTATGGACAACATGAAGGAAGAATACATGGATGTTTCGATTCGTGTTTCAAAATTAGTAAAAATTCGTGAAACATGCACGCCTTTTTGTAAAAATGAAACAACGAAGTAACGTAAAAATGCATCAATGTTGGGTAATAAGTCGTAAATTTGTGGGACCTGAACTTGCATAAGCCTGTGCGCCATGGTCCATTCATGGTAGCTGGGATGTTGTTACAACTGATGGAATGCTTAAAGGCAAGTATTTAACAATAACTCTGCTGTGTGCGCTTACACTCACACTCCTTAGACCATGCGAGACTGGTGCGCAGGAAATTTCCCTCCGTACCAATTTGCTGTGGGATGCCGTATCCGAACCCAACCTGGGCTTGGAATGGCAAACCGGTGAGCATTGGAGCGTGGGAGTAGACGCAGGTCTCAAGGCCTGGCCCCGCTGGCTTGCCTGGGATTGGGATCAGCAGAATCCCACCCACTGGCGCAACTTTGCCGTGGTGCCCGAGGTCCGCTATTATGTGAAGGAGGTTTTCCAGGGCATGTTCTTCGGAGCCGATGCCCTGTACACTCATTACAACGTGGGTAATGTTCCTACTCCCTTCCACATGTATCCGGAGGTGGAGAACTACCGGCTGCAGGGTTCCTTCTGGGCCGGCGGCCTGTTTGCCGGCTATGCCTGGTGGCCCTGGCAGCACTGGCGCCTGGAACTGGAAGCCGGCGCCGCCGTCGGCCTGGCTGCCTATGACCGCTTCGAGTGCGACCACTGCGGAACCAAACTGGCCGAAGAAAGGAAAGTGGGCGTGGTTCCCAAGCTGGCCCTGAATGTGGCCTACAACCCCGTGAGCCGGGAAAAGCATAAGTCCCGCAAGCCTAGCAGTCTCGTGATCAGCGGCACCGACACCATTACGGTGCTCACCCCGCCGGTTGCCTTCGTGGTGCAGCTCAAGGATGTGAAGGCCCCGATGACCGTGGCCGATTCCCTGGCTCAGGAGAATCCCTGGATCATCCCCATCGGAAAGTACCGTCCGCTCACTTATCTTGACCTGAAGCGTCCGGCCGCCGACAGCCTGCTGTTCGTGAATTATGAGCTGAGTAGCTACGCCCTGCGCCGGGATTACATGAACAACGCCCAGGTGCTGGATAAGATGCAAAGTGCCGTAGAGACCATCCGGGATGCCAAGTCTACCGACGAACTGCTGGTCTCCGTCGTGGGCTTCGCCTCCATTGAAGGCCCTCAGCGGCTCAACGACACTCTGTCCGTGCGCCGTGCCCGTGCCGTGGCCGAATACATCGGCAGCCGCACCGGCCTGGCCCGCCGCCAGTTCGACGTCATTGGAAAGGGAGAGGCCTGGGACTGGTTCAAGGACCAGCTCAAATCCCGTCCGGAAGGGAACGAGAAGCTGTTCGAGATTGTCTTCAACGAGCCCGATGCCGATACCCGCGAGAAGAGAATCAAGGAAGACCCCGATCTGTACGAGAAAGTGAAGAAGGAATTCCTGGCCGATCAACGCAACTCCGGTTTCATCCGGGTATACTATAGCAACCTTCCCGACCCTGTTACCGAAAAGTGGAACGGGCTCGTGGCCGGATACCTCAAGGCCAAGAAGTATGCACAGGCCGTCCAGGCTGTCCAGGCCGATGCAGCCCTGCTTTCCCGCGTGAAGAGCGACGCCGAGGCTGCAAACGCATACGGTATCGCGCTGTACTTTACGGCGCTGGATAACAAGGACGAGGCCCTGGAGGCCCAGGCCGTGAGCCTGCTGGAGGAAGCCGCCCGGATGGGCTCCGAATGCGCCCGTCACAATCTGGAAGGGACCAAGGTTTATGGCCCTGCCCGCAAGGAGTACGAGGCCTGGATCGAAATCATGAAAGAAAACTAACAGGATGAAGTTCAGATCTTATCATATCGGTATGGTCTTATCCGTCGTGGCGGCGGCCTTCACGGGCTGCTCCCTGGTGGACGAAGATCTTACGGACTGTGAGGCCGATCACAAGATCAACTACGAGCTTCGTCTTGTGACCAACCTGACTACCGAACTGCAGACCCAGCTTTCCACGCAGGTGGAACTGACAGCTGTGGCCGCTGCTATCCAGGACCATCTGAAGGGTGTCTTCACGGACTATGCCCACGATGTAGACCTTTCCTTCTACGATGTGAAGGAGGATATGGTACGGCTTCACCATGAGACTCATATCATGGACGCAAACCAGTCCAGCTATACCTTATATATACCCGTGCGCAAGTATATGCACGTGGCTGTGGCCAATTTGCATCCCACGCTGCCGGACGGCACGCCTGCGCCCAAGGAGTTTGAACTGGCAGATGACGAGAAATGCCATTCCTCCCGGCTGGACCTGGTGGTAAACAGCTCCGAGAACATCGTTCCTTCGCAGACTTCGGGCGTGTTCAGCGCTCGTCTGCCCATGGATATCAAGGACGGAGTAGACCAGCAGTTCGATGTAAAACTGTATATGGTTAACAGCGCCAGTGCCCTGGTTTTGGATACTTTAGGCAGCCATATCAAGGATATCCGGGTGTTCGCCTCGGGCTTTGCCAACGGCTTCGATTTGGCCGACAGCACCTACCGCTTCACCTTTAATCCGAAGGTGCGGGCAAATGAAGTGGAGGTAGGGGACGGCCAGTTCGTGTGCTTCTGCGAGGTGTCGCTTCCCTCGAAGGATGTAGATGACACCAAGACCATTATCAATACCGACGACCCGTACATTGCCCAACCGGCCGACGAATCGCTGTGGCAGTATATGGTTTACATTACTTGTGAAGACGGCTCTACCACGGAGACCATCCTGGGCGTGAAGATGCCGCTGCGGGCTTCGCAGTTTAAGCTAATCCGGGCCAAGATTCAGTCCGATGGCAGTGTTGTACCTCGGGAGCCTTTCGTAGGGGCCAGCGTTACGCTGAATTGGAACGACGGGCCCAGTTGGGAGATTGACGTTTAACTAGACTAATTATTTTTTAACAATTTTTTATTAACCACTATTAGTATGAAGAAACTCTTTAAATTGGCTCTTGTGGGTACCATGGTACTCGCGGCCGTAGCTTGCCAGAGAGAGCAAGTGGGTTCTTCTTCCGTGGAAGCCAATGAAAATGGCGTCAAGGAGGTAGCTACCCAGTTTGTTCTCAATGTTGCTTCCGCTCCGCAGACGAAGATGTCGACGGATGTTGTTCAGCTGAACCATAACTTCCGGGGTATGGACAATGCTAAGGTATTTGTGTATAATACCGGAATGGTCACTGATGTTCCGGCTACCACAAAGGATGCCTATGTGTTGAAGACTTCAGGTTGGGCAGCCGCAGATCATAAGGTTTTTGAACTGGGAACACTGTACACAGCCAGTTCCATACAAAATGCGGGGAATGGGAATGATAATGAGAATCTTAAAGAATCTTCCAACCGTGTTCTTCAGCTTTCCCTGCCTGTGGGCACAGATGCCGTTCTCATTTACGGTAAGGCTATTAAAGGCGAAAATGCCAAAAGTGCAGAATATGGCGGCACCAATATGGACATTACCACATTTGACAAGGATCCTGACAAAACTATTATTGCTGCGCAGAAGATTCTTGATACACAAGCTAAAGTTAATCAGTATGATGCTACCGCAGACCTGATGATTTACTTGATTAACGATATTCTTGGGGTGCAGGTCGATCCTGTAACTGATGTGTTATACGGATTCCCGGGAACAAGCTATCCTGTATCACACACCGACCCCCAAACCCAGGAGGTGACTATAACCTATAATGGGGATGGGTATCGTGATTTAAGCTGGAATGCATTGGGTCACCAGTATGAAATCCAGACTAAAGGTGCAAACAGCCGTTATAAAGAGGAAGATGGCTTTGGCTTAGGTCGTACTCTTTCTGGATTGGAAGAAGTCCTTGGCCGTTGCTATTTCTTGTTTACTGAAATCAAGGATGGTGAGTATCGTGCCGGATCATCAGGGGCTGTTAAGAAGATGATTGCCGATATGTACAAGGTCATCAACGATGCGTATGAGGCCACCCCTACAAACGAATATGAGGCAAACGCGAAACGCCTTGCTGACGCCATTCTTAAAAAGGCTACGGTTTATTTCAGCATTGCGAGTAAAGGCGATTATTACTCGCTTTCCGAAATCCATACTTCTTTAGGTACTGCCTGGCAGACTAAATGGAATGATGCAAAAGATTTGAACGGATATCCGTTTGAAGATTTTGGCATTCCCAGAGGCGCTGCGCAGCTCGCTTTTGCCCGGGAAGGACAAGCCCCGCTAACCATGAATGCCCAGACTGTCCGTCCAGAATATGTCGTCAATGGTAAGTATGATAGAGATTTCTTCTACTACCTGCATCCCAATAAGCCTTTGGTAAATCACAATGTAGCTGAGTTTGAGCCGAGGAAATACTTGTACCCTGCAGAACTCTGGTATTATGTGAACAGTCCGATCAGAGTGACAAATAAAACTGATCTTCTGGCAAGCGAATATCCCAACGGTGTAACTCCTTGGAGTACCGAAGCAAGTTGGACCGCAGGTGGTTGGACAAAACAAGGCAAGGTCTTGTCATCCACAAGAGGTGTTGCAGTTAGGAATAGCATCAATTATGGCGTGGCACTGTTAAAGACCTCTGTTGCCTTACCTCTTGCCCAGTATGCCGACAACCGTGCGGCATTGACAGACGACGCGACAGACCGCGTAATACAAAAGGGGGATCTGAATTTTGTATTGACTGGTATTCTGGTAGGTGGCGTTAACCCCAGAATGAACTGGCAGTTTACAAGAAAATACACAAGCGGAACTTCCCATGAGGGTCTTGGTAACCTGTCTCTGTTCGATGGCGTTATTTATGACTCCTCAATTGTGGGCAGTACAGTTCCTACTCCTACTGGAGAAGAGAATTACACGCTTGTATATGACAATTACAATTCTTCGGGGACCCAGGACAAGGTTTATATCGCCCTTGAGTTTAAGAATAATGGTGATGCGTTCTGGGGTAAACACAATCTTATACCTAAAGATGGCTATTTCTATCTTGTGGCGGAAATTCCGGCACCGGCTCTTACTGCATTGGATGGAAAATGGCCCACTGACCACCAGATCCCTCCCGTGTATGGTGTAGATGATGAAGTTATTACCGGTGAGCATGTGGCTGGCGAATCCAAGAAGATTCCTCGTGTGTTCATTCAAGATTTCATGACTGACATCACATTCAAGTTAAAAGATAATGCGCTGAAAAATGCATATTATACTATGCCTGACCTTCGCGCTGCTCAGATGTCATTCGGCCTGTCCGTGGATCTTCAGTGGATTCCTGGATTGGTATATGACGACATTGAGTTATAATCTTTTATGAACAAACGTTCTGCATCATTCAAGCTGTGTATCCTGCTCATACTTCTGGTATGGGCAGGTGTCGGCTGTGCTCGCCTGGGCGCCGATGATGCAGGGGAGCATTCCATTTCATTGGTAATGTCTCTCAAAAATGTTCAGTCCGGGCAAGGAACAGCCACTAAGATGCCCTCCGAAATAACTCAATCAGAGGGCGTTTTTCGGGGTATTGAGGAGTTGTACGTCATTCCGTTCAACACGGATAACTCTCAAGTGGAGCCCCAGGATCTCCGCCTTGGTACCCAGAATGTGGTCCTGACTACTACTGGAATAGGTAAATCAGGCCTTGTCCCCAATAATAACTCACATTTATTTGGTAGCGCCATCGTCCCCAGTGGGATGAACCGCGTCCTTACATACGGGAAATCACCGGACGATGGCGCATCCAAAGTTTCTAAGCACCAATACGGCGTTCTTAACCCGGAAGGCCTTTCAGACCCGTCGGGATCGGATGACATTTCATTTCATCTGGAGCCCATTCTGGCTGACGGGGAACCGGGAGAACTGACCATAGTAGAGTCCAAGGCCGATGAGTTGCTGGAACAGCTCAATGCCATCATGACCCGGATGGGAGAGTCTCAATACGCTTCGGTAGTGAGCATCTATGACGCGGTCAAAAGAATAAATCAGATTCAGGCTTGCTCTTATGCAGTCTTTAACCAGATTCGCTCGGAGATTCAATCGGCCCTGTGGAGGATTCCATATGAAAGTGATGAACTTTTACAGGAGATACGCTTGATTCAGGCTGCGATAGGTACTTTTTCGGAGTCCCTCGCAAGTCTGGGATTGAACTTCCCTGCATCTTACGGAATTCCAGAGGGCTCCATAGGATTCTGGTGGAACGGCAAAGCATTTATCCGCCTCATCAATAGCGTGAACATTGCCCTTGTAAATCCGGCATCGTATTGCTATCCGCCAAGCCTGTGGTACTATGCAAACAGTTCCATAAGGACTTCCATTTATGAAGATGTCCGTAGCGCCTATACGCAAGATAGCGCAGACTGGAGTGTAATCCTTAGGCGATACCAGGACGGCGATGCTGTCAATGACTTCACCCAGGCCGTGGCGATAGTTGACAAGTTGCAATACGGGGTCGCTCTGATGGAATTCAGTCTGAATGAACCGGGCTCTGAAGTCGCAAGTCTGATTGGCGGATGTCCTCTTACCGGTATCATCATTGGCGACCAAAAGGACGTAGATTTTAGATTCTTGCCAAGCAGTGGTGAATCAAGGTTTATATATGACAATACTGTAAGCGGGCTTTCTATAGGCGAAGTAGGTCAGACAGTACAGGCACTTGTCCTTCAGACAGAAGAGGGCCGGGACGTGCATTTTGCCCTGGAATTCAATAATACCACAGGCGTTAAGCGGTATTGCCAGCAAGGGGATATTCTTCCGTGGTGTAAGTTTTACCTTGCCGGAGTGCTTGAGGCGCCCGCTTCCGGCAGCGTTTTTACAAAGGACAAGAAAACCATCGTAAAGGTAAAAGTAGATGGTCTCCAGAGCGCCTATAATACGGTCCCGGACCTAAGGTCTCCGCAGTTGGAGATTGGCGTAGTAACAGAGATGAGGTGGTCTCAGATTACACCACAGTCCCTGGTGTTGGATTTTTAGAACTATGACAGGCAGGATATGGCATAAAATCATTCTGGCAGCGTTTGTAGCGCTGCTGGCCGTCTCTTGCCGAAGGGAGAAGGCGTCTGTGAACGCCGACGCCCAACTTATGGTTTCCCTCTATATCCCGGGGGCAACCATGACCCGTGCCGAAACCGGCATGGTGAATCCTCTCTCCGAGGAATTGAAATTTACTTCTCTGAGAATCTGGGCTTTCTTCTCAGATACCGGAGAGCTTATAAGCTACAAAAGCTTTCAGAATTCAGATAATACACCTCTGAATCAAACCGGCCTTCCCAATTCTACCATTACCCGCTTTGGACTGCCACTCACGGAAAAAATGTTCAATCTTCTGACGTCCACTTCTCCCCGTCCGGCTGTGGATGTCTATGCCGTCGCGAATGTGGAATCTGCGGTCTCTGTAGTGCCAGGAGAGGAGACTACCCGTGAAGACCTTGATGGGATTGTCGTGAGCAATATTGGCGGCAATGTGCCGCTAACCCGATCTGTCCCTGACGCCGGTCTCCCTATGTCGGGCGTTTTGAAGGGGGCAAGCGTTACGGGCGGATATCCCGTTCTGAACATATCCACTCTGAAACTTACCAGAGCGGTATCCAAAATCCGCTTTGTATTTTGCCAGCAGGGTGTACCGGCAACTGACACAGATCCCGCCGTCATTGCCAACGATGCCTGTAATATAATTGGCGTTTCCTTTGACGGAATCAACGATGGCAAGGACTGCCAGATTGCCACAACCGAGCGTCTGTTTACGGAGAATGCGATTGATCTGGGTGAAGAGCCCGAATACGTCGCCCTTTCCGCTTCTATTAGTGGAACCGCCGAGGAACCTCTTATCCCCAACTCAAGTCTTTCCTTGGTAGTGGATCCAGAATTGCTATTCTTCCGTGGCGCTGGAAATGAAGCGGAGACGGCCGAACACTATGAGTCCAGGCTGGACGCGGCGGTGTCGCCGGACTCCCAGGTGGGCCCTATCTATCTACGGGAGACAGATAAGAGAATCTCCGGTAAAATTGAATACCGTACTTCTCCTGGCGGGCCTGTCCAGACGGCCCATTTCGCCATGGATGCGGGCGACGTTTTCTCTCGCAACCACACCTGGATCGTCTATGCCTGCTTTGTCGAGGAAACCATGAAACTTCAGCTGAAGGTTGTTGTTGCGCCATGGGACTGGGAAAGTTACGTTCTGGACTATACAACTTCTTCCGTCAATGTCATTCGCCGTTTTACGGTGTTTGAGACGCCTACTCCTACGTTCCGCAAAATAGTAACGAAGGAGGGCTTTTATGACATCCGGTTCTGGCATACGGTGAGGATTGAAGATGCCGATGTCGCGAATGCCGTCGAGGGTGAAATTATCATCGCTACACCGGTAGGCGGAACACTGCATGTTATTCCTGTTCCACAGCCTGGGACAGAGACTCCGAACGTCATTCTTGTAGATCCTGCAGAGGCACTCATCTATCCCAACTACCTGAACATGGCAAGCGGTCGTATAGAGGATTGTAAGATTCGTGTAACTGTAAGGTGCAACACGGACAGTTACACCCCGGAGCAGTTGCAGCAGTTGGCGGGACAATACATCGATCTTCATTTCAGCGTAGAGACTCAGGACCACAGGTTTATAGACTTGGGCTCGGAATCCATTGATTACTATAGGTTTATTTTGGACCCGAATTGGAATACCAACGGACAATAATGAAGCGCTTCCTTCATATCGTTCTTCTTTTGCTTGCACTTCTGGTAACGGGATGTGCAAGGGAAGTTGCGTTTTCTGTGGATACTCCGGGTTTCAAACTGACGATTAAGTGCGACGAACCCGTACTTACCAAGGCCGGTGAGACAAGGGACGGGGAGCAGTCTTTCAATGAGAACATCATCCAGTCCGTAGATTTCCTCTTCTATCCCGGTGAAAACCCTTCTGCATCGACGGATGCCGTTTTTCACATTCGCAGGGAACTGAGCAAGGATTCCATGCTTCCGGGTTCGTGGGAAGAAACCTTCAATCTAGTAATTAAGAAGGAAATCATCGAGGCGCGAATTTTTGCCAATTCCAATTGGGCAACGGTGTATGCCCTGGTTAACTTTGATTCCTCGTTCATCGGGGATTTGGCCCTTACTTCGCGCGAAGATCTTGCTTCGAGAAGAATCACTACAGATTTTGCCGCGTCTGAGGTTAACTATATCCAGCCCTACTTCCAGATGGACGGCGATGTTGTTGTGGAATATGCCCCGGATGCTACTCCCAATGTGGATGCCACAATTGAAGTGAAACGTTTTGCTTCAAAACTTACTGTTGGTTTTAATGTAGAATCCCGTGTGGAACTTGTCCACCGAAGCAATGAGCAGGATCCCAGTCAGCAGGAACCCAATGAGATCTGGGAACCGGTCCTGCACACCATGCGCGTGTATCTGGTGGATGGAATCAAGTCGACTGTGCTGAGCAGCCATGAGGGCATCCTTCCCGATCCGCAGACCGCCGATCCTGAGCCGGAGTATTTCTCCTATAAAAGCGACGCAAGCAGAAGGCCCTTCGTCCGGGATGATGGGACCGCTTATTTTGATGTAGAGACAGTGGGCAGTAAGGATTACTACACTACTTGGCCCATGTATTCCTATCCTTCTACGTGGACAAGCAGTCTGCCGGACCATCCGTCGATAGACTATACCCAGGGACTTCCGCCGGAACCTCCATACTTCAAGTTGGAAATGGACTGGAAGAGACTTCCGGAAAACGGATATGACTACGACCGCCGCAAGTACTACTACAAGATTTACATGCCGTTCAACGAGTTCAAGCGGAACAGTTGGTATAACTTCTATGTAGATGTCTCCATTCTGGGATCCGAGACCGACGAGGGCAAGTCCGTCCTTGAGCCTACGTGCTATCTTCTGGACTGGCAGAACAAGGCTTTGGCTATCAATAAATCGGCTGTTATAAGCAAGGCCCGTTACCTGTCGGTGGACAAGACGCATTGGGACATCAACAACATGAATACGCTTACTATACCCTTCCTATCCAGCCATAATGTGAAGGTGGTAAGCGAGAGTGTCAGGGCAACAAGGCCTTTTTACGGGGTTCTTGGCAAAAACGGTTATGCCTTAGGCTATGTTCCCAAACTTCACGCCACGATAGTGGATGATGGGGACGGCAATTATCATTTGGATTATACCGGCCAGCCTGCGGGGAGTGAGGATTGGGAGCCAAGTAATTGGCTCACAAACACTTCCACTGCCATCAAACTGGACCATCCTCTGGTAAATGATAATACCAAAGATGACTTTGATTATTCGGTATATACCATCGATTTTGATATTGTCCATACGGATTTGGAAAAAGGAACCCATACTTATAGCCAGTATCTGCGTCACATAACCATTGTGCAGCATCCCGGTATCTATATTGAAAGACTCCGCAATTCGGATACGGAGATACAGAGGCGTAAATCAGGTGACTACGATCAGGGCCTTTATGGGTATCCCGATGGCGAGGAACCATGGGCCGATAAACCTTGGGGCTATGTTTATGTAAACGGCGGACGCTTTATCAGACATGAAACGAAATCCCACACGGGAAATGAAGACCGTTACTATAAATTAAAAACGAATAATAATAAGAGAGAGTACCAATGGCAGACAGTGTGGTATACCGGAGGTTCTAAGGATATATACGATATCCATGCTACCGTTCTACCTTCTACTTCCACTTTTGTGATAGGTGATCCTCGCGAAAATAGGGTCAATAATCTTAATGACCCCGTAAAGTATCCAGGTCTGTACATCTTCACAGTAGACGGAAAAAGTGAGGATGAGATCCGTGAAGATCAACGTATCCTTGAAGCTGTTCGACCGCTTTCTCCAGAGATGAATCCCTATGGGACTTATCATCCAAACAGGACAAGGACTGGTTTCAACAAGGCAAAGGCCCTGTATGGAGATGAGCAGTACAGGTCACTTAAGTGGTACTATCCCACCGAGAATTCTTCCCGTACAGAAAACATGGTAGCCCCCAGCTATCGCATCTCCTCTAAATTCAGTGGTATCGAGTTCGGCAATCTGGATAAGAAATATGCCGAGTATCGCTGTGCAGCCTTTCAGGAAGACGGATTCCCGGCCGGGCGCTGGCGCCTGCCTACCAAGGCGGAAATCAATTTCATTGGCATCCTTTCTGCCAAGGGCTTCTTTGAGTTCCTGTTCAATAATAATGGTACGTACTGGTCGGCCAACGGCGCAGTTAAGGTGAGCGGAGGCAGCGTTGATTACGTCACCTCTGATACTGCCTTGCTCCGCTGTGTGTATGATTCCTGGTATTGGGACGCGATTGATGGACTGGAAGGAGATCCCCGCCAGCCGCGGCGCGATGAATTTGTCTGGGGGGATAAGGAAAGATGAGAAGGTTACTTGCATATTTGATTGCGCTGTTTGCCTTTATGGCTTGTGCGTCCCGGCTGGAGAACGATTTCTCCGGCGGGATGGACCCGTCCTTGGAAGGCAAGCCTGTGACCATTACTTTCTCTGTGCCCGATGTCCGTCTTGCCCCCTCTACCAAAGGTGTGGAGGACGGGGATGGCGGAATCAATGGTGATCCATACCTGGATCCCGACAAACTGTATCTCCTTGTATGCGGTGGTACCCAAAGTATCAAGTATATACGAAAAGCCGAGGTCGTAGTTGACGAGGTTACTCATTTACCTGTTACGGAAACGGTGCCTGTAAGTCAGGTGAAGGATTATCCGCTTACAGACGGTGTTAAAAACGTAACCATGTATAAGTTCAAGGTACAACTTGAACTTACAGACTCACGTCGTACGATCCACCTTCTGGGTAATATTGATGAGAACCAGCTGATTACGGGTTCTTACGTATATCAGGTCTTGCCTACGCTCATGTCTTATGAAGGGAAACAGGCCTATTGGCAGATGATTAACATTCCGTCCATACTCCCTCTTCAGGACAGCCACGGTCAACCCGTGATTGAGAACGGCTCTTACCTTCCTTCCGAGGACGTTGCCGCCGCATTTAAGCATATTCCCCTCATTCGCAACTATGCCAAGATTCAGGTCACGGACGCCACTGCAGAGGAAGACGAATTCGAGTTATTAAGTTATGCCGTCATCTATTTCCCCAGACGTGGAACGGTGGCTCCGTACAGGAGTAATGTGAACAGTGTTAACGATGCATTCAATTTTAATAATAAAGGCGATGTCTATCGTTTCAGCGGTTATGAGAGGTGTCGTTTCCAGGACCTGGATGAAGATCTTCAATATCTGGGATACCTGACTCCCAAGGTTCCCTTTGACCGGGAGATTCCGCCTGCATCCATGTTTGAGGACCCGTCAACCAGCGGTGGCCGGGTCATAGAATACGACCCCGAAAGCACGGAACAGGGCTTCTATTTGTATGAGCGTTCTATTCCCACAGATAATCTGGAGCCTACCTTTGTCATTATTCGCGGCAGATTCGGCGATGGGAAAGAATACTATTACCGGTTGGACCTGATGGAGACCAAGACAGTGAATTACGAGTCTGTCTACGAGTATTATCCCATCTACAGGAACTTCAGGTATAATATCCAGCTCAACCGTATTTCCTCCATCGGCGTTTCTACTCCCGAGGCGGCGGCAAATTCCTCCGGCGCAGAGGATATCTCGGCCGATATTTCCATGAAGCATCTGTCCGACATCTCTAACGGTCAGACGCGTCTGGTGGTAGAGCCGTTCATGGCAAAGACGTATACGGGCCCTAATGAAGAGGGTTATTATTACCTTTATGCCCGTTTCTTCAACGACCTTAATTCCTCGGAGCCCAATGTGGACTGGGGCGCTGTTTCCGTAGAACTTGAACCACTTGAGGACCAATCAGAAGATATCCTTCTCCTATACGATGATGTAGGTAACGAAGTCCATAGTTTCTATCCGGAGGCACAAAACATGGGTGGTGAACCGGGATTCCGAATTATCCGTTTCAATACGAAGGTGGCAGGATCTCATACCAAAACGCAGAAGATCAAGATAACCGGACGAAACCTGTACACCCATGAAGAATTCCCTCTTTACAGAGAAGTGGAAATTACTCTGCAGAAGAAACAGACTATGATCGTTGCCTGCAGAATTCCGGAGCTCTCTCTTCAAAAGGAAGCAAGTCAGGTTGTGGAGGTTACCATTCCCGCCGGTTTGCCTTCATCTATGTTCCCGCTGGACTTTACCATGGAGGCAGAGCGTCTTACCCTTACTCCGGACAACCGGGTCTCGGGCAACAATCTTCCTGTTCATCCCGGCCTCTCCATCTCGGATACGGAAGGGTATGCCGGAAAGACCACCATCCAGTACATCAGGACCCTTACAGAGGACGAATATAAGAGTCTCCCTGTCAAGGACGGTACTGTTACTTTCTTCAGTTATTTCAAGTCCAATACCAGCGTTAGCGCAACCACGGTTTGGGTGGCGAATGAGTATTTCATCAAGGGCTCTGCCTCCTTCGACAATGTGGAAGGTCTTACAGGACATTTTTACGTTCAAGCCGACAATGAGTATGTTGATGGTTGTATTGTCGTTATCAATATGGACAATCTGGAGTACAACTACGAAGAAGAAGGTTGGAAGAAGTATGATAAGAATTCAGAACTAAAGATTGGGAAAGGACACAAGGTTGTCTTCCGCTCAACCACAACTACTACGGGATGTGGTGGTAATAAAGCCGACATGTTCTACTGTTATAGTCCCGGTAGTGAAAAAACAGCGAAGGACGGCAGGTTTACTATTGGCGGAAACATTGCCTCGCTCCTTGTGGGCGATAATTTTGAGGCACTTGGATCTACGCTTACCAACTGGACTTTCCAGAACTGTTTCAATGGTCATACGAACCTTTCGGATGCGTCAGAACTGATTTTGCCAATGTTGACTTGTGCGGCTAGCGGTTATAAGAACATGTTCTATGGTTGCACGGGTTTGACGGACGCTCCTCTATTGCCGGCTACTACACTTGCAACTTCGTGTTACGAGGGCATGTTCAGGGGCTGCACGTCTCTAACCATCGCTCCGGAATTGCCTGCACTTACCCTGGCGGAAGCTTGCTATCAATCCATGTTCTATGGATGCACGAGCCTGACCTCGTCCCCTGTTCTTCCGGCTTCAACCCTGGTGAAGAATTGTTATAAGGATATGTTTAATGGTGCCAGCGCCTTGAATGAGGTCGTTTGTCTGGCAACGTCTGCGAGCGGCTGCACGACCGATTGGTTGAAAAATGTGGCTGAATTTGGAACATTCTGGAAGGCCTCGGGCGTGGTATGGGGAACGGGTAACAGCGCTGTCCCGACAAAATGGGTGATACAGGTATATGGAGTTCCGTTATTCCCGGAAGATCCTCCTTTCGATGAAGAAATAGATTTATAGTGGGGGAGGGATGATTATGAGAAAAGGATTATTGATTTTAGTCACTGCGCTGCTTACGCTTTCTTCCTGCTGGAAAGAGACTCCGGCTGTGGAAGAAGGCCGCACCTACGCATTGTCTTCCCTGCGCTTTGAGTTAGTCATCGACCGTGTCGAAACCAAGGGCATCAAGACTGAGTGGGAGAGCGGCGACAAAGTGTTTGTCTTCTTCTCGGGGGTGACCGACGCTTATGTGACCATGTCATATAATGGAACCAGTTGGTCTTCTGCCAGTAACGGTGCGGCAAACTTGAATCAGACAGGGAATTTGACTGCTATTTATCTGCCCTATGTCGGTGATGTGCAGCCTACGTATTCCGATGGATGGCATTTTCCCGCCGTGTCTGAATCCTATTTCTTAAAAGCTGAAAAGGTGGTTTATTACATCCAGGACATGGATCATCAAGTTTCCACGCTGGGCGCCACGCTGGCAATGACCAAGGCTACCGATGCCAGTGCTCAGTTCTATGTCCCGAAGACCCCGGCGCAAAACGAAACCATGAAACTGGCATGCAGTATGGCAAGGCCCACCGGACTTGCCGGTATTGCTTCGGATGGAACCATAGCATCCTCTATTGGCTCGCAGGGCGCCTGGATGACAGGTTATCCCGCTACCGTCGCTGGGGAGGAGGGGCTCTATTTCTACGGCATGATAGAAGAAACCCCGGGATCGGATACCTACTTCGTTCTGAAAGACAATGACGGGACTTACTACAAGCATTATTATAAGGGAAATACAACTTTGGCTCCCCGCAAGTCTTATCAACTCCCGGTTTGGGAGAATTGGCCCGGTGTGGGGAACGATGTCCAGGTGAATGTCGGCGGATATCTATGGTATAGCTTGAATGATGGGGCCTCTACTCCTCTGGAGACAGGAACTGCATCCAGCGTTCAGCCTCAGGCGGCCGGGCAGAATCTGATTCCTTCCAAGACCGCTTGGGGAGGATTGTTGGATTCCGAGAAAGCGACGCCGGTTCCTATGACAATTGGCGGAGTACCTGGCGTACTGGTGGTGGATAAACTGATCCCTTCCCAGTATTTCTTCTTGACCGAAGGAGATTATTGGAGTTCCGCAACCGGATTCTATTTCAGGGTCGCGTCCGATGGCACCTGTTCCGTCGAAACCGGGACTCCGGAATCGGCGTATGTCCGGGCTATTTTGAATGTAAACAGTGGCAGCATCATCGATCCGATAGATGGTGGAGAAATCTAATTCGACGGTTATGAAAGGGAATTATATAAAATATCTTCTGCTGTGTTTTCTCCAGTTGGCCTTGCTCTCCTGCGTCAAGGAGACGCCGGAGAATCCTGCGGTCGAGTCTGCGAATACCATTCTCTATTCGGTAACGGTGAGTCAGAGCCCGCTTACCCGCGTTGCGTTAAGCGGATCCGAGTTCGCCGACGGTTGCCATTATGTCTTTGAATCCGGTGATAAACTGTATGTTGAATACAGGGATGCCGGAACGCTTAAACTCTATGGCGTTCTGACCCTTATCTCGGGCGCCGGAACGGGAACAGGCCGCTTTGAGGGAGAACTGAAATGCCTGGATGACTTTGTTCCGGAAGATAACACTTTGCTCAATGCCACGGTGGTTGGCGCTAACGCGGCCGAGGGATTCTTCAACTTCGGGAATCCTACCAACGATCCGGCCGTCGATCCCGGTTCAATTGTTACCGGCGTGACCTATCCCTCTTCGGTCTCTTACGCCCCCCTGCCGGAAATGGTCCAGAAATATAGCTATTTCACAGGCACAAGCACCTACGATGCTAAAAACTTCAATAATCTGACCCAGCAGTCGGTGTTCCTGCTGTTTAAGCTTGCCAATTTCCGAAGAAATGGCTTGGCTGACAAGGTGAATCTTTTACTTAAAAATGGCACCTCAACGCTTCATACAGTTACGGAGGTTCCCATAGGAAAAAGCTCTTACTACGGAAATGTCAATTGTTCAACGGCGGTTCAGGCTGGGGATGTACTTGCCGGAGCAAAAATCCAGCTTGATGACAATCTGGAAGACAGCAATGTTCCGATGGAATTCGAACAGGGATTAAGCAATGTTCTGAATCTGGAGGCTAACCATTATTACTCAGTATCTCGGATCTTAGACAGTTTCAGGATTAAGGCTACGGTAAGTGGAACAACAATGACCTTCAGATATACGGATGGTTCCATTGAATACAGCGAAGATAAAGGGGAAACATGGTATACATATACTGGTAAAACGTTCAATTTGAGTGCTGGGGACGATGTGTGGTTCAGGGGCAACAGGACAGATTGCAACTGTATAGGTAGCTATCAACTGTTCACGGCAGACCAGGTTTGTTATATAGCCGGTGATATCACGAGTTTGATTGGTTACAAGTCAACACTTCCGACTAATGCCTTTAGAAGCGCATTCTCTTATGGTGACCTCAGTGACACGGATGCAGAAGGAAAGGAAAAAAACCTCCCGTTCTCTCCTGGCACGGTTGATTGGGTAGATATTGATCCGAATGATCCTCTTATCCTTCCCGCATCCACTGCCGCATACTGTTATATGGAAATGTTCTCGGGTTGCACTAATCTGAAATCGGCGCCTGATCTCTTGGCAACCGTGCTTGAAGATAAGTGCTATTTACGAATGTTCTTAAATTGCTCAAAGCTTAAGTCCATCCCTACCTTCGCTTCAGATGTAACTATGTCCGGTACAAGCAGCAGACGCAGATATTGTTTCCAGATGTTTCAAGGCTGTATCGGAATCAACAGGCTTGATGGGTCGTTGTTTGAGGAAACTACGGAACTTAAAGCTAATTGCTTTGAGGATATGTTTGCAAACTGTACGGGTTTGACATCTGTTTCCGCTGGCTTTTTGCCTTCCACGAGGCTTGCTGCACATTGCTACCGCGGCATGTTCCAGAACACAGCTATTACCAGCGCCCCAGATCTTCTGGCGGGGAAACTGTACTCGAATTGTTATCGTTATATGTTCAACGCGTGCAAGAGTCTGGAATATATTAAATGCTACTCCACCACTAACGTAACAAACGATAGCTATACACAAAACTGGCTGCAAAATGCAAAGTCCACAGGAACCTTCCACTATCGCGATGGTACCACTTGGTATAGAAATAATCAACACGGCATCCCTAACGGATGGATTCCTGTAGCTGATCCTGTGCAGTAGTCCCCGTTTACACCAAGGTGCTTTGTTCCGAAAATCAAACTTTTCTATATAGATTATTTTGAAATAAAGAATTATTGCCTATCTTTGTAGCGAAAAGAATAGGCAATGAGAATCGTGTCACATAGGAAACTGAGGGAGTTCTACCAATCGCCTGGTAAAGAAGACTCGGAAGTGGCGCTGGAAAGATGGTATGAAATTGTCGAGGCGGCGCAATGGCAGAACTTCGCAGAAATGAAGGCCGATTTTGGGAGTGTGGATGCCGTAGGAAACCAGCACTACGTCTTCAATATCAGAGGAAACAAATACAGGCTGGTGGTAGTTGTGAAGTTCGTGATGGGGTATGTTTTTGTCCGTTTTGTGGGCACGCATGAAAAATATGATCAAATAGACGCGTCAACGATATGAAAAAGAGTTTAGATCAAATGAGGTATGAGTATGCACTCACGCGGGTGGAGGAATTGCTTCCGCTTGTAGGAGAGGATACTGCTGCCAATGACCCTCAGGCCATGGAACTGGCCATCATGTCCGATTTCGTCATCGCCTATGAAAAAGAACATTTCCCTATGGGGAAACCCACTGTCTCACAGCTGATTCAGTTATCCCTTGAAGAGCAGGGAATGACACAGCGGGACCTGGCAAAAAAAATCGGCGTAAGCCCTACCCGTATCAATGATTATGTCACGGGTCGGGCCGAACCCACCCTGAAGGTGGCACGCCTGCTGTGCGCTACGCTTGGCATCGCCCCTGCCCTAATTCTGGGGATGTAGACTTGCATATCTCGTATTTTGTACATAATTTTGTACAAAATGTAGAGCTATGCAAGTAACCTCCATCTCGGCCTTCCGGGCCAGCATCAAACAGTATTACGACGAAGTTCTCCTCACAGAGGAACCGCTTATCATTACCAAAGGAGACACAGGCGCGGTGTTGCTTCCACTCAAGGAGTTCAATGCCATGCAGCGTTCGCTGGAGATTCTGCGCAATACGCAGGTAATGAAGGACATCCGCGAAGCCACCCTGCAGATGGCTGCTGGGCAGTTGATTGAAGTAACTGACATCGATGCCCTATGAAACTGTACCTGAGCCCCAAGGCGTCGTATCTGTACCAGGCCCTCAAGTCCAAAAGTGTTCCGTACGCCGAGCAGGTGAAAGCCCTGTTCCGGGACATCCAGGCGCACCCGCAAGAGGGAGTCGGCACACCCGAAATGATAGACGCATCCCTTCCCGGATACTGGGAACGCCGTTTCAACGGAAGCGGCATGGTTACTTATTACAGTGAGGGAGATTATGTGATCATCATCTCCATCATGAACGAGCTTCTGCCTTCCCACGAGGAATTGCCATTCAAGCTTCAGGAAGCATCCAAGGAGGATTATGCCCAGATGATCCGGCAGATGGAGGCCAACCGTGGGCATGGAGACGATCCCAAAGTGGGAATCTTTTGGTATAATGTGGCCTGGAAGGAACTATTTGGCGTGGTGTCCCATCCCGTGCGGGATTACTCCCGAGCCAATGCCTCGGACGGCCGTATCACCTGCTCCGAACTGCACGAAGACGTCTGGCGCAAGGAGTACAACCGCCAGAAACACCACGGAGACGGTTCCGGCCCCTTCATCGGCCCGTATGAGAATAAACCCAGAGGCAGAGTGTTCTATATTATGGATGAGGACCGCTTCGTGGTAATGGTAGGAAAATGGCTGGAAGAAAATCCCGAGGCCAAAGAGCTAATTCTGGCCGAATTCGACCTCCCCGCCGACAAAACCACCTTCGAATACGCCATTCACTGGGATATCGGCCAAACCTGGCGATAGCCAGCCCTCCCTTTTTACACCAACCTCCTCCTAAGCACTCTCTCCAACCTGACCACGGTGCCGGCCTCGGCGTGAGAGAGGGGAACGGTTCCCTGTTCGTAGGCCCGGATGAGCCGGAGCGGCACGCCGCTCAGTTCGGCCAGGCGGGCCTGGGTCATATCGGCCGCCTTCCTTATCTCCTTCAGATTAGGCTCCGGCACGTGTACCCTTCGGCTGGCAATGTCCAGGAACTTGCTTATATCGGCCTCGTGCAAGGGGTAGTACATCCTTACTACCTCCTCTATGGGAAGCCCGTAACGGTCTATGTCCTTGAAACTTATGCCGCTGTACCACTGAAAATGCGCCAAGGCCCATCCGGCCCAGTACTCCTGGCTGTAGTCCGTGAATTCGTAGTCCGGATAAGGCCCTGGCCGGCCTGTATTCTCCAGCACCCTTCGCGCCAGGTCGCTTCCGCACATCCCCGCCAGGAACAGCGGATGCCCGTACTCGAACATCTCTCCCGTGCCGCTGTACGCAAAGCGCTCGAAAATGTCCCGTATGTCCATCCCCAAAGTGTTCACCGCATAGTCGAACATATCCCCCAGGTGGTCCTTGGCATCGGCCAGATAACTTTCATCGTAAGCGCGCATCGTCGTTTTTTATTTGATTTCTAAGGATGTCCAAGATAAATATTCCTTCCTTTGCGGGTACCATCTGCCGGAAGGTGCTCCTGGCTTTGGCGTCGCGCGCGTTACGGCGGGGAAGGTAGATACTTTTATCGACAGTCTCGGCCGAAATAAATAGCAGCGCATCAAAGGCTTTCTGGCTTTGCAGGAATACTTGTTCTCCCAGCAGGCCCAGACGAAGGGCATATTGCAGTTGTTGCAGCGAAAGCCCGCCCGACAGGAAAGTGGAGGCAATGCCGAAATAAGAATCATCGGCCCTGTACCCGTAAATAATATCGTAATCCTGCGTGTTGGGCAGAAACTCTTCCAGAATGTATTCTTTCCCTTCCTGCGCCAACGCGTGCTTGGGATCGAACGCCCTGTTCTTAAGCAGTATTGCCAGCCAGTTCAGGACGTGATACGGCGGCTGATCCAGGTTTATTATTTTTAGTGGAATGGATGGCTCAAAGGCATAGTGGCTCACAAATGCCGTGGGTTTATCCGTACACGCCCACTCTTTGGCCAATTCCAGATTCTCACTGCAGTAAAACCCCTGCCCATAATCGTTGTGCACTTTTCCTCCTCCCGGCCACGGCTTCTCCACAATATGCTCCGACCCGTGAAATAATACATTGCCCAGCATAAAACTAACATTAAAATGTTACTTTTGCAAAGGTAATTAATAATTTGCTTTTTGCCAAACCTGGCGATAGCCTGCGGCACTCTCCCATTTTGTCTTTTCTCGAAAATGTTATATATTTGCAAAAAGTGTTATATATGGAAACGGTTGCAAGGACTCAAACAGCATTCCGCTTAAAGGACAGCTTGCTGGAAAGGATCAAATGGCGCGCAAGGCGTGAGAAGAAATCGGTGAATGCTTTCGTAGAAGAAGTGTTGGAGAAAGAGGTGGGTAAGGAGCTGGTCTTCCCCAAGCTTCCTCCGGAATTCTTCGAGAAAGCGCGGGAACTGGACAGGTTTGCTATCAAAGGAAAACTCCCCAAAGAGTACGAGGGGCTGAATAGTTTCGAGCAGGCCGAAATGGATAAGAAACTCTTAATGGATGCACTCTGGGAGAAGTATGGAGAATAGAATTAAAGCGTTTATCGATACAAATATCCTTCTGGATTATTTTCAGCAAGAGAGGGAAGGGCACGTAACTGCCACGGAACTCTTTAACCTGGTGTATCATAATCAAGTAGAGGCTGCGATTTCCACCCAGAGTGTATTGGATGCGGCTTATGTCTGCCGGAAGCATCCCTCCTATATCGCTTCGTTATTCAGAGAATCGGCGTGCTATATGATGGATCACGTAAACTCCGGATACATCGACCCCTTCGACGTAAAAACAGCCTTGATGGACACAAACCCCGACATTGAAGACAGTGCCCAAATCTCCTTCGCCTATTCCCAGTGTTGCGATGTGATTGTAACGTCAGACAAGAAACTGCTTTCCCGTGAAGTCCCCAATCCGATGCAGGTAATGACGCCGGAAAAATTTGTGAACAACTGTCGCGCCTAATCGGCAATTGTAAACCGCACCGCCGCTGTACAACCCTCACCATCCACCACGGTGAGGGTATGTTTTCCCGGGGCGGGGGCCAGGAGCAGTTCGTGGCGGAAACTGGTTTCGCCCACGTAGGTGTTGTCCAGATGCCACCAGAGGGTGGCGTCGGTGCGGTGGTGGGCGGCCCGGAACACAATGCCTTCCTTCTCACCGCTCAGTTGCCGGGGCACGGAGAGCACGGCCCCGCTCTGGGGATAGATAAACTGTATGGTGTTTTCGGCCCTGACCTTGGTGGCGCCCGTGTATTCCGGGTGATGGGGCTTGTAGTACCATTCCATCGCCGGAGGCAGCACAAATTCTCCCGTCTTGTGATACGGGCAGGGCTCGCTGTCCAGGCCTGCCCTGGGAATGAGCATTTCGGTCTTGGGGCAGTCCGGGCTGGCCAGCATGCCGGAATCCTGGCACACGGCCGTAATAATAGATTCTTCACTTCGCTCAGAATGACAACTCTCATCCTGAGGAGCGTTGCTTCGCTCAGAATGACAATTGTCATCCTGAGGAGCGTTAGCGACGAAGGATCTATCCGGCTCAGAGAACCATTCCTCGGAATAGGGGAGCAGGTTCAGGATGTCGAAGAGCACGGGACCGGCGGTACGGGCACCGGTGAGGCCCGGGACACCGTGACCGTCGGCATTGCCCGCCCATACGCCAATGGTGTAGGCGGGGGTCATGCCCACGGCCCAGGCATCGCGGAAGCCGTAACTGGTTCCGGTCTTCCAGGCCGCCTTGCGCACCGAGCGGATGAGTCGCCAGTCCAGTTCGTCGGGGCGGTTGACTTCCTTCAGCGCTTCTAACGTGTACCAAATAGAAATAGATTCTTCGCTTCGCTCAGAATGACAAGAACGATTGTCATTCTGAGGAGCGTTAGCGACGAAGAATCTGGAGTATGCGGCCGTAATCTCGTCCAGACGGGCTTCGGCGCCGCCCAGGATGAGGGACAGGCCGTAGTGGTCCGGGGCCTGGGTCAGGGTAGAGAGGCCGGCCGAACGAAGCAGTGCGTGGAACTTGGGCACGCCGTACTGCCGCAGCAGGAAGACGGACGGCACGTTCAGGGAACGGGCCAGGGCCTCGTGAGCAGGCACGGCTCCGTAATAGTTCTTGTCGAAGTTCTGCGGCGCGAATCCTCCCAGGTTCACCGGGATGTCGGGCAGCAGGGTGCGCGGCAGGATGGTGCCCTCCTGCAGGGCGGCGGCGTAGAGGAACGGCTTCAGGATGCTGCCGGTAGAGCGGGGGGATGTGGCGATGTCCACTTGCACGCCCGGGCGCTGGCGGGAAGGCGAGGCATTCCCCACATAAGCCACTACTTGCCCGGACAGGTTGTCGATGACCACGGCGGCCATGTCGGCGATGCCCTCGCGGGCCAGGTCGTCGGAGCGGCGGTCTACCGCAGCCTCCACGGCCTTCTGCAGCGACAGGTTCAGGGTGCTGCGGGTGCGTACGCCCTTGGGACAGCCCTCCACAAAGTGCGGGGCCCATTGCGGGAGCGGCAGGGGAGCATCTGGCAGCGGTTCTTCCAGGGCCGCCTCGTAGGTATCGGCCGATATATCCCCGTGCTCCAGCAGCCGGTGCAGCAGCCGGTTGCGCTTCTGAAGGAGTTCGTCGCGGTTTTTCCCCAGATGGAGGGACGACGGGGCATTGGGCAGTACAGCCAGCGTGGCGGCTTCGGCCCAGGAAAGGTCGCCCGCCGGCCGGCCGAAATAGCGCCAGGCAGCGGCCTCCAGGCCCACCACATTGCCCCCGAAGGGCGCGTGGGCGGCATACAGGGCCAGGATTTCCTTCTTGTTGCAGCGGAACTCCAGCCGCGTGGCCTGCACGGCTTCGATCATCTTTTGCCACAGGTTGCGGTCTTTTTGCCGGGACAGACGGATCACCTGCATGGTAATGGTGCTGCCGCCGCTCACCACGTGGCCATTCCGGAGATTGTCAACAGTCGCACGCACCAGGGCTCCCGGGTCTACGCCCGGGTGCCACCAGAAGTGCCGGTCTTCGAACTGCACCAGAGCGGTGGCAAAGCGTTCCGGCACCGTGTCTCCCGGCGGGAAGCGCCACTGCTCGTCGGCCGCAATGCGTGCCCCCAGCAGTTCGCCGCGGGCACTCTCCACAACCGTAGAGTAGCTCACGCCCCGGAACAGGTCCCGTGGCAAGCACAGCAGCCACGCTGTGAAGAGCGCGGCTGCTACAATAAATAATATGCGTTTAGCGCGTGACACTGGCGCTGCCGGAAGCGGTGGCGGCAGAAACGACGGGGTTGTACATGGCTTCGCACACTACGGCGGGCAGTACATAACTGCCTTCGTAGGCGGCGCGCAGCTGTACCTGGAAGGTCTTGGAGCGTCCGGCCGGCAGGCCGAAGTACCACAGCACTTTGTCGTCTCGGATGTCCTTGAAGTCGTAGCCGTCCTCGGCCGAAGCGGCGCCGGTGAGGCGTTCGTTCACAATCTCCCAACCGGAGGGGATACCCAGGGTCAGGGCCAGGTTCTCGTAGGAGCGCACGGCGTCTCCCTTCACCCGGATCACGGCGGTAAAGCGCGTGCCCTGAGCCAGGGAAGCGGGATTCACGGCGGCTCCGTTCTCACCTACATACTTCACATCCAGCATCATTCCATTGGCCACAGCCTTGCGGGCGCCGGCGCGGGAGACGTTGAGCACCGTGCCGTACAGCTTACCCTGAGACAGGTTCTGTACGGTGGCAGGGCCTTCCAGGGGCTGGGATACCAGCGAGGCGGCCGATGCTACCTCCTGCGTGCCCACCTTGGCGTGCACGGCGATATCTCCGATCTGGTCGAAGAGGTGCCGGAGGGCCAGGGCGGCGAAGGCGCTCTCCTGAGTGCAAAGATCCTGCGCAGGCGCATCCTCGGCCAGGGCCAGGGCATCGGCCACGCGTCCGTTCAGGGCCAGGGCGTCCAGGGCGATGAAGCGGTCTCGGGCGGGCGTTCCGTAGGTGAGCTGATCCTGCTCATATTCCGGGAATTCGCGGCCGGTGCCGTCCAGGATGGCGTCGGCCAGTGTGATTTTACCGCTCAGGGCATAGGCCGATGCCAGCATCCAGGCGGCGCGGTCTCCGATTTCGGCCGCCTCTTTCAGGCGGTTCATCCCGGACAGGTTCGGGGAGCCGGCGGCCGCCAGGGAGTACAGGCGGAAGGCTTCGTCCAGGCTGTAGGAAGATTCGCTCTTCTGCTGGTAGGTCTTCCAACTGTTAAGCACGCCGGCATTTACCTCGAAGCCTTCCTTGGCGGCGCGGGACAGGAAGAGTCCGGCCATGGAAGACACCCAGGAATCGGACCTGCCGCCGCTCCAGTAGGCAAAGCCGCCGTCCCCGTTCTGACGGGCATAGAGCTTCGAAATGATGCCGGGCAGCAGGGCCTTGGCTTCGGCTGCATCGGACTGGGCCAGCAGGGGCAGCAGTTCCAGCATCACCAGGCCTTGGGCGCTAAGCTGTTCGGTGCAGTCGTAGGGATAGTTTTTCATATTCAGGAACAGACCCCGTACGTCTGCGGCCGGGAAACCGGCCAGTTGCAGGGTGGCGCCGGAAACCTCCTTGGAGGCGTTGGGATCCAGCACGAAGCGTTCCACGGTGGTAATTTCAGGGTTGGGATTGCGCACCTCCAGGGCCACGGTCTCGGAGGCCTTGTGGCCGCCGGCGCTGGCCGTGACGGTGATGTGCGAGATGCCCTCGGCCTGGGAGGCCTTGAGCGGGAAGCGCAGCAGCTGGTCTCCCTTGGCACTGAAGCTCACCTTCTGGGTACCGTCGCCGGAGAGGGGACCGTCGGCCTTGATGGAAATGGTAGCCTGGCCGATGCCGTCTTCCATGGCGAAGACATTCACCGCGGCCTGCACCTCTTCTCCGCAACCCATCACGCGCGGCAGGGTGGTCATCACCATCAGCGGGTTCTGCACGGGCACGGTCTTTTCCAGGTTGCCGTAGGCGCCGTCGTGGCCGGCGATAACCATTACGCGCACGCTGCCCACGTACATGGGAAGCTGCAGTTTGACTTCATCGCTGGCCTTGCCTCCCACCGTGCGGGGTGCCTGGAACAGCACCACCGGGTTGAAGCGGTTGTCCTTGCGGGCGCTGCGCACGGCGTCTTCGTCACCGCCGATGGCGGCCAGTGGGGAGAATGCTCCGCTGAAGGCGCCGATGACCTGGTCGTACAGGTCCCAGGTGTTCACCGACAGGGCTTCGTACTTATACATCTTGCTCCAGGGATCGGGAGTCTTGAAGGCCGTGAGATCCAGCAGACCTTCGTCCACGATGGCCAGGGTATAGGTCATGGGCTTGCCGTTCTTCTCGGAAACCTTGACCGTGAAGGGTTCTTCGGGATGCAGGATGTCCGGCATCTGGATTACGGGCTCCAGGTGAGAATCGGGATTCTCCACCTTCACGCGCTGGACGCCGTACAGACGCAGCGGGAGGTCGTTGGCCGTGTGGCCGTAAGGCTGAAGCAGGCTCACCTGCACATAGACGTTTGGGGCCATTTCGGGGGTAACGGCAAAGCTCCAGGGGGTATCCTGCGAGCCGGTAGCCACCCACTCGCGCAGAATGACGCCGCCGGCGTTCATAACCTCGGCCAGGGCCTGGCCGTCGGGGGCTGCCGGGATGTATACGGTGGCCTTTTCACCCACCTTGTAGGCAGGTTTGTCGGTGCTCAGGGTAATCATGCTCAGGGCTTCGGGATCCTGGCGATTGGCGCGGCCCAGGTATTCGGGCCAGTCTACCGTGAAGGAGGCGCCGCTCACGTGGCCGGAGCTGCGGTCGCGGGCCAGCACCAGGTAACGGCCCCAGGCGGGATAGTCTACCCGGAAGGAGAAGCTGGCGTCCTGCGCACCCACCGTGAGGGTTCCGTCCTGTACTTTCTGGACGGAGGTTCCGTTCACATAGGCATCCAGGCTGCCGCCGGCGTTGTCCCACCACCAGTTCCAGCCGGTCTTGTACACGGCGTATTCCACCACGTGGCCCTTGACGCGCTGGCCGGCGGCGTTCACCACGGCCAGGCTGAAGTTGTGGGCCTTGTCGGTCTCCAGATACTCGCCTTCGGGGATGCGCACACCCACATAGGCGCTGAACGGGGAATAGGGGAGGGTCTCGGTGGTAAAGCTCTCGTCACCGCCGGGTTCTTCCACGGAGGTGACCACAAAGGCCTGCAGCATGCCCGGGGCGTTCTGGGCGGCCGGCAGTTCCACTTTGGCGTTGAGGCTGCCGCCGACGTCCAGCCGGCCCTTGAAGAGTTCCTGTTCCTCGGCGCTGAAGCTGGCCGACGGCGGGAAGAAGCTGTATTTCTCGAATCCCGCGAAGGGGTTGTTGCCGGCTTTCTTGAGCGAGAGTCTGGCACGGACGGGGAGGTTCCCGGCCACGCCGCCGCTGAGCCAGGCTGCGTTCACGGGGACGCTGATGATCTTGCCGGCCTCCATCGTGGACGGATAGGTGGCGTTGATCTTGAGGCGGTTGGGCTTCACGGTCTCGATGTGCAGCACCTTGTGGAAGCTGCTGCCGCCCACTTTGAGGTAGGCGTTCCAGTAGCCCGTGGGGTCATCGGCCTTGGTAGGGATGTCGAAGCTGAAGAAGCCGTCGGTGCCCCTGCGGGTGAGTTTGCTGTAGAAGGCGCCGGAGGGGGTGTACACTTCCAGCGTCGCGGGGTGGGCCGACGGAAGCGCTTTCCCCTTGTCGGCCACGATGGCGGTCACATGCAGGGTGTCGCCGGGGCGCCACACGCCGCGCTCTCCATAGAGGAAGGCCTTGATGCCCTGCTGGATGACCTCGCCGCCCACGTCGAAGCGGCTCAGGGAGCGTTCGTTGCCATTGGTCACTTTCAGGTAGGCGGTGCTGCCGCCGGCCTTGGCCACTACGGCGAAGGGCTTGCGGCTCACTTCCAGCGTGGCCAGGCCCTTGGCGTCGGTCTTGCCCTTGCCGATTACCTGCAGCTGATAGTCATAGGCTTCCAGTTTGGCGCCGGAGACCGGCTTGGCGGTGATGAGGTCGGTGGCGGCCACCCAGAGAGTATTGCCGCCGGCATAACCGGCCATCAGGCCCAGGTCGCTGGAGAGCAGCTGAACCGCCGGGAAGCGGCTGCTTTCCATATAATAGGAAGGAGTGGAAGGGTCGTCGGCATCTTTCCACTCGTACTGGTCCCAGTCGTAGAAGTTGTCCCAGTAATAGCTTTCGGTCTTGCTCCATTCGGCTTCGTCGGCCGGGGAGGGCTTGCCGTCGGGCTTGTTCAGCACCTGCAGGGGCTCTTTAACCCCGTACAGGCTCTGGTCCTGGCGGAAGACGAGGCGGATGCGGTAAATGGCACCGGGCTCCTGCTTGAACAGGCCGCTCAGGTCCAGGCTGTGGGTGTTCCACTGGCGCAGGTTCTTGGTGGCGTCCAGGGGAATGTCTCCCTTGTAGATGAGACGGCCGCTGCGGCGCAGGCTGTTGTTGCCGTCCAGGTCGTTGTCCTGCAGGAACATCAGGATGTTCTTCTCGTAAATCTTGATGATGCGCAGTTCCACGGCGCTCAGGTTCACGGCGCGGAAGGGGAGGATGAAGTTCTGTTTGTCGGGCAGGATGTTGCCGGTGAAGGGGAACTCCACGGCGGGTTTCTCTTCCTGCTCCTGGAATACCTTCACGAATACCTGTCCCAGGGCGTCTCCGTTGGCGTTCTTCAGGCCCTTGTCCAGCTTGAGCGTGAGGTCTCCTTTCCGGCCCTCGAAGTGTACCTGGACCAGCTTATCCTGTACCTGCACGTAGCTGCGGGCGGCTCCCTGCAGCTCGATCAGACCCTTGACGTTGGCATTGGCCGGGGCGTCGCTAAGCTCCACTTCCACGGCGCTGCCGTTGACATAGGCCCGCACCACGCGGAAGGGCATGCCGTTGTCGGGCTCGGCCTCGGGCTGGGCTTCCGGCTGGGACTGTCCCTTCACGGTGAAGCCGAAGCCGAAGCGCTCCGGTGCGCCGGGGGTGACTTTGCCCAGGGCGAAGTTCACCTGGTACACCTTGCCTTCCTGCAGGGCACCCTGGGCCGGAATAAAGCTGACGCTCTGGCTGCCGTTCCACTTGACGTTGCCTTTGATGGCGGGCTTGAAGCTGAACAGGCCGTCGGTCTCCTGGCTGGTGGCGTCCTCGGTGAGGTCTACGCGGATGGCCGCATCACTGGTGACGATGCCGCCGGTGTAGGCCTTGATGTAGGGGGCATAATCCTGGGCCGACGGTTCCTGGGCCGTCTTTTTAGGCCCACAGGCGGCCACGAGCATCGCTGCAGCCAGCACGAAAATACGAGCGTGATTTGTAAGCATTTGATTATGTGTTTTTTATGGAATTCCTCCCCGTCGTTTCGACCGGGGAGGAATCTTGTAAAACGTTGACAATGAACTTATTGCGCATCACGGTAGGAAAGGAATCCTTCCCGGAAGCGCTCCAGGCCGTCCAGCAGCCGGGTGCGGGGGCAGGCGATGTTAAGGCGTTCGAATCCCTCGCCGGTCGCGCCGTAAATGGTTCCTGTGGAGAGGACCAGACCGTGTTTCTCCCGCAGGTGCCCCGCGAAGCGCTCGCTGAAGCCTTCCAGCGGTTCTCCGGGCTTGAGCGCCGCGCGGCAGTCCAGCCACATGAGGTAGGTGCCTTCCAGGGGCAGTACATTTACCTGCGGAAGTTCGTCCTCCAGGTAGCAGCTTACGGTGCGGGCGTTGTGCCAGAGGTAGTTGCGAAGTTCGTCCAGCCAGGGACCGCCTTCGTTGTAGGCGGCCTGCAGGGCGGTGGCGCCGAAGACGTTTACGTCGCAGCACTCGTTGTCGTTGATGGCACGGTCCATCTTGGCCAGGATGGCGGGATCGGCCGCAAAGATATTGGCAATCTGGATACCTGCAATGTTAAAGGCCTTGGTGGGGGAGATGCAGGAGACCGAATTCTGGACGTACTGCCCGGGCAGGGTGGCCCAGGGGGTGTAGTCGTGCCCGGGGTAGGTGAGCTCGCAGTGGATTTCATCGGCCACCACGAACACGCCGTTGCGGCGGCAAATCTCGGCCATCAGGAGCAGTTCCTCGCGGGTCCAGACGCGGCCGACCGGATTGTGAGGGTTGCACAGGAGGAAGACTTTGGCCTCCCTGGCCTTGGCCTCGAAATCGTCCCAGTCCACGATGTAACGGGTGCCGTCGTAGCGCAGGGGGCTCACCAGCTGCTGGCACTTGTTGTTGCGGATGGCCGGGAAGAAGGCGTTGTAGCAGGGAGTCATCACCAGAACCTTGTCCCCGGGAACGGTCATGGCCTTGATGGCGGCGCTGTAGGCCGCAATGACGCCGGTGGTGGGCACAATATTCTCCCGGCCGATGCCTTCCCAGCCGTGCCGGCCGGCGAACCATTTTTCGATGGCCTGGAAGTATGCGTCGGGCAGCAATTCATAGCCAAAGACTCCGTGGTCCAGCCTCTTCTGCAAGGCGTCCTTGATCTCCGGGGCTACCTCGAAGTCCATATCGGCCACCCACATGGGCAGCGTTCCGGGATAGAGATCCCATTTCACGCTTTCAGTGCCCCTTCTGTCCGGGCATGCATCAAAGTTGTATGTCATAGTCTTGTCATTCTGAGCGAAGCGAAGAATCTATTATTTCGCAGTTACCAGGTTTTTTGATGTTTTCGTCCAGGATGACCTCTCCGATGGAGTCGGCCTTGATGAAGCCGCTGCGGGGATTCTTGACGGAGACGATGTGACCCTTGACGGTGGCCTGGACCGAGCTGTACTCGAAGGCCAGGTCTGCATCGGGCTCGAAGGTGCAGTCTTCCAGAATGAGGTTCTCGCAGTAGCACAGGGGCTGGGAGCCGCCAATGTGGCAGCGCACCAGGCGCAGGTTCTTGGCATACCAGCCCAGGAATTCTCCCTGGATGCGGGAATCGTACACGGTGACGTTCTCGCTCTCCCAGAAGGCATCCTTGGTATCCAGGTTGGAATTGCGGATCACCACGTTCCGGGAATACTGGAACGAGTAGTTGCCCTGGAGCCGGAAATGATCGACCTCGATGTTGTCGGTGTGCATGAAGATGTAGTTGGCGTTGGAAGCCTCTACGTTCTTGATCTTGACCTGGTTGCAGTCCCAGAAGGTTTCCTGGGCGTCCGGGATGCGCACGTTTTCCAGATAACAGTCCGTGATGCGCCGGAACATCTTGGGGGCTTCCACCAGGGTGTCGTACATCTTGCAGCCGCGGGTGTACCACAGGGCCGCCCGGGCGCCTTCCCGGAAGATGCAGTTTCGGATGACGAAACCGTCACATTCCCAGAAGGGATATTTTCCCTTGAATTCGCAGTTTATGGCCTCGATGTCCCTGCATTCCTTGATGGCCGATTCTCCCGGTCCAATGACCACTTCTTCCAGTTTGAGGCCGTCTCGCCGGCAGTATAGCGGGCGTTCGCCTTCGAAATATTTTTTGCTTATTGTCTCCATAGAGACAAAGATACAAAAAAATGGCGATAATAAGGTCAATAATTGTCCAGGTTCATTTGAGTCAGGATGTCCATGTGCACAAATTGATTCTTGTGCTCCGGGCGTTTGTTGCGGATGATGCACTCGGCAAAGGTGGTAAGGGCGTTATAGGCCTGCACGGAGATGTGGCGCGTGACCAGGGCGCTGATGATTCCCTCCTTGAGGCAGTCGAGATTCTTCTCCAGGTCGTCGAAGCCGACGACGATCCGGTCAGCGGAAGGATGCTTGCGCAGATACTCCCGCAGGAGGTAGATACGGGAGTTGGTCATGGCAATCTGTTTGATGCCGGGATGCTGCGCAAAGAAGGATTCCAGGGTGGCCAGGATGCTCTCCGGTTTGTCGGGGTCGATGAAGACCGTGTGGATCTTGCACTTGGGGAAGAAGTCCTCGATATAGTCCGAGAAGCCGTGACGGCGCGGCCGGTTAGGGTCGGCCTTATGGCTGGGGTCACGGAGCAGACGGACCAGGGCAATCTCCCTGGGCTCTGTCCTGGTTGTGAGCAGCCAGGCTCCCAGGGCGCCGCTCTTGTAGGGATCTACGCCGTAGTACAGCGTATAATCCAGTTCGTCAATCTTGTTGTCTACGAAGGCGTAGGGGATGTTTTCCTGCTCCAGTTTCTTGCAGAACTCGGTGACCTGCTCGCGGAAAACGGTGTTCATGATAACGCCGGCCGGTTTCTCGGAGAGGATGAGCTCGCTTTCCCGGAGGAACGAGGAAATGTCCTGCTGGTCGTAGTGATGGATGGTAAGGTGGATGCTATATGACGTGATGTCCTTTACAGCGGCCAGGAAGCCGTTGTTCATCTCTTCCCAGTAGTCTCCTTTCTTGAATTCCGGGATGAGGCAGGAAAAGGCATACTCCTTTTTGGACGCCAGATTGGAGGCGTTGGCGTTGGCGGAATAGTTGAGCTCTTCGATGGCCTTCTGGACTTTTTCGCGGGTTTGCTGCGACACGCGCCCTCTACCATATATTACGCGGTCCACCGTTCCCCTGGAAACGCCGGCTTTTTCTGCCACATCAAAGATGGTTGCAGCTTTGTTGTTGATTTTCTGCATTTTACGTAAGAACAACAGATTGTCCTCTGCAAAAATATAAAAAATAGTTTGCAATTAAAAATATAATCTCTAAATTTGCAGTGTGAGTGCACGTGCACTCAAGTTTAAAATGACCGATATGAAAAGAAAGATTACTATTATTGGAGCCGGCATGATGGGCTCGGCTTTGGCTTTTCCCGCTGCAGAGAACGGAAATGAAGTGCATATTGTAGGTACTTGCCTGGACGACGAAATCATCGACGGCTATATCCGCACGCACAAGCACGAGAAGTTCTGCCGTCCTTTCCCCGACAATGTTCACTACCATTATTATAAGGAGTGGCAGGAAGTTGTGAAGGGCTCCGATTTCGTAATCGGCGGTGTTTCCTCCTTCGGCGTAGACTGGTTCCTGGAGGAGATCCTGACCAAGCTGGATCCCGCCATGCCCGTCCTTTCCGTGACCAAGGGCCTGCGTGCCACCGAGGATGGCACCCTTCTCTCTTATCCCGGCTACTGGGAGAGCGAGCTGGCCAAGCGCGGCATCAACCGCACTATCTGCGCCATCGGCGGTCCCTGCACCTCTTATGAACTGGTGTTCATGGATCCCTCCGAGGTTGGTTTCTGCGGCAAGGACAACACTGCCCTCCGTATGATGAAAGAGGCCATGCAGCGCCCCTACTACCATGTTTCCCTCACCAACGACGTCATCGGCCTGGAAAGCGCTGTGGCCCTGAAGAACGCCTACGCCATGGCCGTTACGCTGGCCGTCGGCCTGAATACCCGCTGGCACGGCGAGGACGAGCCTCAGCACTATAATTCGCAGGCGGGCACGTTCACGCAGGCCGTCCGCGAAACCCACGCCCTCATGCAGCTTCAGGGTGGTACCTTCGAAAGCGAGTGCATCGGCCTGGGAGACCTTTATGTGACCATCTTCAGCGGCCGTACCCGCAAGTGCGGTGTCCTCATGGGCCGTGGACTTAACTACGACGAAGTTACCGAAGCCCTGGCCGGCATTACCCTGGAGAGCCTGGTAATCACCCGCGTCATGGGTCAGGCCATCCGCCGCAAGGCAGAACTGGGTCTGGTAGACCTCAAGGATTTCCCCCTGCTCATGCACATCGTGGACATCCTGGACAAGGGCAAGGCCGACGCCGACATGCCTTGGGAAGCTTTCACTTTCGAACATCTTTCTTAATTAAACTATGAAAACCATGAAGACGAAGCGCTCATTCAAGTACTGGCAGTGGCGGGTCATCGTTTGCTCGATGATTGGCTATGCCCTCTTCTATTTTGTGCGAAAGAACTTCGCCTTCGCCATGCCGTCCCTTGGGGAGGAATACGGGATCACGAATACTAGTTTCGGTATTATCCTGAGTTTGGTGGGCATCATATATGGTCTCTCCAAGTTCGTGAACGGCATTATTGCAGACCGTACCGTAGCCCGTTGGCATCTTGCCATCGGGCTCGCGGCCTGTTCGGTATTCAACCTGATCTTCGGTTGGTCCGACAAACTTGCCACCCTGATTACGGGCCAGACCGGCGGGGCCGAATTCGTGAGCACCATCGTCATGGTCATGGCCACCCTGCTCATCCTGAACAATGTGTTCCAGGGATGCGGATTCCCGCCCTGCAACCACCTGCTGGCCTGGTGGGTTCCGCCCAAGGAGCTGGCCACCAAAACCGCCATCTGGAACACGTCGCACTCCATTGGTGCGGCGCTTGCGGCGGTATTCTGCGGGTATATCATCGCCCGCACCGGCAACTGGCGCTACTGTTTCTTCGCACCGGCTGCCATTGGCTTTGTAGGCGTTCTCTTCGTCGTACTTACCCTTCGCGACACGCCTTCTTCCGTGGGATTGCCCGATATCCCCGACACCAAAACCGAAATTGACAACGACGATTCTCCCGAGGCATTCCGGGCGTTCGTCAAGAAAAAGGTATTCTTTAACCCGATTATCTGGATGCTGGCCCTCACAGACCTCTTCGTGTACATCGTGCGCTTTGCGGTGCTGGACTGGGGCCCCACGTTCCTGCAGCAGCGGGAAGTCCCGCTTTCTCCCGCGCTGGCAGGCTGGACCATCGGTATCTTCGAAATCGCCGGCCTCCTGGGGATGCTTGCCGCCGGCTGGATTTCCGACCACTTCTTCCATTCCAAGACGCACCGCGTGTGCGCCGTAGAGATGCTGCTCACCGGAGCCTGCCTCCTGGTGCTGCATCTGGTAAGAAACACCGCATCCCCCGTGGTGATCCTCATTCTCCTGGCCCTGGCGGGCTTCTTCCTCTACGGGCCGCAGGCCCTGCTGGGGGTAACCGCATCCAAGCAGGCCACCAAGAAAGCCGCTTCGTCGGCCCTGGGCATCATCGGCATCATGAGCTATGTTTCCGTCATCTTCACCGGCGCCGGCCTGGGCTGGTACTCAGACCACTTTGGCTGGGACAGCCTCTATCTGCTGATGGCGGGCGTCTCCGTGATAGGATTCATTTTCATCGCCGTCCTGTGGAATATCAAGGACGACGGATACCTGCGGGACGAATAACCCTTTTACACTGCATATCATAACACACAACAATAACTTAAACTTAAACTTACACACACACAATCCAATTTGATTATTACTAATTAATTTAACAACTGTTCATCACCCCGCTCGAATTCACGGAACAGAAATCAAGCTTAAAGGAATGAATCATTTGTTAAGAAAACTATTATTCTGCGCTATCATAACGGCCGCAGCTTCATACCAGTTGCAGGCACAGACGCAGACCATACGCGGCACGGTGTCCGAGTCCGGTTCTGGGGAACCGCTCGTGAGTGCCGTGGTGATGATCGAAGGTACTTCCAGAGGTGTCCTGACCGACCTGGAAGGCCACTACTCCATCGCAGCCAGTGTCGGGGAGAAGCTTGTTTGCTCCCTGCTTGGCTATGCTAACTCTACGGCCGTGGTCGGGAGCGAGAAGGTTGTGAACTTCTCCCTTGCCCCGGATACCCAGGCGTTGAGCGAAGCCGTCGTGGTGGGTTACGGTACCCTGAAGAAAACCCAGCTGGTTGGCGCCGTGGAAACCCTGGACGCCGAAGCCCTGGAGGGTCGTGCCAACTCCGACGTTACCCGCAGCCTGCAGGGACAGGTTCCCGGTCTGAACATCATCCAGACCGACGGTAAGCCGTCCCACAGCGGTAATGTGTACATCCGCGGCAACAACACCTCCTATCAGAGCCGTATTTCTGCCACCAACGCCGAATCTTCCTCGCACAGCATCGGCCAGGGCGGTAGCGCCCTCGTGCTCATCGACGGTGTAGAGGGAAGCCTCTCCAACGTGAACCCCGACGACATTCTCTCGGTTTCCGTCCTCAAGGATGCCGCATCGGCCTCCGTGTACGGCGCCCGCGGTGCCTACGGCGTTATCCTGGTTACCACCAAGGCCCCCAAGAACGATGTTGTGAGGGTAAACTACAACGGTTCCGTCTCCATCAAGTCCCGTCTGGTCAAGTGGGAGAACGAACTGGTTACCGACGGTTATACCTGGGCCCAGTGCTTCGTAGAGAACTTCCTGGGCAACGACCGCGTTCCCGGTACCACCGGTACCTATCCCAAGGATGTCTCCGGTGTCATGGACTTCTCTCCTGAATATCTGGCCGAACTGGGCCGCCGCGCTGCGGCCGGTTACACCGACCAGGTGGGGCAGGATGCTTCCGGCAAGTATGTCTACTACGGCAATACCAACTGGTACAAGCTTATCTACAAGGACGCCAACACCGCCACCACGCACAATCTCTCCGTGTCGGGATCCAGCAAGAAGCTGTCCTGGATGGTGTCGGGCCGCTACTACAGCCAGGATTCCATCTACAAGATTGCCTCCGAGACCTTCCGCAACTACAACCTGCGCAGCAAGGGTAAGATCCAGATCCGTCCCTGGCTGAGCATCGAGAACAACACCTCTCTCTATATCGAGAACTACCACCAGCCCACGCTTTCCAGCGTAGGTTCCGCCACCGGTAACGTGTATGAGGCCATGGAGCGTTACGGCAACCCGCTGGGCGTTCCTTACAACCCCGACGGCACCTTTACCAGACTGGCCGGCAGCAACGGTTTCATGTCCCTGGCCGACGACCGTACGTACCAGGAGGAAAAGGAGCAGCGCATTACCACCACGTTCACCCTCAATGCCGACATCATCAAGGATGTCCTCAATTTCAAGGTAGACTATTCCTACGGTGTACAGAACGACCACAAGACCCGCGTGGCCGTGCCCCTCACCTCTTATGTAGGTCCCGACCAGCCTTTCGTGACCTATGCCGACGGCTACATGTCGCAGTGGAAGTACTATGTGTACAAGAACGCCGCCAACGCCGTTCTCACCTTCACTCCCAAGCTGGGTGAGGCCCACGAACTGAACATCATGGCCGGTGCCAACATGGAAAAGACCTCCCGCCGCGTGCTGTACGTCTATATGAAGGAGTTCCTGGATCCCGACTATCCCAACTTCTCCCTGATGCCGGCCGACGAGACCAATTTCCCCAAGATTGACGAGAACGGTTCCTGGGACAAGGGCCTGCTGGGCTTCTTCACCCGTGTGAACTATACGCTGCTCAAGCGCTATATCTTCGAGGTGGCCGGCCGCTACGACGGCTCCTCCCTCTTCCCTTCGAACCGCCGCTGGGGCCTGTTCCCTTCGGCCTCCTTGGGCTGGCGCGTGAGCGAGGAACCCTTCATGGAGGCTACCCGCGACTGGCTGAACAACTTCAAGATCAGAGCCAACATGGGTACGCTGGGTAACGCCCAGATTAGCCCCTACTCTTTCATGCAGACTTACAGCACCACCAAGTCTTCGGTCCTGAAGAACGGTGCCTATTTCTACTACATCAGCGCTCCGGGCCTGGTCCTGGACGACGTTACCTGGGAGAAGGTGACCACGTATGACGTGGGTCTGGATGCCGACTTCCTGCACAACCGCCTGTCTGTGAGCGGCGATTACTACGTGCGCAACACCACCGACCTTTACATCGCCGGAACCGAGCTTCCCGCCGTCCTGGGTACCGGTACCCCGAAGGGTAACTACGGTGCCCTCAAGACCAAGGGTTGGGAATTCACCATCGGCTGGAAAGACCAGAAGACCCTCTTCGGAAAGCCCTTCGGCTACAACATCAAGGCCAGCCTGTGGGACAGCCGCACCTGGGTTACCAAGTACGAAAACCTGAACGGCAACTTCTACTCCTACTATGAAGGGAAGGAGCTGGGCGAGATCTGGGGTTTCCGCACCGACGGTTACTTCCTCACCAACACCGAGGCCAACAACTGGGCCGTGGATACCTTCCACAAGAACGGCGCCCTCTTCAGAGCCTACGCCGGCGACCTCAAGTTCGTGGACCTGAACGGTGACGGTAAGATCGATGCCGGCGCCGGCACCCTGGCCAGCCATGGAGACATGACCGTGATCGGCAACGTGACCCCGCGCTTCCAGTTCGGCCTGAACCTGGCCTTCAACTGGAACAACTTCGGCCTGTCCATCTTCCTGCAGGGTGTGGGCAAGCGCGACTGGTATCCCGGCGTCGAGTCCGGTTTCTTCTGGGGACAGTACAACCGTCCTTACGGCTACCTCATGAAGACCCAGTACAACAGCATGGTGCACATCGACTACGACGATCCCGAGTGGACCGTTACCAATGCCGACGAGCATCCCTACTGGACCCGTCCCGTGCGTTATGCGGCCAACCGTAATGTGGGCCCGCTCACCATGGAGAACGACTACTATCTGCAGAACGCCGCCTATGTGCGTCTGAAGAACCTCACCTTCGATTATACGATCCCCGAGCAGATTACCCGCAAGGTCGGTATCGAAAAAGTGAAGTTCTGGGTGAGCGGAGACAATCTCTTCACTTTCTCGCCCCTGTACAGGCACACCCGCATGTTCGATCCCGAAGCCATTGCGGCCGGCGACTCGGATTTCTATTCCACCGGCGGTCTGTACGGCGTGGGTGAGGGTTATTCCTACCCGATGCAGCGTATTGTGACATTCGGCGTTAACCTGACGTTCTAAAGGAGGAATCAGTATGAAAACAAATATCAAGTATCATTTTCTGACACTTATCGCTCTTGCGACGCTTGTCTCCTGTCAAGGTTTGCTGGAGTATAAGCCCCTTGCCGTTCAGGAGGCGTCCGAACAGCTCAAGAGTGAACGTTCCATGGAACTGTATGCCAATGGAATGATCGCCAGCTACATCCCCTCGGGAAGCGGCGTCTGGGGCGCGAACGGAGACCTTTTCTCGGATCTTTGCGCTACGGTTTCTTCGACCGAGTACTTCAAGACCAGTTACAACCCCACCACCGCATCGGGCTGGAGTTCCAGCAACTGGGCCATGATCCGCAGGGCGAATTATCTGATCGAGAACATCGAGCGCGGAAAGGGCAACGTCAGCGACGAAGTTTACAACCACTACCTGGGTGTAGGTTATTTCTGGAGAGCCTATGGCCATTTCCAGAAAATCAAGACCTTCGGCGACGTTCCTTTCATTGACCATGTAATCCAGGAGACCGACGATCCCGCTCTCTTCGCCGGCCGCCAGGACCGTGAAGAGGTGATGCATTATATCCTGCAGGATATCAACGAGGCCGTCAAGGACCTCTCCGACGACAACTATTTCATGGACGAGTCCCGCATCAACGTGACCAAGTTTGTGGCCCTGGCCATCAAGTCCCGCATGTGCCTGTACGAGGGTACTTACCGCAAGTACCACAGCACCAATTATTCTACGGGAGAGCCTTGGAACAACAAGTACGAGACGGCCGACCAGCTGCTCCAGGAGTGCATTGACGCCTGCGAGGAACTGCTTGCCTACAACAAGTTCCCCCTGAATACGGTCTCCGGGGCCGAAGGTCCTTACCGTCAGCTCTTTACCCAGGAATCCGTGAACAAGGAGTTCATCTGGGCCTATACCTATTCCTCGAGTATCCCCAAGTACGACAACCGTTCGTTCAACTACTTCTCTACCACGGCCTGGCAGATGCCCAGCCCTACCCGTACGCTGGTGCGCCACTACCTGAAGGCCGACGGCAATCCGCTCCTGGACGATGCCCTGGATGTGAATGCCGTGTTCGCCGATCGCGACCCGCGTCTGTCCCAGACCATTGCCAGCCCCGGTCTTACCTACACCGACAACAACCTGCCCTTCCCCCGTACCATCGACTTCTCGGTATCCCGTACCGGTTATATGTGGCACAAGTGGATCATCGAGGACTACGAGCACTATCACGCCTCCCGTGACGTGGCTGCCCTTCCTGTCATCAGGACCGCCGAAGTGCTGCTGAACCTGGCCGAGGCCAAGTGCGAGCTGGACGGAACCCTGACCGAGGCCGACTGGAACCGCACCATCGGCGCGCTCCGTGAGCGTGTGGGCGAGCCTTCCATCTATCCGGGCGGCGCTTCCTACGTGACCGATCCCTGGCTCATGGACTATTATTCCACGGCCGACAACGTCCGTCCGTCCAAGATCCTGGCCGAAATCCGCCGCGAACGCACCGTGGAGCTCGTCTTCGAGAACGGCCTCAGGCAGGACGACCTGTTCCGCTGGAGGCTGGGTGAGCACGTGTGCGACCAGTGGCAGGGTATCTACCTGACCGCCGCACAGGTCTCTTCCGGCAAATTCAACTTCAACGGAACCGACTTCGCCATCGGCAAGAGCGTGGCCCAAAGCCAGACGGCCGTCCATCTGGACGACAGCGGTGCCAACGCCACCTTCCGCCTGAGCGACGGAAACGCTTCGGCAGGATATTTGGAGTACATTGTACCGCGTACCTGGAACGAGAAACTGTATCTGAACCCCATCCCTCAGACCGCCATCAACGTGAATGGCAATCTCGCACAAAATGCTTTATGGGAATAAAAAAGACTGTTAGTTTTTCTATCCTTACTCTATCTCTCACCATCCTCGCGGCCTGTAACCGTGGGGATGGCGAGATTCCTGTTTGGAAGGTGGTAGAGGACGGGATTTCCGCCGATATCGGCTTGCGCTATGTGGGCAGCGCGGTTTCGCTCATCGACAGCATCTGTGTCACACAGGGTGCGGCTTGCGACGACGAATATGTCTATTTCGCCTATTACAGCCACAACCGGGAAACGGAAACCAGCGAGCTCGCGGCTATCGTGAGCAAGTACCGCTTTGGCCAGGATACCCTCATCCACGTGGCCGATTCCCCGGTTTTCCGGGGTTCCCACGTGAATTCCATGGCCGTTGACCCGGAAAGCCACCGCTTGTATTTGAGTGGCTGGGCCATTAACCCGGAGGTCTGCCGCAACTCCCTGATTGTCCTGGATACCCGTACTCTGGAAGTGCTTCCGGAGCAGGAGATTCCGGACATCACCCTTACCGCCCTTACTTACAATGCCGAAAAGAAGCAGTTCATGGGCAGGTCGGGGATGCGCCTCCCCATCTATGACCGGGATTTCAACCTGGTTTTGATGGCCCAGCGCAAGGACAAGTCCGACTACACCACCCAGGGCGTGGGCTCGGATAGCCATTACTGCTATTTCCCCCTGAGCAAGAGCCGCAAGGCCAGAAAAATCAATCCCGTCTACGACAACTATATAGAGGTGTACGACTGGGAGGGGAACTACGTGAGGAGAATCGTGGTGCCCATGGCCGGGGAAGCGGAAGACCTGTTCACCCGGGGAGACCACGTGTACATTAACTTCGCCCTCAAGGGGTGGGAGCCGGACCAGCCTTTCCGTCACGCCGTGTACGAGATTGTGGCCAGGCCCTCTGCCGTAACGGAAAAGAGCGTGCTGGCCTATCCTGGAACCAACAATACTCCCTACGAGTATGAGGCTTCGGCCGTCACTCCCGCGCCCAAGGGTTACCGGACCGCCTATGTGAGCCACTATGGCCGCCACGGCGCGCGCACCGGCGAGCATCGGGAAGACTACAACAATGTGGTATTCACCCTGGAAAAGGCCAAGGCTGCCGGTATCCTTTCTCCCGACGGAGAGAAGATTCTGCAGGACGCCATCCGGGTGGTTGAGGCCCACAAGGCTTCCAACATGACTCTTACCGCCCTGGGCGAACAGGAGCAAAGGCAATTGGCCGCGCGCTTCTGGGATAACTACAAGGGTTTCCTCAAGGGCTCTTCCAAGAAAATCAGGGCCGTTTCCAGCACCGCTCCCCGGGCTCTGATGAGCATGGGCGCTTTCAATGCCGCCCTGGAAAAGGAATGCCCTTCCCTGGAGATTTCCACCGACTGCGGTTATTACCCGCAGAAGTATCTGGACAGCAACTGCAACCCCGAAAGAAAGGATGTGTACCGCGCTTTCCGGGATTCCCTGGCCCATCTTCCGCTTTCCTGCGTGGATGCGTTCTGTGAGAAGCTTTTCACAGACCCGCAGCAGGGAGCCGAGCTGGCCGGCGATACCCAGGAGCTTCTCAAGAGCCTGTATTTCACCGCCCGGGTGGCTCCGGCGCTGGGTCTGGAAGGCAGCTGCCTCTTCTCCTATATCCCGGAGGAAGCACTCCTGCAGTACGCGGGCTCCGAGTACAGCTATTTCTACCTTTCCCACGGGAACTCCCTCGAATACGGACAGGAACGAATGGCCTGGGATGCTCCGCTGCTGGCCGATGTCTTCCAGAAGGCCGATGCTGTCCTGTCCGGAGAGGACGATACCGCGGCGGACCTTCGCTTCGGCCACGACCACAGCCTCCGCGCGCTGGCTTCCTGCCTGGGCGTCGAGGGCATCGGCCGGCGTTTCGCCGTGGCAGAGCTGCCGGAAGCCATGACATCGGCCCAGCTCATTCCTTTCTCGGGCAACCTGCAACTGGTATTTTACACGAGCGGGAAGGATGATCCTGTTCTGGTAAAGGTGCTCTGGAACGAGAAAGAGGCGCACCTGATGGGCCTGGAGCCTGTTTGCGACGGTGTCTATTACGACTGGGAAGAGGTGAAGGCCGAAGCCTGGAAGAGAGTGGGAAGCCAGTACCTGGGCATGCTCCGGGGAAAGGCCATCAATCCCAAGAACGGCAACCACGAAGGCTATCAGGGTTTTGACATCTGGGGAGATTTGGCCCTCAGTGCCCAGAACCGCGGTACTGCCAGCGTGTACCGGATGAAGGAGGACTCCTTTGACAAACTGGGAGAATTCAAGTTCGACAGCTGGAACGAGCACAATCACAGCAACGTGCTCAGTTTCCTGCCCACGTTCTACCGGGAGGGAGACCCGCTTCCGCTCATCGCCGTGTCCCGTGCCCAGCGGGGAACGCTGAACGGCCTCAAGGACGAGATTCGCGTAGAGCGTATCCTGCCGGATTTCCAGGGTTCCCAGGAAGTACGGATAATCAATTATGAAGATACGGCCCACGACTTTGGCTATGCCCTGCAGTGGGTGGTAGACCGCGAGAACGGGTTCCTGTATGGCTATGGCAATACTATCGACAATACGAATCCCGCCAACCGGCACCGCATTATCAAGTTCGCCATCCCCGACGTCCTGGCCGAAGGTCCCCACATGATTACCCTGCATCGCGAAGATGCCCTGGAGAATTACCTGCTGGAAGAAACTCTCAAGGAGCCTTTCATGCCCATTGGCCAGGGACTCTTCATCCGCGACGGAAAACTGTACATGCCCACCGGATTCGGCAGCTATAAAGCGCCCTCGATCCTCTATGTCTGGGATTTGCAGAAGCGCAGTATGGAGACGGTAGACATGACGCAAAGCACGTTCAGTGAACTGGAAGACTGCTCCTGGCACGACGGCGCCCTGGTGGTGCAGGCCCAGAGCGGACTCTGGAAAATGGAGGTGCAGTAAAATAGCCAAAATTTTCGCTGAAAATTCGTTGCGAGGGTAAATCGTAACGAATTTTTTTATATATTTGCAGTGTTCCGTGAGTTCGGCGGAGGGTGATGTCCGATTAATAACATCATCCAATGGCCTTACTCAAAAGATTATTACTGCTTCTCGCAGCCCAGTCTGTCTTTTTAGGTGGACTTATTTCTTGTACCTCCGAGCCTAGTCCGGGCGAGGATAGTGACAAGCCGGGAGTTACAGGCTTGTCTTACGATGACCTTAAGTCCGGTCCTAAATCGATTAGCGTTTTCTTTTTCAATGAGGATGCGATAGAAGCCGGGGCTTCCAGTTTCTACGTACAGATTCTCCGTGTAGAGAACGGCGGCGACAATTATGACGTCCGTGTAAACGATAAGGATCCTTACACCTCGGTTTTGTTGTCGGCGACAGATTACCCCAATGATGAATGTGAATTCAAGAATCTCGTTCCGGGAGACCAGTACCAGGTAAGGGCCAGGGCCAATTACCCTGGAGGATCCTTCTCACCCTGGTCCTACATGCAGGTCTCCGAAGGAGAGATTGGCATAGTAGAAGTCGGATACGGGCTTGTGAACGCCCTGGATTCGGCTCCTGCGAATTTCAGTGCCACAGCCTTCGATACCAAGATTGAAGTGAGCTGGTCCCGCAAGCTCGGGGTCGACGCTTACGTGCTGCGTTGGAAGGCTGCCGATGAAGACGACTTCACGGAAGTTTCCATCCCCAAGGACGCTACCTCTTATACTATAGAGGATGTCAAGCCGGATATGGAATACACCATTGCCTTCATGGCCGAAAAGGACGACGAATACTCGCCCGAGATCAAGACGAAGGTGAAGACCCTGAACAAGATCGATGCGGTCTACATCCGCCTCAAGACCGAAAGCGCCTTCGGCGCCAGGTTCGAGGGTACCACCACTTCCGGCGTAGGTGTGGAATTCTCTGTTTCCAACTTCGTGAACCTGCGTCAGGACGAAGCCGAAGAATATGTCGTGGGCATCTACCGCGACGAAGCCTGCACGGATCTTGTCCAGTCCTGGAACTTCAAGGAAAACGGTTCCAACTGCACCAACGGCTCCGGTACCTTCTACAACCTGTGGGGCCTGAACTACGATGCCTCGGCCAGCTATAACTATACCGAGTTCCCGGGCATGTTCTTCAGCGGCCTGGACCCTCTGACCAAATATTATATTAAGGTAGAACTCCCGGGTCACGACGGTATCTCCGCTACGGTGGAAGCCGTTACCAAGGAATCCCGCGAAAAGCTTCCTTCGGCCGAGAATCCCGTGGCCGTAGGCGACACCCTCCTGTTCGGCGGCTTCGACGAATTCGTATGGGGCGGTGAAACTTTCCGCAAACTCCCCGGCGTTTCTTCTACCAAGCGCGGCTCCCTCACTTCCTTCTCCCTGCCTCTGGGTGTCAATGGGTATGGCCCCACCGACGGCTATTTCATCTGCCTGCCTTCCCAGGACATCGGCTTCCTTACCCAGGCTCCGGCTATTGACAACTCTACCTATCTGAAGCATTGGAGAGTGGAGAACAGCTACTGCCTTAGCCGTACCGGTTACATCAGAACCGGTAACGGTACCAGTTCCTCCGGTATCATCACCCCGGCCTTCTCCGGCCTCAAGACGGTGGCTACCATCGAACTGAGCGTAGACCTGCTGCCCGATGGAAACAACCTGGACAACCTGGCCTGCGACTACCGCATTGAACTGCTGAACAACGCCGTCTTCAACAACGGCGGCAAGTACAACAACGACTATATCCTGGAGAAAGCCAACAAGAAGGTGATCAAGACCGGAACCCTCGCCAAGGATTTCAACTGGCAGCGGGTAGAGGTTACCATCCCGGATGTGAGCCCGGAAAGCTGCATCATGATTGGCGGCGCCGACGGTGTGAAGAAGGGCCTGATGATTGACAATATCTGCATCAAGGTGGTCTCCTATGCCGATGCTTCCGTGCAGGGACCTGTGACCGACCTTACCGCCGGCGGTGTCACCAGCAATTCGGCCATCGTTACCTGGACCAAGCCTTTCGGCGCCACTTCCTACAAAGTCCGTTATAAGGAGTCTTCCGCTGCCGAGTGGACGGAACTGGCTTCGGTGACCGAGGAAAAAGTGGAACTTACCGGCCTCAAGGCCAGCACCGAATACGTACTGGCGGTCCAGGCAGTGGGTACCAGCGAATCCGAGTGGGTGCAGACCTCCTTCACCACTCTGGACGATGCCAATGTCTCCAGGCTGGTCTTCACGTTCGCCGCCGAACCCATCTCCCTGAAGAGCATCACGATGAGCAGCCTGAGTGGTGCCGCCATCCTGGGCGAGAATACCTCCATCACCGAGACGCCGGCTCAGCCGCTGGATCTTTCTTCCGGCGCCGCTACGGTTTCCTTCACTCTGGATGTTGAGGCTGTCGCTGGCGGTATCGTTCTCACGGCGACCCTCTCCGACGACAGCACCGTGACCCGTATCGTGAGTCCCGGTGTGGATGTCGCCACCCCTAAGGGCAAAACCGAGTCCATCAATTTGGGTAAGTGGTTCCCGGGCGGTATCTCCACCGCTGCCGAACTGCTGGAACTCTCCTACCTGGTGAACAAGGGTCTGTCCGGCAGCCGCTTCACCGGGGCCGATGGCTTCATCTCCCTCCTTGCTGATATCGACATGACGGGCATTGCCTGGATCCCGGTCGGCAACAGCGAGGGCAAGCCTTTCACGGGCAAGTTCGACGGTCACAACCACGTGATTGACAACATCAACAATGTCTACAACGGTACGGCGATGTACATGGCGGGCCTGTTCGGCGTAGCCAACAACGGCGCCGTGATCAAGAATACCGTGCTGGGCGCAGGCTGCGTCTTCGATTACACCCGTAACACCGGCTGGGTGCGCCAGGGTGCGTTCCTGGGCTTCAGCCAGGGCACCGGTACCAACACTGTCACGCTGGAGAACCTGGTGAACAAGGGCCAGATCATCGTGCATGCCAGTGCCGACAGCCAGAACATGAATATCGGCGGTATCGTCGGTCAGGCCCGCGGCCCCGTTACCAGCTGCCGCAACGAAGGCAAGATCACCGTCATCTCCACCCAGGGTTCCGGCACCTATAACATCGGCGGCGTCATCGGCGCCATCGACAACGGTACGCCCACCGTCTCCGGCCTGGAGAACAATGCCGACATTGACATCCAGTGCAAGCCCAAGGTCACGGCCGGCGGCATCATCGGCAGCGCCCAGAGTACCAAGGCTTCCGGCCTGGTGAACCGCGGCACGCTGAAGGTCACCGCGAACGCCCGCATCGGCGGTCTCATCGGCACGGTTGCCATCAACTCTGCCAAGGATCCGGGTTCCCTCACCGCCTCTGCGCAGTACGGCAATCTGTATTTCGCCTCCGGTCAGGGTGCCGACATCGGCCTGATTATCGGCACGAACAACGTGGGCGTCGATTATTACACCTACGATAACATCAAGCTCTCGGGCTCCTGGGGTGTTCCGGACGCCAATGTCTACAAGATCGATTCTCAGGACAGCTTCGCCGCCCACGTGCAACTGAGTTGGAACACTACTTGGAAAGACGAGCCTGCCAAGCTCCGCCTGTGCAACAGCAGCTCGGCCAACGAGGCTTTCTATACCAACCTTATCAACGCCACCACTTTTGGAAAAGAATAATAGAATGAAAAAGATAGCATTATTCATGAGCGCGCTGCTTGGTCTTCTTCTGCTTCCCGCCTGTCAGAAAACTGGCGGGGAGCCGGAAGAGGTGACAGGTAACTTCTTCGAAGTAATCTCGGGCACGTCCTCTTCTTATAAGGTCGTGTATCCGGCCGATGCCAGCAAGCAGGTCAAGCAGGATGCGACTTCGCTCCGGGCGGCCATCTACAAGGCTACCGGTGTAAAACTGCAACTCACCGACGAGGCATCGGCTTCTGCCGGCCATCAGATTTTTGTGGGACTGGAGACTTTCCCCGACGAGTACTCCTTCTGCATCAAGCGGGAAGGGGAGAACGTGGTCATCGCCGCTTCGGACGAGAAAATCCTCTCCTATGCGCTCTACGATTTCGATAAGAATGTCCTTAGCCAGAAGAGCCGCGCCAAGGCCGGCCTGCTCCGGATCGAAGCCGGAGACTTCAAGACGAAGAGCCTGGGCGGTCCCCTCACCATCAAGCACGTGATGGGTACCAGGATGTACTACAAGACCGAGGTGAAATCCTTTGGAACCAGCGGTCCTTCCCCGGAGACCGGCGTAACCTCTACCCAGGGTGCAGTTTCCGACGGAGAGTACATCTATTTCGCCTTCCGCGACAATGCCGACAACGGTGCCGGAGATACCGGCGTCTATAGCGTCATCGTGAAAGACAAGATTACGGATAACGGCCTGGAGAGAGTGGCGGCTACCGAGAAATTCGTAGGCGGTCACGCCAATTCCATGGCTTACTGCGATACCGACGGTCTGCTGTATCTGGTGGCTGCGAACAATTCCGGCGCCATTGTCCGTGTAGACCCCAAGACCATGACGGTCGTGGATACCAAGTATTATATGCCGGCCCCGACAGCCATCACCTTCAACAGGGAGCAGGGCAAATTCATGATGCGCTCCGGCTCCAACCTGACGGTTTCAGACGCTGCGCTCGGCCGCGTGATTGTGTCCACAAAACGTTCCGACGGCTCCAAGTATGTGACTCAGGGCGTAGGCAGTGACGACATGTTCTGCTACTTCCCCGTGAGCCCCAGCAGCGCCAACGGCACCGACAATAACAACCAGCTCCTGGTCTATGACTGGGAGGGGAATTTCATCCAGACCATAACGATAGACCTTCCTTACGAGAGCGAGGACATGTTCACGGTGGGCAGCCGCTACTTCATCAACTTCGCAGGATCGAAAGCCGTAGGACACCGGGTCTACGAACTGGTGCTCACCGACTATTTCTACCGCACAAAACTTTCCGTGGCCGGTTCTGCCCTTCTTGGCGATTAAAAAACGAAAACTATGAAACATATCGAAACCATTGTTGCCCTGGCTATCGGGGTGCTCGCACTCCCGGCCTGTAGCAAAATCACCCCGGATTCTTCGGAAAAGACGGCTACGCAGTATGCATATACGCTGCACTATTCCGACACGGACCTCAGGACCTTCGTGCCAGGTGACGAGTACCGCTTCGAAATCGTGAACCGTGACGAATTGGGAAATCCCGTTCCTGTGAAGAAGGATGTGAAGTGCGTGCTCTCGGTCCCCAAGGGCAGGAACACTTTTGTGAACGACTTCAACGACAAATACGACGCCCAGACCCAGATCCTCCCGTCTTCCATGTACAAGGTGGACAGCGTGACCATCGCCGCCGGGCAGTCATCGGCCGAGATCGTGCTCAAGATCAAGCGCGACAAGGTGCTGCTCAAGGCCGAGAAGACGGCCTATGTGCTTCCGCTGGAGATTGTCTCCTCGGATCCGACGCTCCTGAGCCACGACCTTCGCTATGTGATGGTTCCCGGCCAGACCGTGAACGGCCTGGGTCAGACGGTGATTCACCTTTCCAACGCCGCCGACTCGCTGGTCATCCATCAGGTGGCACCCGACGCCACCAAGGCGGTGGTCTTCTATCCCGGTGGCGGCTACGAGCAGCTGTCTTCCGGCAAGCCTACTTCCTCCGAGTATCCCTCCGACCTGTACACGGTGGCTACCCTCTATTACCGCCTTCCCATCGACGACCTGCGCGGTAAGTATTGGTGCCCCATGCAGGATGCCGAGGATGCCGTGGACTTCATGCGTGCGCATGCTGCCGACTTCGGCGGTTATACCATGGTGGGCGTTGCCGGACGTTCGGCCGGCGGTCACCTGGCCGGCGTGACGGCCGCGTACAATAAGGAAAAGGTGGATTTCGAAATCCTCCTCTATCCGGTTATCAGCATGAACGACGGCCTCACCCACGACGGGTCGGCCAAGTTCTTCCTGGGACCTCTTCCTTCCCCCGACCTCGTTCAGGCGTATTCCGTGTACAATCTCGTGACTCCGGAGACTCCCAGGACCTTCCTGGCGTACTCCCTGGACGATTACACGGTACCTCAGCAGTATAATGGCGTCCTGATGGGCGAGGCCCTGCAGGCCAGCGGCGTAAGTTGCGAGATCCGCCCTCACGAGACAGGAGGACATGCTACTTCGGCATGGGCCGATTATCCCTCTTCTTTACATAATTGGTTGAAGACTTTCTAGGCGTATGAAAAGATATTTGATCATAGTCACTCTGGCAGTATTCGCTGCCGTATCGTTCTCCTGCACAAAGGGTAAGCAGCCTTCCGGAGACGATCCTCTTCCGCATATCGCTCCGGCGGCGCTCGTTTACGACGAAGCTACGTCGCACCAGAACGGTATCGGCCTCATCTGGGATGCCGAACCCCTCATCGACGCCGGCGCCCAGTCGTTCACCCTGGAGCTGCTCAAAGATGCTTCTTCCATCGAGGACGTGATTGGCAAGACCGTGGAAGTATCGGCCAAAAGCCGCAAGGGCTCGTATATTTTCTCTGACCTGAAGCAATACGAAAGGTATTATGCCCGCATCAGGGCCAACTATTCGGCCGAGGAAAGCACCGCCTGGACGTATGTGATGTCGGGTTCCGACATTGCCCCCATCGAGGTGGGTGTGGGTATCGTGGACCGGATTGCCACATGGGTTCGTCCGGAGTTCCGGGTAATCCGCGCCACTTCCGGTACCATCAGCGTGTGCTGGTCCATGACCGGCTTCGAGGAACCTGTGCTGGATCTCACGCGCAAGGCCCGTGCCGGCCTCTATGCCGATGCCGACTGCTCCAACCTGATTGTGAGCTGGGATATCGTGAAGGATTTCTTCGATACGGAGCTCAAGGGCGGACGCTACGGCGGACGTTACCTGGAACGCCAGCCCGGGTTCGTGTTCACGGGCCTGGAGCCGTTACATGACTATTGGGTGCGCATCGACGACATTACCGATGCAGACGCAGTGGTGGAAGGCCAGGCCGAGAAAGTGACCACGGAGGCTAGCAGCAACCTGATGGTGGGAACCGAAAAAGTTCCCGAGGGAGAATTCATCCTCCGGGAAGACTTTGACGAACTCCTCTGGGGCGGTTCCATGATGGACGATGCCGTGGGCTATTCCAACAAGAACCGTGGTACCGTAAGCGCCATGGTCCCCGCTTCCGGCGCCATGGGCGAACTGAGCTCGGAGAGCAAGGCCGATGCCAACGGGTATTATCTGGTAAGCGAAAACATCGAGATAGGCCTGTTCACCACCATGAAGGCCATTGTCCCCGGAACCCGTCTGGCCGACTGGGGCTATATGGGTGGCGCTACCAGCTGCATGTCCGGTCTGGTCAAGATTGGCGGTTCCAAGAATCCCGGCAAGCTGGTCACCCCGCCCCTGACCAATCTGGCCAGCACCGCCACCGTGACCCTGACCTTCCTGGGAGAGCCTTATTACATCCGTGAACCCCGTACGGTGCAGGTGCTCGTTGTGAGCGGTACCCCCAACGGGACCAACAATCTGGTGAGCCCTACCGCCAAGAATACGCGCGTGGCGGCCACCTTCGACCTGGAAGGCGGCTACGGTGCCACTTTCTATTCGGTAGATCTGGTCAACGTTGAGCCCGGCGACCGCATTGCCATTGGCGGAACGCTGGTGTCCGACACGGATACCAACCTGCGCCTGCTGCTTGACAATCTCTCTTTGAGCGTAAAGAAATATGAGGTGACGCCCATCCCCGTGGATCCTCTCTTTGCCGAACTTGCTACAGACAGCGGCTCCCGCGGTGCCACTTCCTCCACGCTCACCTTCCACTGGAAGCAGAGCGAGACCAGCACCAACGCCGAGGATATTGCCGCCGGCTACAAGATTTATCTTTACAAGGATGCAGCCTGCACCGACCTCCTCGTTTCCTGGGTCATCCAGAACGGGCTGTCCACCAACCACACCGCCAATGTGAACATTGCAAACCGCTTCATCTTCACCGGTCTTACCCCTGAAACCACGTATTGGTTCAAGGCCGAGGATCTCTCTTCCGGTGCCGTGAGCCCCGTGATCAGCGCCAAGACCCTGGCCGATCCCAATGTCCAGGTTGCGGCCGCCGGTACGGCCCAGCCGGGTGATGTGCTGCTGTTCGAAGACTTCGGCGAGCTCCTGTGGACGGGCGATGTCGTGGGCAGCGCCTGCGGATATACGCCCAGCAACCGCGGCCTTACGCTCGTGGCTGTCACCGGCGACAATCCGGTAGGAAACCAGACCATCGGCGGGAAGGCCTATACCATTCAGGTGGCCGAGCCCAATGATGCCTGCGGTCTCTTCGGTACCATGAAGTCCTCCATCCCTTCGACCCGTCTCAAGAACTGGTGCCTCTGGGCACAGGACGGCAACAACGGCCGCGTTACCAACCGTGCCGGTTATGTCCAGGTGGGTAACAGCAGCAAGGCCAGTGCCGTGGTTACGCCGCCTCTGGCCAGCCTGTCCGGCAAGGCCAAGGTGAAGGTTAGCTTCAAGGGCGCTACCGGATACGCGTCCGACCATCTGGATATGGCCATCTATGTGTACAAGGATGCCGTGACTCCCAGTGCCAGCTACGTGGTCTCTTCCGAACCCGAACTGGTGCAGCAGTTCCTGGTGACGAAGGCGTTTGACTGGCAGGATTTCAGCGCCGAGATATCTGGCGTGATGCCCGATTCCCGCATCGCGGTGGGCGGTGTCAAGACTGACAGCTACCAGAACCGTATGATGGTAGATGATATCAAGATAGAATTGATAGGTTACGAGTAGTAGTAGTGTAGATGAAGCGGCCGGCTGATTATTCAGCCGGCCGCTTCTGTCTTTATGTGTCGGGGATGGATTACATCATACCGCCTGCAGGCATGGCGGGGGCGGCCGGAGCGGGCTCCGGGATGTCCACGATGCCGCACTCGGTGGTGAGGAACATGCCGGCTACGCTGGCGGCGTTCTCCAGGGCCACGCGGGCTACCTTGGTGGGATCGATGACGCCGGCTTCGTACATGTTCACGTACTCGTCGGTGCGGGCGTTGTAACCGAAGTCACCCTTGCCCTCGCGGATCTTGTTGATGATGACGGAAGCTTCCACACCGGCGTTGGCGGCAATCTGGCGCAGCGGCTCTTCGATGGCACGCTCGATGATGCGGATACCGGTGGTTTCGTCGTCGTTCTCTCCCTTGAGACCCTTCAGGGCCTCGGCGGCGCGGATGTAGGCTACACCGCCACCCGGCAGGTAACCTTCTTCCACAGCGGCGCGGGTGGCGTTGAGGGCGTCGTCCACGCGGTCTTTCTTCTCCTTCATCTCGACCTCGGTGGTAGCACCGACGTAGATGACTGCTACACCGCCGGCGAGTTTACCCAGGCGCTCCTGGAGCTTCTCGCGGTCGTAGTCGCTCTTGGTGGTCTCGATCTGGGCACGGATCTGGTCGGCACGGTCCTTAATATCGGCCTGCAGGCCTGCACCGCCCACGATGGTGGTGTTCTCCTTGGTGATGGTTACTTTCTCGGCCTTGCCCAGCATCTGCACGTTGGCGTTCTGGAGGGTGAAGCCGCGCTCTTCGCTGATGACCACGGCACCGGTGAGGACAGCGATGTCCTGCAGCATTTCCTTGCGGCGGTCACCGAAGCCGGGGGCCTTCACGGCGGCCACCTTCAGGGTGCCGCGCAGGCGGTTCACCACCAGGGTAGTCAGGGCCTGGCCTTCTACATCTTCGGCGATGATCAGGAGGCTGCGGCCTTCACGGGCGACGGGCTCCAGCACGGGCATCAGGTCTTCCATGTTGGAGATCTTTTTATCGGTGAGCAGGATGTAGGCGTCGTCCAGGACAGCTTCCATCTTGTCTCCGTTGGTCATGAAGTAGGGGCTGATGTAACCGCGGTCGAACTGCATGCCTTCCACCACCTTGACCTCGGTCTCGGTGCCTTTGGCTTCTTCCACGGTGATCACGCCGTCCTTCTTCACTTTTGCCATGGCGTCGGCGATGAGCTTGCCGATGTGGGCGTCGTTGTTGGCGCTCACGGTGCCCACCTGCTCTACCTTAGAGTAGTCTTCTCCAACGGGCTGGCTCTGTTTCTTCAGTTCGGCCACGACGGCGGTCACGGCCTTGTCGATACCCTTCTTCAGGTCCATCGGGTTGGCACCGGCGGCCACGTTCTTGAGACCTACGTTGATGATGGCCTGGGCCAGCACGGTAGCGGTGGTGGTACCGTCACCGGCCTGGTCGTTGGTCTTGGAGGCAACCTCCTTCACCATCTGGGCGCCCATGTTCTGGAACTGGTCTTCCAGCTCTACTTCCTTGGCGACGGTTACACCGTCCTTGGTGATCTGGGGGGCACCGAATTTCTTGGAAATAACCACGTTGCGGCCTTTGGGGCCCAGGGTTACCTTAACTGCATTAGCCAGTGCGTCGGCGCCTTCCTTCATGGCGGCGCGAACGTCAGTATTGAATTTGATTTCTTTTGCCATAATTCTACAAGATTAAATAGATCCTTCGCTTTGCTCAGGATGACAGGAATTGTCATTCTGAGGCCGTAGGCCGAAGAATCTAAAGAATAGCCAGAATGTCGCTTTGTTTAACAATGAGGTACTTTTTGCCATCGACGGTGACCTCGGTGCCGGCGTACTTGCCATAGAGTACTACGTCTCCCACTTTCACTTCCATGGGTTCGTCCTTGGCGCCCGGGCCTACGGCCACAATGGCACCCTGCTGCGGTTTCTCTTTGGCATTGTCCGGGATGTACAGGCCCCCGGCGGTCATGGTCTCGGCCTCTTTGGGCTCTACGACCACTCTGGTTCCTAAAGGTTTAAGCATGGTATTATAATATTTTTTGGTTTTTTCCGTCGCTAAATTCTTCAATGCGCGTGCCAAGGCGGGATTACTGACAATTTGGCAGAGCCGAAAAAAAATTATATCTTTGCCCGCATGAAAAAGACTTTGATCATCCTTTGCCTGCTGCTGGTTTCGGCCGTGATGCAGGCCCAGTCCTACAAGTTGGAGCTTTCCTCCGAGATTCCCGCGGCGGCCGGCGAGGTCCTGCAGCAGCGCTTTGCCCAGATGCTGCAGAGCGAGGGTCTCAAGCTGGCCGATGACGGCACGCCCCTCACGGTAACGCCCAAGGTGGTTGGCCGCACGGAGCTGGGCGGCAGCCAGGTGGCCCTGGTGATCGAGCTTACGGCAGTGTCCGGAGAGGCTCAGGGTACCTTTAATATAAAGGGAGTTGGAGAAGGGGATGACGATGCCTGGCTGCGGGCCGTCAAACAGCTGTTGCCGCGGTCCCAGGATGCCCAAAAATTCGTTAAAATGCTAAAATAGCTGAAACTCAGAGCTTTATAAAAAATTTTAAAATTTTCTTCAAAAAAAGTTTCAGAAAAGTTTGCAGAATAAAAAAAAGGTAGTACCTTTGCAGTCCCGTTCGGAAACGAGCGGGTTTTTAACGCCCAAAACCGAAAGGTTGGGGCCACAAAAAGTTCATTGAAAAGACTGAAAGAAAGTACAAGGAAGCAAGTACAAACGAGCGTCAGTTTCTTTAGAGAAACTAAGAAGCGTCAGGAACAA
>Ga0247610_10000411_pt1 | contig 62061 bp, 61 predicted proteins | sample 174DNAGHGhighgp2_FD_193483 | JGI IMG/M metagenome (GOLD analysis project Ga0247610, IMG submission 193483) | Sheep rumen microbial communities from Palmerston North, Manawatu-Wanganui, New Zealand - 1742 DNA GHGhigh gp2 | ecosystem: Host-associated > Mammals > Digestive system > Stomach > Rumen...
GTTTAATTCTTTCATCAAACTCAAAGTTAGTTGTTTTAACTAAATGTCTATAGAATTTATTTTTAGTATAATTAGTTACTAACACTAATGGTTTATCTGATTTAGATTTTTTATATTCTGATATAATTAATTCTATATTATTTTCAGGAACAAATCTTCCTACATATAAATAATAATTACCTTCTTGTATATTAACATCCTTAATAAATGATTTGCATTTATCTATTTGTTCAATAGAATCATCTAGATATGCTCCATATGGAATAAAACACGTTTTTTCTACTCTTTTATATTTATCATCTATATATTTTTTTATTGCTTTTGAATCACATACTACTTTATCACAATATTTAACATGATAAGATTCACTTATCTTAAAGCATTGTTTAATCCACCATGCCCATTTTTCTCTCTTCCATTCAAGTCCATCTGGATTCATAATAACATGAGCACCTAAAGCATGTAGTTTTTTATAGAAACCTTTCATAAAAGGTCCCATCTTACATCCTAAAACTATTATATATACATTTGATAATTTATTCTTTTTTAAGAACTCAATAGTATATTTAAATGATTTATATGTGAAATTAAACATAGTCGCAAATCCTGTTTTAGGTACATATAAATTAATATTATTAATATTTCCATTTGTAATAAAAGAATAATTATCTTCTTTATTAAAAGTTAAATATGGAATATAAAACTTTGTATTCTTATCTTTGTTATTATTAACAAATTCATAAACAAAAGTTTCCCAACCTCCATATTTAAAGTTATACCCTCTTGATCCTAGAATAAATATATTTTTTTTCATCTAATATCAGTCCTTAAAATATATTATATCAAATAAAAAATAAAATAGTATAAAAAAAGAGTATTACTACCCTTTATCTACTAAATCTACTTTATCTATATCATCAATGATATCCATTTGTTGTTCAACTAATGTTTTCATTCTTCTTTTATAAGTTATAATATTTCTTCTCATTCTCATGTATTCTTCTTCAATCTTTTCAGCCTTTAATAATGCATCATTTATTATTCTATTAGCATTCTTTTTAGCATTGTTAATGATTAAATCACTTTCGGTAAGAGTATTCTCTTTATATTTGCTAGCTGATTCTTCAGCCATGACAACTGCACGATTAAGTGTGTCATCCATCTTTTTATAATGAAGCAACTCTTTTTGTAATCTATCAATTTCTAGATCTTTAGATTTCATTTTAGAAATCATATCTTCTACTTGAACAATACAATCATCTACGAACTTATTAACTTCATTGATATTATAACCATTTAATGACTTAGAAAACTTAGCCATAGATATCACCTGACTTTATATTATACTAGAAATCCATTTCGTCTTCTACTTTAGATTTTGCTTTTTTATCACTTTCTTCATCGCTCATGCGACCTTCAACATTAACGTTTTTAGGAGTGCAAAGGTAAATTCCATTACCTAACTTTTGTAAATCTCCACCAATAGCATATAATGTTCCACTTAAAAAATCAATGATTCTTTTAGCTTGATCATTAGTAACTCTCTTTAAATTAACTACAACTGCATTTCTTCTTTTTAAATGGTCTGCTATTTGAGTTGATTCAGAGTACGCTCTTGGTTCAACTAAAATCATTTTATTACCAGTTGGATCAGCAGCTTTAGCTCCTCTTCCTTTTTTCTCTTCTACTTCATAAGTTTCTTCTTCTGTTTCTTCTATTTCGTCTCCTGATTTATCAGGAAATAATGCTTTTTTAAAACTTTCAAATGCCATATAAAAACACCTCCGTATAATATATAATTACTATAACATAAATATTATAATTCTTACAAGATAAATTAATAAAAAATATGCTTTAAAAAGCACATTTTTCTTTATACACGAACGTATATTTGATATAATATTTATAGGAACATTTAGTCGTTGAGTGTCTACCGAATCTCATCATGGGAGGAGGTGGTTAAATTGAAAAAACGTGAATACGCGTGTAAAATATTATTTTACATCAATTTAGCTTTATTCCTATTATACCTCATAATAGTTGAAATAAAAAAATGACACTTAAGCAAATAGCTTAAATGTCTGCTTAAATATCTTTTGGGTAGACATTCAACATACGAAAACTGAATGTTCCCTTTTCTTGGTTTAATTATAACAAATAAAAGAACTTTTAACAAGTTCTTTTAAAATTGTAGTTTATCATTTATATAATTAACTAATTCATCAACATTTAATGTAATTTGTTCCATTGTATCTCTATCTCTTAATGTAACTGTATTATTATTTAATGTTTCATCATCAATAGTTATACAGAATGGAGTTCCACATACATCTGCTCTTCTATATCTCTTACCTATATTGCCTGATTCATCATATGAAACCATGAAATGTTTAGATAATTCTTGAAATATTTCATTAGCTTTTTCTGAATGATTCTTTTTAATTAATGGAAGTACTGCTACTTTATAAGGAGCTAAGAAAGGTTTTAATCTTAAAACTTCTCTTTCTTCTCCGTTTTCTAATGTTTCTTTTTGATATGCTTCATTAATTAAAGCAAGTACTAATCTATCAACACCAACTGATGGTTCAATAACATATGGAGTATATTTTTCATTTGTTTCTGGATCTAAATATTGAAGATTTTGTTTTGAATGCTCCATATGAACTGATAAATCATAGTCAGTTCTATCAGCAATTCCCCAAAGTTCTCCCCATCCCATTGGGAATAAATATTCAATATCAGTTGTGGCTTTTGAATAGAAAGATAATTCTTCTTTAGAATGATCTCTGTATCTACAATTATCTTTAGATAATCCTAATGTTTCAAGGAAATCTAAACAATTTTGTTTCCAGAAAGCAAACCATTCTAAGTCTGTATCTGGTTTACAGAAGAACTCTAATTCCATTTGTTCAAATTCTCTTGTTCTAAATGTGAAGTTACCTGGAGTAATTTCATTTCTAAAACTTTTACCTATTTGACCAATTCCAAATGGAACTTTAGCTCTCATACTTCTTTGAACATTTAAGAAGTTAACAAATATACCTTGAGCAGTTTCTCCTCTTAAATATACTTTACTCTTTGAATCTTCAGTAACACCTTGATGAGTTTCAAAAAGCAAGTTGAACTTTCTAATTGGTGTGAAATCACATGCACCACATTTAGGACATGGAATTTTATTATCTGCTATATACTTTTCAAGTTTTTCATTTTCCCAACCGTCACCAGTTTCTTCTCCCTTAGTAAAGTCTTCAATTAACTTATCAGCTCTTTCTCTTGATTTACATTTCTTACAATCAATTAAAGGATCTGCAAAAGATGCAACATGTCCAGATGCAACCCATACTTCAGGATTCATTAAAATAGCTGAATCTAATCCATAGTTTCTATAATCTGTATTTGTATTTTCTTGGATGAATTTCTTCCACCAAGCATTCTTAACATTATTTTTTAATTCTCTACCAAGTGAACCATAATCCCAAGTATTAGCTAAACCTCCATAGATTTCAGATCCTTGAAATATAAATCCATATTGTTTACAATAATTAACTAATTCTTCCATTGTTTTTGCCATATTATATCTCTCCTTTTACTTTTAATTCTTTTAAGCAAAAATTTAATCCATCTACATCTTTAACTATATTAAATGATTTTAAATCGTTTTTATTAACAAATCTAGAATCATATAATTCTTTTAAATACTCTAGTAATGGAGTATAAAAATCATCATAGTTAAATAATATAATTGGTTTCTTTATTCTTCCTGTTCTATAGTAATCTATCATTGAGAAGAACTCTGCAAGTGTCCCGAGTCCCCCAGGAAGTATAATAACTATTTCTGCTGCTTCATATAATTTTTTAGTTCTTTCAAAAGTGTTAGCAGCTATATCAGATGCATCTACTTCTAAAGATTCTAAAACTTCAGCATCTTCCACACTAGCAATTCCTTTGGTTTTACCACCTTCATATTTATAAGTCATGAAGATTTTTCCCATCATTCCATGGTCAAATCCTCCAAAGACAAGTTTATGTCCTTCCTTAGCAAGATAAGTTGCAACTTCACTTGCCATATCCTTATAAACAGAATCTACAGAATCACTTGCTGAACATCCAACAAATACCCTCATATTTATCCTCCTAAAAATCAAAAAAGAGAACAATCATATATGGGCGTATTTAAACGCTGTTCCACCATACTTTGTTCTCTTGGTTTATATATAGCTGTTAGGTTTCCAAGCCCGTCATCACTTCATACGTAGATTATATAATAATTATTATAAAAATACAATATTATATTTTCAACGGATCTATATCAATTTCAAAATTAACATTCTTATTACTTATATACATTTCATCTATTTCATGTAAAGTTTTAAATAGATTATCATCTTTTCTATATTTAATAATTATTTGAAAACGATATATATTATTAACTTTAAATATTGCTGCAGTTGTTGGTCCTAAACAAATTGTTGTTTTATCAATGTGTTTTCTTATATAATTAGCTATCTTAGTCACTTCTTTAGATAAGATTTCATAGTTTGTACCTGTAACTTTAATACCAATTAAATAATAATAAGGTGGATATTTAAGTATCTTTCTTATATTCATTTCATGATTATAATTACCCATATAATCATTTTTAGCAACAAAGTTTAATGTTGTATCATCAGGATTAAATGTTTGAATGATAACTTCTCCAGGAAGTGTACTTCTTCCTGCTCTACCAGACACTTGCGAAAGAAGTGAATATGTATTTTCTCCACTTCTAAAGTCAGGTATGTTAAGTGATTCATCAGCATTGATTATTCCTACTAATGTAACATTAGGGAAATCTAATCCTTTAGATATCATTTGAGTACCAATTACAATATCAACACGTCTATCTTCAATTGCTTTAATTATTTCATCATGACTACCCTTTTTACTTGTTGTATCAATATCCATACGTATTATAGATGCTAAAGGATAAACACTTTTAACATATTCTTCTACCTTTTCAGTACCTAATCCTAAAGACTTAATAGATTCTTTTTTACAATTAGGACATTCATTACTAAATGGGACTGTATATCCACAGTAATGGCATCTTAAATTGTTAGATGTCTTATGATATGTTAATGTGATATCACAATGAGGACAATCATAAGTGAATCCACATTCTTCACATGATATAAATGTAGAAAATCCTCTTCTATTAAGCAATAGCATAACTTGTTCATGTTTATTTAATCTATCTGTAATTTTATCTTTTAATTCATCAGATAAAATCATATTTCTTTTTCTATATTCTTTTTGCATATTCACAATGCTTATTTTAGGTAGTTTAGAAGTACCTACACGCACATTTAAAGGTAAATATGTATAAACACCCTTTAATGCTCTTGCCATAGTCTCAAATGAAGGTGTAGCTGATCCTAAGACCAAAGGACATCCATGATAGTTACTTCTCCACTTAGCTATATCTAAAGCATGATATCTTGGATTGTTATCTTGCTTATATGATGAAGTATGTTCTTCATCAATAATAATTATTCCTATATTTAATAAAGGAGTAAATATAGCACTTCTAGTACCAATTACAACACTTACTTCTTTATTTAAGATTTTCTTATATTCATCAAACTTCTCACCTTCAGATAATCTTGAATGAAAGATTGCTACTTTATTACCAAATCTTTTATAAAATCTTTGAATAATTTGATGTGTTAAAGATATCTCTGGAACTAACATGATAGCTGTTTTATTCATATTTAAACAATCATCTATTAAATGCATATATATTTCAGTTTTACCTGATCCTGTTATTCCATGAATTAAATATGTATTTTCTTTATCAAATTCAATGGATTCATATACTTTAGTTTGTTCAGGTGTAAGATTATATTTATTCTCTATTTCACCTGTATATTCTAATCTATAAGGATTTTCTATTACTTCTTTAATTAAATCTTTACTAAGTAAAGTTTTAACTGCTGAAGTATTTAAATCTTTTTTTAATACTCTTCCATTTATTAAAGAATTTAATACTTCAATTTGTTTATCTCTAGATTTATTCTTTTCTATATATTCATTTATAGTATCTATATCTTTATTTAATTCTATATATTTAACTTTTAAAGACATATCTTCTTTATCTTTATTAACTTTTAAAGCAGTTGGTAACATAGTTTGATATGCAGATACTAAAGTACATAAAGTTTTATCCTTAATATATTTACCTAATTGCATTAGTTCATCATTTAGTTTTAAATCTTTATTAACTATACCAATTATATCTTTAGTTTCTACATCAGTTGAATCTTTAATATTTGTAACAAATCCATTTATAGTTTGTTTACCAAATTCAATTTTAACTTTCATACCAACTTCTAAATCATCTTTTAAAGAATCAGGAATATGATAAGTAAATGTTTTATCTAGATATTTAATTCCATATTGTATTAATACTTCTGCATACATTACTTATCACCTCTTTATTTATTATAACAAAAAAAGGTAGATTTATTCTACCTCTTGTGATTGATCTGGTTCAGATGTTTGAGATTCACCTTGTCCATCTATAGTTTGTTGATCAATTTGTTGTTGAGTTTGTGTTTCATCATATTTTAAATATTCTTGAACATACTTTAATGTGTTTTCATCTAAAATATTTAATTCAACTATTTTTTGTAAAATATTAGGCCTATCTTCATTAGGAATATGATTAATATCAATTGCATCTTTAATATTAATTTTTTTCATGTTAGTTTCTTTATCTTCAGTATCTGTTGATTTAATTTTAACTGTATATTCCTTATCACCAACAACAAACATTCCATCTATATCATAAATAGTTTGTTTATTTCCATCAGATGCACCTATTCTTCTATTATATTTAAATTTAGCAACTCTTTTACTATCAACTAATAAATCAAACTCTTTTTGAGAACCTTCTGTATATTTTAATATATACATTTTGTTATCCGATTTAAATTGTGCTTTAAAACCATATACTTCAGTTTTAAATAAACCTTCTCCTAATATACTTGTATATATTTCAATATTACCAAATGCATCTGAAGTATCTTTTTCAGGTAAAGCTTCTATTTCTTTAGTTGCTTCTTTAACACTTATATTTCTCAATTTAGCATAGTTAGTAATATAAGTTTCATCGTTTAAAATCATAGTTGATAAAGAAGTATTAAATGTTTTTAATGTATTTGCATTAATACTTACTTTTGTAATATTAACCATCTTATCTTTACCATCAACATTTAATTTACCAATTGATTGACTTGAAGGCATTTGTCTTAAAGCACTCATTAAATAATTTTTTGTTTTAGGTACAAATGTTGTATAATCAACTGCTCCAAATTGACTAGGAATGTTTTCCATCTTTAAAACAGCAACATACTTATCATATATAGATGGAATATTAGCATATATATTGGTATCATAGAAATATATTGTATTATCTTTTAATGCTGAAATTGAACTTAAATCTTTATCATTTAAATTTAACTTATCTATATTAAAAGTACCATATACTTTATTATTCTTTATATCTATACCATATTCAGATGTAAAAACAGATTCAAATTTATCATCGTTAGAACTTACATTAATATCAAAATCTAATTTACCAGTTTTATAAAGAGAATCATTGTTAGCTTTTGATGATATATAAGAAGTAAAATGATTAATTGCTGTTGTTAATCTATTTTTACTTGTATTAAATATATTATTATAAAAATAATATCCTACTACTCCTAAAATAATTAAAAGAATAAATATAAATATTAATGATTTAATCTTTTTAGGACTAATCTTTTTCTTTTCTTTAGTTTGTTCATTAGTATTTACGATTTTAACCGTATGTACATTTTCCTTTTCACCTGATTCAACAGTTATCGTGTCAGCCACGTCTGTTATAACTTGTGCAGGTGTTGAAGGAACTGGTGTTGTACTTAATTCAACATTACCCATTTGAACTTTTTCATCTATTTCATTAGGTACAACAACCGGTATTTGAGTTGTTATTACATTATCAACATTTTGATCACTTGGTAAAACAGGTTTATCAGGTGTTACAGGCAAAACCGAAGTATTTGATATAGACGCACCACATACAGGACAACTTACTGAATTAGGTGCAATATCATTACCACATGAATTACACTTCATCTGAATTTCCTCCCTTATTAACTATTTTAGCTGGACATACAAATGAAACACCATCTGCAATACAATTACATAGAGTTTCTGTACATTGACATTCAGCATATTTATAACATCTAGAATTAATTCTAATAGAATTTAAGTGTTTATCGAATATATTATTAAAATAATTCTTAACATTTATTTTATATCTTTCAAATTGACTTTCTTCAATGTCATTGAAATTAATAGCATTTTCAATTTTTTGTTTTGTTATTTTCTTTGACTTCATATTAGAGAATAATAAAGAGAAATCATATTTTTTATCTCCATCTTCAATAGATAAAACATAATTTTTAGTAGCACCTTCATCATTTTCTCCATCAATAATATTTAATGTTGCTTTATATAATTCAACTTCACCTATTTTAATTGTAAAATAGTAATTTGTATCGTCAACATTATCAATTGTGAAATCTTTATCATCATAATTAACAATTAATCTATAAACTTTACCTTTTTTATAATAAACAACACATTCAACATCTTCACTAGAAACAGTACTATACTTTAATGTATCTCCTAATTTAGATATATAAGTAACAAGATCATCTTTTTCTAATCCAGTCATTCTTTTTAATTCATTAATTAAAGAATAATCTTCTGCTAATGAATCAAATACACTTTTAATCATTTTTTGATAACTAGTTTTAGATAAAGTGAACTTTTGGCTTTTAACATTTAATTTTTCACCATGAAAATTGATTACTTCTTTTTTTCTAGTAACAGCTTCAGATTTAACCGCAGTACCTAAAGCACTTTGAATAGAATATAAAATTGTTTTTTCATTATATTTATTAGTTAAAGATCCTTTATCTTCAATTGAAATTAAAACAGGATAATCTATTAAATCTTTAGAAGTAACATATAATTTATTATTTTCTAAATATAAAGATGCATTAAAATCATCAGATTCTAAAATAATAGACTCATTTTGTTTATTAGGATCTTCCATCTTAACAGATAAAGAAGCTAGCTTCTCTTTAATATCAAATTCATAATCACCTTCAATTTTATAATCTCCATCAGGCAATTCAGCAATTAATTTATAATGTCCTGTATTATTAGGATTTGATACTATAGTTTCATCTAATTTTTCAAAAAAGTCATCAATAAATTTAATAAAGTAATTCCTATCATCTTTTTTATTAACAAATAATAAACCAAATACAATAATTAAAACAATTAAACCCATGACAAGACTACCAAATATAATTGGTAATTTCTTTTTATTATCTGGATTTCTAACATATTGTTCTAAATCAAGCTTATCGTCTTTAAAAGATGTGTTATCAAGTGTTCCAAAATTTTGTTGTACATCATCATTTTTCTTTAATATCTTATGACAATTAGGACAAACTTCATATCCATCAGGCACATTATAACCACATGATTCGCATTTCATTGAAACACCTTCTATCCTTCTATAAAATTATATTCTATTTTACTACTTTTTTCAATAAAATTATATTTTTATTTTTTTTACAAAAAAAACTTGCATAAGTATATTTTATATGATAGAATTAATCTTGTCCTGGGGGATTAGCTCAGTTGGCTAGAGCACCTGCCCTGCACGCAGGGGGTCAAGAGTTCGAGTCTCTCATCCTCCACCATTGGATATTAAAGAACTTGAAAAAGTTCTTTTTTCATGCATTTTTTTCTTCACATTTCTTTATTATTATTCTATAATGATATTAGAAAGTAGAGAGAAATTTAAATGGTCAACAAAGAATTAATCAGGAAGGATATTGAAAAGATATCAAATGCAAAGTACAAATACTTTTTTATTGGAATAATCGTGAGTCTTATTCCCTATTCAATTATTTTATTAATAATTAACAACTATTCATATGGAAGTAATAATTTAAGAGATATGATTGTCTTATTTGGAATAATAACAACTATTATAAATGCATTTGGTCTATCAAAAATGGCATATGATAAATTAATAGATTACTTTAATTTAAAATATGGAATATCTTATAAAAAAGCAAAAAACGAACTATATTAGTTCGTTATTTTTTTTAGTGTTTTAAGTGATAATTTAGAATATATGGAATTAAGTAAATTTACTCCTTTATTCTTTTCTTCATCATTTAATACAAAAGACATATTAATGTTAGGATTTGAATATAACATTAAAGATATCTTTTCTATACATTCATTTAAATATATATTTAATTTATCATAATCATTTTTTCCAAAAAAGAATATAAAATCACTATATTTATTTTCTATAAATAATTGTTTTATATAATCATGATAAAAAATAAACATATTCTCCAATATAGATTTATTATCATTGTATAAAGCATCATATATATTAGTGTATCTTTGTATACTACCAAGTTGAACTATGCTTTCAATACTAGATGACATACTTATAAAAGACGATGTCATCTCTCTTGCAAATAAATTATTAAATATTCCCATTAATGTATCTTGATAATCTATATGACAAAACATCTGATTTATTTTACTAAATAATTCTTCTAATGGAATATAATAATCATTAAATTCTATTATATATTTACCATTTTGATTACCATATGTAATAACTTGTCTATTTCTTACGGCAGAATAATAATATGCACATTCAATAATTTTACTTGTTAATTGATCAAATGCTCTAAAATCACTATCTATATAATATGAAACTAATTGCTTTTTAGCATATTCCCTAGAAAAGTTTAATACGTCCTTAACAGACGCATCTACAGAGATTGCCCTATAGCTTATCAAAGATATTCTAATCTTTTCATATAAATCTAAAAATTTATCCTCTAAATTATTTGTTTCATCTTTAGCAATATGAACAAACTTAATTTGATCAATTACTTCTCGTATTATTGAGTTATATTTATCTCCATATAAATTAATAAATGCTTGAATTACCCTATCTTTCATATTGGTCCATACTAAATTGTAATTAGCTGATAACATCTTATTGTCCGCTTCAAACATTACTATATCCCCCTTATATTAATTCGTTTATCTTATCATATTCTTCATCTGATAATATCTTTCTAATCTTATTTCTATTTTCATTTAACTTTAAAATAGATTCATATTCTTCAAGTTTTTCTTTTACTTCCATTAAAGATTTAGAAACAGCATTTTTAGAAACACCTTGTTCTTCTGCTATTTCATCCATGGTTAAATTATCAAAGTAATATAATTCAAAGTAATCTCTTTGTTTATCAGTTAATAAACCTTGATAATAATCATATAAATCTATTAAATACATTCTTTCTTCCATTAAATCATATCCTTAAATAAACCATATATATAATCTTCAATATCAAATGCCTTAAGATCGTTCATACCTTCACCTAAGCCAATAAACTTAACAGGTATTCCAACTTCTTCTTTAATAGCTAAAACTATACCACCTTTAGCTGTTCCATCAAGTTTAGTTAAAACTATACCAGTTATATTAGTAATAGTTTTAAATTCTTTAGCTTGACTAATTCCATTTTGACCAGTTGTTGCATCAACAACAAGTAAAGTTTCATGTGGCGCACCTGGAATATGTCTTTCAATAACTTTATTCATCTTTTCTAATTCAGCCATTAAATTAACTTTATTTTGAAGTCTTCCAGCAGTATCAACTAAAACTAAATCAACATTATCTTCTTTAGCTTTAACTAATCCATCAAATATAACTCCAGCTGGATCCGTGTTTTCTTTACCATAGAATTCAGCACCTGTTCTAGTTGCCCATTCTTCTAATTGAGGTACAGCACCTGCTCTAAATGTATCTGCCGCAATTAACATAACTTTTAAGCCTTGTGATATATATTTATGAGCAAGTTTACCAATTGTTGTAGTTTTACCTACTCCATTTACTCCAACCATTAAAATAACTGTAGGACCAGATTCAGCCATATGTATTTTATCAGTTAAAGATTCACCTTCGACATAAATAGTAAATAATTCATCCACAATTACTTCATTTAAATACTTAGTATCTGTTATATGTTCATGTTTAACTCTTCCTTTAAGTCTATCAATAAACTTAAATACTGTATTAACTCCAATGTCAGCTTTAATAAGTATTTCTTCTAATTCATCAAAGTAATCATCATCTATTTTAGTAAATTTAATTCCTAATAAACTTAAAGAAGATACAAATTCTTTTCTAGTTTTCTCTAAACCTTTATCATATTTTAAAATATTTTCTTCTTCTTCAGTTAATTCTTTTTTCTTTTCTTTTTTGCCAAAGAAAGATTTCTTTTCTTTCTTTGGTGTATTAGTTGTTTCAACTATTTCAGTTACTTCTTCATTAGAATTATCAGCAGATTGAATTAATTCTTCTACTTCATCAGTTGAATCATCTGCAGTTTCAATTAAGGCTTCAATTGCTTCAGTTTCATCATCCGCAGATTCTATTACTTCTTGTACATCAGCTACTTCTTCTTTTTTTACTTCTTCAATATCATCTTCACATATTTCAGATTCAGCTTCTTCATCATCAGGTACTTCACTTACTTCAATATCAACATCTTCAGTTTCTTCTTCTGATTCTTCTTCTATTTCAGCTATATCTTCTTCTACACCTGAAATGATATCATCTTCACAAATCTCAGATTCGGCTTCATCAGTATCAGGTACTTCCTCTACCTCAATATCATCTATATTTTCTTCTATTTCTTTCTTTTTACTAAAAATTTCTTTAATTTTAGAAAATAAACCCATATTAACCCTCCATCACATGTTTATAATAGTTCTTTGAAATAACAAGCTTACTCATCTTGAATTTCATATCAACTATTTTATTAATATTATCTATATATTCTTTAGATACTTCTTCATCAGTAAATGATTCAAATGATTTTTTTAAATAATTATATCTACCTTTAGAAGTAATCCAAGATTTATTATTAAATATTACTAAATCTTCCGATTCAGAGAATATATCTGAACCCATTAGCAATCTAGAATCATATTCTACACCTAACATGTTTAAAAGTGTAGGTAAAACGTCTAAACTTGATACATTTTTTTCAATATGTTGTGTTTCAATCTCTGGATTGTATAAAATAAATGTATTTTTATACATATCAAAGTTAGATTCTTTAACACTTGGATCATACGCATGTATTTGATCAAATGTTAATCCATATGGATAATGATCAGCAACTATTGCGATAACTGTATCATTTAGTTTTCCATCTCTTTCAAGATTATTTAAAAGAATCTCTAAACTCTTATCAAATTCCATATGACATGCTATATAAGCTTTAATAGCCTCATCAGCATTCAAATCTTTTACATCATCTTTATGTTTTCTTGCTTGTGCATTACCACCAAAGTTATATTGTAAATGTCCAGATATAGACATGTAATATGTCATGAAATGATCTTCATTAGCATATATATCATATGAAGCATTCATTACATCAACATCGCTTGTAGGCCATGCATCTTTAATTCCTTGTAATGCATATTGATAATGTTTCTTGTATCTATCATATCCCCAGTAAGTATATCCCATATTAGGATGTGTTTTATCTCTTCCATAGTAAGTATAAGTCCATCCGTGGAATGCATTAGACTTATATCCATATTTATTCAATATATTACCTAATGTATATGGCAAATACTTATCTGCTGTTTGACTCATTGAGCAAGTAGCAACACCAGGAAGTAAAGATAAGTTATTAACAAACTCGCCATCAGATGTTGAGCAGTTATAAATTGGCTGATAGAAATTATCAAATATAAATGATGAATTAGCCATCTTATATAAAGTTGGTGTATATTTTTCATTTATAGCTATTGGATAGAATCCTTCAGCAGTTATAAAAATAACATTCTTACCTGCAAATATACCTGTCATATCATTTTTATTTGTAGGCGCTTGATTCTTAAAATACTCATCCATTGATTTGATTGTATCATCACTTGTTGATTCAGCAAGTTTATCAAAATCTATATCAGTTTGATTATATTCAACAGTATCATCTTTAGTAAATGGTAAACTAGTAATTAAAGTAACCTTTTCTTCAAACTTCATAACTAGTTTAGCTGCATCTAAATCTACTGAACTTAATACACCAAATTTATTAGTAGATTCAATCAAATTATTTGTATTGTAGAATAAATCTTTAGCAGTAACACTTTCTTTGAAATTTATTTCTAATGATGTTAATGAAATAAATAAAGAAGAAATTAATAAAGCAAAAGTTACTTTAGTATCAAATTTTTCGTTAGTTATTTTATTAAATATAGTTAATATAATTAAGAATAAAGTTGGTAATAACATAACTAATAAAATAGGAAGTAATGCCCAAACATGTTCCATGATTGCATCAGCAAATTCTGCTACTTGTCCACCATACATGATTGCACTTATTCCACATATTGTCTTATAGAAGTCATAGTAAACAGTTTCACCTATAAATATAAAGCCTATAGCTAAATAAGTAATTATTCCAATTATCTTATTAATTAACTTATATTTAGTAAGACTCATTAAAAAAGTAAATAATATACTTAAAAATAAAGAGAATAAAGGAATATATAAAATTCCTAAATCAAATGTATCTAAAATAAAAAATTTAAAAGTAAATTCCATCACCAATAAATATAAAAAATTTATTAATATTAATTTAGGATAATTTATTTTCATATAATCACTTCTTACCTATTTTATTATATAAAAAAATGTAGATTTAATCTACATTATTTATATAATTTAATTACAATTATCTCCAAATTCAGCACGATATTTTTTTACTACATTATAGCCGTCTTGGATATCGCCATCCATATACCCTTTAAATGTACATGTACTCTTAAATTTGCACTTTTTTGGATTCTCATCATATTTACATTTAGGATCTATATATTCTTTTTCAACAAGCAATGTAATAGGAATTGAAATACCATCATCACTTGATTCAGATATAATATAAGATATAGCATCATATGTTTTCATTTCAGTTCCTGCAGAATAAGTATTTCCATTTATTTCAACATTACTAGGAGCTGTATATTTAATAGTCCCATTTTCTATATCTGCAAGATATGATTTAACAGCATCTAAAGCTGTTTTTTTGTCTTCTTCACTAATAACCTTTTTAGTATTACCCATAACTTTCAAAGAAATTGGTATTGCAATAATCATGATTGCAGCAAGAATTGAAATTACAGCTAAAATCTCAGTTAAAGTAAATCCATTTTTCTTTCTCATATTATTCTTCCTTTTCATCCCATTTACTATATAGACACCCACAGTAATTTTGTCTATATAAGCAATATTTTTTACATAATTCTAAACTTCTTTTATATCCATCTCTCTTTTTGAAATCAGATAATAAATACTGGATTCCAACATTTCTTCCAATTTGGAAACCGATTCTATTAATTATTTGTGAATCCTTATGAGGAGATACAGTTAACGTTGTTGTAAAATAATCAAAGTTATTTTCTTTTGCTCTTTCAGCTGTATATTTTAATCTTATACCAAAGCATACGGCACATCTTTTTCCACCTTCTGGTTCGCAAGATAAACAAGCTGTTTTTTCTCTCCATGTTTCATTATCATATGGAGATTCCATGAATTTTATATTTAATTCTTTTAATAACTTAATTTGAGTTTCTTTTCTTCTTTCATATTCCTCAACAGGTTCTATATTAGGATTATAATACAGAACTGTTATATCAAAATAATCATTCAATCTTTCGATACAAGCAGACGAACAAGGTCCACAGCAAGAATGTAATAATAAAGTCTTCTTTTCTCCATTAAACTTTTTAATTTCTTCTTGCATCATTGCATCATAATTATTCTTCATTAATATCACCCTCTGATGGTTCATTAGATGTATCTTCCTCTTTTTGAGGGGCAACTATATTAGGGTCTTTCATACTTACTGCTACTTTAGATGTATTTCCATCTAAATAGATTGTAGCTTGTCCAGATAACTTATTAGTTGCAGTTATATCTAAATATTTATTTATTCTATCAATTTTTCTTGCATTTAGATATACCAAATTTTTATCATTCATAGAAAACAAGAATCTATTTTCATCAATTATTTCTTCTTTACTATTATAACTAGGTTTATATTCTATATCATTAATCATAGAAAAAATTCCATCATCTACACTTGCTAATCCTTTAGTAAGCATTTTCTTAACCCTTTCAGTAGTATTATTTAAAAGAGTTGGTACTTCAGTAATATTTCTTGTATTATCAATACATTTATTATTAGAGAGACATAACATATTACTCGTCTTATCATAAAACACAGGTTTATTTTCATCTATTTTTATCTTAATAGTAAAATTCCAAGCATAATTAACTTTAGCATCGTTAACATAATCATTTTTCTTAATTTTCTTTCTTAATCCTGAAGTACTAATTGAAAAAAATGGTGGATAATTAGATAATCCTAGTTCTCTTAATATCTCAGCATCACTTAGAACTGTATTACCAGATATTTCAAAGTGTTGAACAGGAGTTTTATATGCACAATAAAGAGAATATACAACAATGTATATTATTAGTAAAAAAACTAATATTCTAGCAACATTTAACTTTTTTACCTTAACTTTTTTTGTCATTTAATTTACTTCCCTATCATATTCTTTATTTCATTATAAATTAATTCAGCAGAATTATCTTTACTTAATAATCTTAAATTACTGCTATATCTTTTTAAGATTTTATCATCATTAATAATCTTATCTATTTCTTCTTTTAATGTATCTTTATTAAAGTTCTTTTCTTCTATCATTTTACCAGCATTAGCATCAACAATTGAAAGTGCATTGTAATATTGATGATTATTAGCTACATGTGGACTTGGTATAAAAATTGTTGGAATACCTAAAGCAGAAACTTCAGCAATTGTTGAAGCACCAGCACGTGAAACAAGTAAATCCATATTTTTCATCAAACCGGGTAGACCATCAATATAAGGTTCAATAAACACATTTTCAGGAAATTTGTTTTGTTTTACTCTATCATAGTAATTTTTTCCTGTAACATATAATACTTGATAGTCCTCATCCCCAATAGATTTTAAGAATTCAATTGTTTTATCTATCATAGCGGAACTTCCAAGTGATCCATAACAAATAAGAACAGCTTTTTTCTTCTTATTTAAGCCATATTTTTTCTTTGAAATTGGTTTAGCATTTATTGAAGCAGATGAACATGGATTTCCAGAAACAAAAGCTTTCTTTAAATTAAAATAATTAAGTGAATCTTTAAAACTAACACCAATTTTATCAACTTTCTTAGCAATCCATCTATTAGCTTTACCTGGAATGCTATTTTGTTCATGTATAAATGTTTTAATATGTAGTTTTTGTGCAGCTTTTATTACAGGATAAGTAACATATCCACCTACACCTATGACAACATCAGGTTTAAATGATTTCATTATTTTAACGCAATCTCTTTTAGCTTTTAAAATTAATCTAATATTCTTTATATTTTTAAATATATTTTTAGTTAATCCATATATTTCAATTGGAACATATTCAATACCTCTAGCAGGTATAATATCTTTTTCCATTCTATTATGAGTTCCTATATATAATATATCAGAATCAGGTTCTTGCTTTTTTATTTCTTCAATTATAGATAATGCAGGATATATATGTCCACCAGTTCCACCAGCACTTATAATAACTCTCATGCATTTCTCACCTCTTAATAATATTATATAATAAAAAGAGTTTTATACTTATACTTTTTACAACCCAAGTGTAAATAAAAAAGATAACAAAAGTTATCTTAAAACCATCTAGAAAAATAAATATTTTTGGTATATCCGAATTCATAATTGTCGAATACATTAAATATCCAATCAACTACAGCATCCATAGCGCTTACACCTTTACGAACTTGAATTCTTTTCATTTGAGCCTTTAATTCATTCCTGAACGCATGATCATCTATATATTTACCAACAATAGTATCAAAATGTTCAAGTTTAGTTATATTCTTTTTATCAGATAAATCTACTTCAAATACAAACTTTTGATACACATCTATTATCTTTTTTGATAAAGTATCATCCTCATAAAAAATAAAATTCATTATTCTATAAAAATTCGGACAATGTTTAACTCTCTTTTTATTTTCATCCATCTAAATCATCTCTAACAATATTATACACTAACTAATATTTATATAAAAGAAAAAGAATGAATTGCTTCATTCTTAATTACAAGTATAACCTGATTTAATATATGTATCTTTTAATGTACTTTGTTGTGTTGAATTAATAGTGCTTCCTTTAAGTTGAACTGCATCATATGAAATAGTAATTTTATTACCAACAACTGAAGCTTTAGTATTAGTTCCATATTTAGTAATATCACTAAAATCAATTGATGATTTAGTACAATCATGAGTACTACATGCGCCACTTCCTAATACAGTATTTAAATATGTATCAATCATAGTTTGATTTAATGTTAATGATCCAAAATCAGCAACCATAGTAGTATCTAAAAGAACTCCATATCCTGATGTATTAAAATATACATCTTGAGTTGTATAAATCTTATTACTACCAACAGTTTGAGTCATTTCACATGTAAATGCCTTATTTGATTTATCATATACAACTGTTTGACCTGAAGGACTAGTTGTAGTTGTATTATAAACATTACTAGTTGTTGTATTATAAATACTTCCAGTAGTTGTTGTTGTAGTGGTTGTTGTAGTTCCAGTAGTTGTTGTTGATTCAACAGCTGTTGTTGTACTTGTTGTATTATTGTTTCCGCCATTTTTAGGTAATAATTTACTAAAAATTAAAATACCAACAATAGCAAATAAAACTAATACTAGAATAACGATAATCACGATAAATGCTGTATTATTCTTTTTAGGTGGTATTGCATTAGGTACAGGATTAGCAAATTGTTGTACAGGTTGATCCATTGGTTGTTGTACTTGTGGTGTGATTTGTACAGCAGGTTGCACTACAGTATTTTGAACTACATCAGAAGCAGCTGGAGTTGGTTGAACAATTGAAGTTTCTGCTGGTGATGGTGATTCAACAACTGATGCTGCAGGAGCTACATCAACAGGTGCTGCTGGTTCAGCAATTGGTTGAGCGGGAACCTCAGGTTGCACAACTGGCTCAACAGGTGTAACAGGTGTTTCAGTTTGAACACCAGGATTTATATTTGTATTATTTTCATCATTATTCATATATATACCTCAATTCTATCTATTATAAGTATATAACAATACTAAAAATCCATACAATAAAACCAGAAATTACTTTACACAAAAAAAGATGATTAATTATCATCTTTACATGCTTTATCTAAAGCTTTAAATAATTCATCAACTTCTTCTTCGGTATTAAGTCTAGCACCACTTGCAAAAGCATGACCTCCACCATTAAATTTGCTTGCTACTTCATTAATAGGAAGTTTTCTACTTCTTATATTAATCTTATATAATTTGTTCTTTTCATCATAAGTACAAAAAGCCCAACATTTCATTTCTTTTATATAATTAAAATCATTTACCATATTAGAAGGAGTTGCTAAATCAACATTAAATTTCTTTATAATATCATTGGTTAATTTAATATAACCAAATCCATTTTCAGTTAATGTTAAGTTTTCCCAAATATATGCTTCTAATCTTCTTTCATCTATACTTCTCATATATATATTTTCATATATATCACCAATATCGAATTTATAATCATTCAATAATTTAGAAACAATATTAAATGTTTTAGGAGAAGTATATGCAAATAGATATCTATCTGTATCACTTACTATACCGGCATAAAGGATTTCAGCTATTTCCTTAGTTAATTTAAGTTTAGTTTTAAACGCAAATTCACTTACTAATTGACAAGCAGAAGATGCATTAACATCGACTAATTCTAAATCACATACTTTTTCATCACAAGGATGATGATCAATTTTAATTGTATAACTAAAATTATCTTTATTAGCTCCATCCACTCTATCAAATGCAGGTACATCAGTAATGATAAGTAAAGCATCTCCAAATATATCAGGTTGTTTATCAAGAGTTCCCAAGTATTTAAACTTAGAAACTCCTATTCCAACCGCATATACATTTTTTTTAGGAAAATTCAATTTGATAATATCTCTCAAAGCAATTTGAGATGCTATCGCATCGGGATCAGGTCCTACATGTCTTGCAATAACGATAGTATCAAATTCTTTTATTTTCTTTAATATTTTCTTATATACATCTGTGATAATAATAATCACTTCTTTTCTACTTTATTAAGTTATAAGTATCAAGTGCAATCATTAATTCTTCATTTGTAGGAACTACATATACAGGAATCTTAGAATCCTTAGTAGTAATAATTCCTTCATGTTTATCTTTAAATCCAGCAATTTCTTCATTAGCTTCTTCATCTAAGTAAATACCTAGAGCACCTAATTTACCAAGTAAATCTTTTCTGAATCCTCTAGCATTTTCTCCAGTTCCAGCAGTTAAAGTAATTGCATCTACTTTTCCATCTAATTTTAAATAATATTCAGCTATATAGTTAGCAACTTTTTGAACATAAATTTCATTAGCTAAGATAGCTCTTTCATTTCCTTCATCCATTGCTGCTTCAACATCTCTGTGGTCTGATGAAACACCTGAAATACCAAGTAATCCTGATTGTTTATTTAAGATTAAATCGATTTCATCTAATGTTAAATCAGTCTTAGAAGCATAGTATTTAATAATGCTATAGTCAATGTCACCACATCTAGTTCCCATTGTGATACCAGCATTTGGTGAGAATCCCATAGTTGTATCAAAACTCTTACCTTCTTTAATGCAGCATACAGATCCACCTGAACCTACATGGCAATTAATGATATTAATATCTTCTTTTCCAAGTTTTTCTTTCATAACTTTAGTTATATATTTATGAGAAGTACCATGGAAACCATATTTTCTAATTTTATATTCTGTATACCATGAATAAGGTACTGAATATAAGAAATTTTCAATTGGCATTGTTTGATGGAATGATGTATCAAATACACCTACCATTGGAGTATCTTTCATAACTGATTTAAATGCATCAATACAAGCAAGCATTGCAGGATTATGTAATGGTGCTAAATCATTGAATGATTTACATACTTCAATAACTTCATCTGTTAAGATAACAGAATCTTTAAATTTATCTCCACCATGAACTAGTCTATGACCAACTCCATCAATTTCAGATAAATCTTTAATAATATTATTGTCAAATAATTCATTTTTTAAACATTCAACTGCATCTAAATGATTCTTTAGTTCAACTTCATGTTTAGTTTTTTCTCCATTAATTTTTACATTATAGAAACTTCCATCCATTCCTATTTTTTCAAAGTAACCACTTATTAGTTCCTTTTCTTCTGGAAGTTCAATAACATTAAATTTTAATGATGAAGATCCAGCATTAACTGTTAATATTTTCATAAATTCACCCTTTCAAGAGGTATTATATCAAATAAATAACAATAATAATATGTTTTTTAATATATTTATAATAAAAAAAATATAACAAATAAATGTTATATTTTAATAAATATTACGGAAATAATTATTCTTACCATCTCCATAGTAATATATACCATCAGATGGTAAATTTCTATAACCTTGTAACGCTTGGTCAACAACTTGTTTAGCAATAGCTAATTTATCTTGACCCCATTGAGTATTATAGTATTGTCCTCCAGGCATATAAGCTAAATATGTTTTACCCCAAGGCCAATAACCTGTTGCTAATACATTTGTGAAATTTGTATTAGGATTTTGTTCTCTTCTATTAAACATTGTACATGCAACACCAAACATATCTGAAGGATTATTAGCACCTTCACCTGCAACTTGTGCAATTACAATTTGATATTCTTTTTCTGAAATAGTTCCAGGTTGATTAGTATATTGTGAATCAGGAACTATAGTATAATTTTGATGTCCTTCAGTAATAACACCAGCCTGTTGTTTAAACGCCTCAGTTGATTTACCAGACACATGTAAATGGTCTCCGCCAATTAAACCTGCAACTGGAGTTGGTTGTTGTACAACGGCTTGTGCATTTTCTTGAGATGCTTGTTGAACTTGTTCTGCTATATTAGTGGCATTTGATAATAAGTTTGGTGTTTCAATAGCATTATATTGATTAAATGCTTTTTCACCACCATTATGATATTTAGTATCACCACTAGTTTCGGTTGTTGTTTCAGCAGCTGCGACAAGAGTTTCTTGACCTTCAGTACCAGTTTGTATTGTTGGTAAATTACTATTTAAATCAAAACCAGTAGCATTTTTATAATTATCTTTAACAGTTTGTAATGCTGATTCAGGATACGCACTTAATAAAGTCTTTTTGAAATTATCTAAATCATTAATTGCTGTTGCAGAAGTAGTATCTAATTCACTTGCAATTGTACCAACATTTAAAGCACATTCACATATAACTTGAGTTAAGTTACCAATTCTATTATCAATTTGAGTTAGAGTATTAAAAATTTCTTCTTTTAAACTCCATTCAACATCGCCTAACATATTATTATAACTATTTTTTAATGCTCTATTTACTTCAAAAACATCAGTAACATAATTTCTTAAAGTTTCCCATATAGTGATTGCTGAAGGTTCACTTGTACAATCAATAAAGATTTCTCCATATGTGTTTAAATTAGCATTATTTATCTTAGACGAACATGTTCCATCTAATTCAAATATAGGATTAACATTTCCTGGATCTTCACCCTCATCTTGGGATTTTTTTATCATTAAATTCATATATAATTGATTACTCAAATCAATTAATTTTATATATAAATTATATAAACTATTTTCATCAGTTTTAACTGCAAATATCAATCTAGAATAATAGTTATAAATTTGGGATGTAGTTCCCTTTCCATGAAATTTTTCTTGAGCTTGAACAATAAGTTCAGCTAAAGTACCAACATCAAAGGAAAGAGAACCTTTATTATTTGTTGAAATTAAGCTATCAACGGTATTTTTTAATGATGATAATAAATCATCAACATTACCGGTAAAATGCATTTTAAAACCTCCTTAATTATTTGTTGTCGTTTGTTGCTACATATGATTGGATTGCAGAACCATTAAACGAACGACTAGGCATAACTTGTGTTGTTGTTTGACTTACCATATTTGAAACAGGAGTTGAAACAGTAGTATTTGTTGTGAAATATTGGTTATCAAAAACTGGTTGTATTGTAGTCTCTATAGGTTTAGATGGATTGTATGGTTGAATAGTTGTAATTGGATTTAATCCATCTATTGGTTTTTTTGGTAAGGCTGGACCTCCTGTGATTGGTATGTCAATTGGATTAACCGGTTGAATTGTTGTTATAGGACTTATTCTTGGATTCAATCCGTCAATTGGTTGCTTAGGTAAGGCTGGGCCTCCTGTGATTGGTATGTCAATTGGATTAACTGGTTGAATTGTTGTTATAGGTCCTTCAGTTATTGGATTCAATCCGTCAATTGGTTGACTAGGTAATGCTGGACCTCCTGTAATAGGTTGTTCAATTAAATTTCCATCTAATAAATTATATTTTGAAGGATCTTCAACAGCTAAATGTTGTCCATATTCATCTCTCGGAAGAGTAATAGATGAACCTTCATTTATATCAGGTGTTCCAATTGGTTGAGAAGGAAGTGGTTCTCCTGAATCAATAAGATCATCAGTTAATTCAGGAGTAGAATCATATACAGGATCAGTTATACTTGGTTCATTCCAATACTCACCAGCTAAATCTTTATTTGATTCATCTAATTCACCATTTCTTATTGCTTCTGCTATATTCTTTTTATATTCGTCTGTTCCTGGAATACCATATTTTGTCATATTGGCTGGTTGTCCAATATCTATTGATGATGTTGGGCTTGAAGGCGCCATATCATCTGTCCAATATTCTCCAGCTAAATCTTTATTTGATATATCTAATTCACCATTTCTTATTGCTTCTGCTATATTTTTCTTGTATTCATCTGTTCCTGGAATACCATATTTTGTCATATTTGCAAAATCACCAATTTTATCTTTTACTGGCATTGTAGTATAAACAGGTCCTTCTTTTCTAGAATCAATAAGTTGTTCATACCCTTCAATTAATTGTTCTTCATAATCAATATCAGGTTTTTCTGGAACAGTAGGTTCTCCTGGTTTAGGTTCAAGTGGAACAGCAGATAGCTCTTCAGTTACAACAGTTTCATTTGGTGCTTCGCCTTCAGTTGGTGTTCCAGGTTGTGGTTGTGGACTTGGCATTGGTTCAGTTGATGGTACGCCTGATGTAGGTTCTCCAGAAGATGGTTGTGTTGTTTTAGGTTCTTCAACTGGTACATCAGTGAAATCAGGTATAGTTGGTGCACTTGAACCACCGCCTCCACCTGTTCCTCCACCGCCTGAGCCAGCTCCACCGCCTCCGCCAGTTGGTGTAACTTCATCCATATTAACTTTTCCTAATGCTTGAGTAAATTGTTCAAAATCAGAAAGGAATGTATCTGATGTATCTTTTCCTTCATTAGCAATAGCATCTGATTTATCTGTAACTTCTTGAATATTCGATTTTAATTTTTCAACTGCTCCTTTAAGATTATTAATTGTTTCAATTAATAAATCTTTAAGAGTCCAGTTTTCAACATCACTTAAAAAAGAATTAAAATCTAAATCCAATTTAGAAATAGAACTTTCAACATCACCCGCATACATTTGAATTGTTTTCCAACATTCAAGTGCACTTGGAGTACTAGTTGAATCCAATAAAAATTCTTTATAATCATTTAAAGTTAATTTATTACTCGCATCAATTACAGTAGAATTGTAATCAAAAAGACCAGGCATATCTTTAACACTAACATGATATACTGCATCGCCTGTTAATTCCCCATTATCAAATTTTGATTTATATTCTATATTTTTATAAATTGACTCAGAATAATCAATAGCTATTTTATATAAATCTAAAAGACCTCCTGATCCTTTACATATGTCTACTAAATTATTATATATTTTATAAATAACTGATTGTTGTCCTTTACCATGGAAAACTGTTTGTGCAAGATTTATTTCGTTACATAATTTTGCATAAGCTCCACAAAAGCCGTCAGTTCCATCGTCACACAAATTTGGCTTTATTTTAGTTCTAATTTTATCTAAAGCTAAATCGCAATCGCCTGTAAATCTATCATTATTCATATATGTTCCTCTTTTCTAAGCACAAATTATTATTCCGTTCCGCTTTCATTACTAATATTGGAACAGATAGCCATAGGAAGTCCATCAAATGGAGTTTCCATCCTGCTTAATCTTCTAGTCATGTCATCAAGTTCACGTTTAAATGCCACATCATTTTCACATAATTTTTCGATTGTCTTTTTAAAAATGAAAACAATTTTATAAATAGTTTCAATAGCATCATCAATATAATATTCAATTGAATTAATAGTATTTAAAAACTCTTCTTTAATTGACCATTTTTCAACATTATCAAGAATTGAAGTATAATAGTCTTTAACAGTTGAGTATACTTCTTTTATTTTATTTCCATATTTAACATATTCTTCAACATAATCAGCTGCTGACGGTACAGATTCTAAATCAATAATAAATCTATCATAAGTTCTAGCCATACACAAATCGGATAATTTTCCCATAACATTATTTATTTCAAAACATTGAGTATTATTTCCAAATCGAAAATTAAGTGGGAAAGCACCTGCTTCGCCTTCACTGTCCAGATTTTTTTTAGATAAAAAGTTTTCATATAAAGTGTTTGAATAACCTATCAAATCGCAATATAAAACATAAATATAATGAACTGCAGAAGAACACTTTCTATAACATTGATACATAGAAAATTCTTCAGGAGTAACACCACCATGTAGAACTTCTTGCCCATGATCTAATGAAGTAGCTAAGCATTTACACGCTTGAACAAAACTTCCTTCATATTCATTGCATATAAGAGGCTTTATTTTATATTTCATTACATGTAATGCCTCATCATAATCACCTTTAAAATTCATATCTTCATCCTCTTTCTAACATGTAAAACCAGATTCATCAAGTTTCACTATATAATCACTTATTACATTTGTGTTATATACATTAATATTTAATTGTTTAATTATATCTACTTCATTTAACGAATCGTTAAAATCATTTATATCAAAGGTAAATACATATTTATCTACTTTACCAAGTAAATGTTTATTTGTTATTCCGCCAAATGATTGAGTTAAATAACTTTTCAACAACTCATATTCAGTTTCATCATTTGAATTTTCATAAGAAACATTTAATTTTTCTATAATATTTTCATTCAAATAAAATGTGTACTTATATGATTTATTTCCATCTTTTTTTGTACACTCTTGACTTGTCTTTATAGTAGTCGTTTCTGTTTTACCTGGTTTGCCTTTATCAATGAGTTTTAAATAATCCTGATTAACCAAACCATATATAGCAAATATAGCAAATATGCATATTGCTATAGAAAACGCTACTATTACATTTTTATTCATAGCACTCACTTCTATTCTTTACATAAATTATACTATAAAAAAAGTATCTTTTACAAGATACTTACATGTTTTTCATCAATCGAATTGTCTACCTTTACAATAGTCTCAGTTCTTATACATTCTCTAATTAATTCTTCATAGTCAAAGGCAGTTTCATATTCTTCACATAAAGCAGGATCAGGATTAATTACAGGATGATCAGGAACAAATATTGTACAACAATCTTCAAAAGGTTCTATTGATATTTTATACGTTCCAATTTTTTCAGCTAAATCGATAGTTTCGAGTTTATCTAAACAAGCAACTGGTCTAATTGTAGGAATAGTAACTACTTGATTAATTGCATACATTGAAGTTAATGTTTGAGACGCAACTTGACCAATTGATTCTCCATTTACAATACACTTACAATTATTTTTATTTGCTATTCTTTCACTTATTCTATACATCATTCTTCTCATGATAGTTATTAAATAATCTCTAGGACATTTCTTTAATATTGTTTCTTCCATCTTAGTAAAGTTAATTACATGAATTTTAACATAACTAGAATATGTAGATAATACTTTAGCGAGTTTAATTACTTTGTTTTTAGCTGCTTCACTTGTATGTGGAGGTGCATCAAAGTAAATCGCTTCAATTCTAACTCCACGCTTTAAAGCAAGATAACCTGCAACAGGCGAATCTATTCCGCCAGATAACATAAGTAAGCCTTTACCTAAACTACCAACTGGGTATCCACCTATTCCTTTTAAACATTCAAAAGAAAGGTATGATTTATCTTGTCTTACTTCAGCATAGATAATAGTCTTAGGTTCATGAACATCAACCTTAACATCATCCATGTTCTTTAAAACTACTCCACCTAACACTTTTGATATCTCAACAGAAGTCATAGGATAATTTTTATCACTTCTCTTAGTTTCAACTTTAAATGTTTCAAAAGAATAACCTTCTATTAATTCTTTTAAAGATTCTTTAATTACTTCTATATCAGTTGAAGGTATTTCATATACGATTAATATTTCATGAATACCAAATACATTTTGAATCTTTTTAGCGACAATTTCAAAGTCGTTTTCTAAAGGATCAACGAACATTCTTCCACGGTCATATCTAATTGATACTTCCATTCCTGTTAACGCAGCTTCAATATCAGTTTTTAATAGTTTTAAAAAATAATTAATATTATCTTTCTTAGTAGATAATTCTCCATATTTAATCATGATTAATTTCTTCATAATTTTTCACCGCCATATATATTAACATATTTTAAATTCAAAAACAAAGGTATTAATTACCTTTGTTATGTGGACTAAATGATATAGTTTTTCTAACTATCTCTTTAGCAACTGTATTACTAAATGGTTTATTTAATAAATCTACTACTTGATAAGTATTTAAGATTGTCTTAACTTTATCTCCATCTTCTTCTCCAGTTATGATTGTAATAGGAATAACAGTAAATAAATTATTGGCTTTAAAATATTCTAATACATCATATCCAGACTTAACAGGCATTTGTAAATCTACAAAAGCACCATATAATTTATCTTTATTTTCTTCGATAACTTTAATTGCTTCATCACCATTGTGGGCAACTAATACTTTGTATTCATCGCCAACTGCTTTACTAAAGAATGAAGTAATAATTGGAGAATCATCTGCAACTAATATTAATTTATCATTTTCTAAATTAACTGCATGTACATTAACATTACCAATTGATTGAACAAATATAAACTTATAACTATCAACAGTTTTAATAGTTAATATATTTGTACCATTTATTTTTTCAACAGTATCATTTAAATCTATTTCGTCAAATGCACCAGGAAATCCCTTTAATGCTTCTTCTAAATATGAATATTCTAATATTTTATTAACAATTATTTCTGATCCATTGTAAGAGACCTCACATAATACTCTTTGATTCTTTTCAGCAATATATATCTTATCAAAGATAGTCGACATGATATTAGGTATTTTTGTTACTATATTTTCAATATCCATATAATCACGCTCCTATGTATTGTTTTGCTACAGTTAATATCTTGTTAGTCTCTTGCATTAAGTGATCAAAATCACCCTTAATAAAATCTATATTATTTTCTTTCGCAGCTAATTCATGTTGATATGAAACATCAGCTAAAGTCATGAATCCTAAATACTTAGAATCAGACTTTTGAGCATGTACTAAAACTTCATAGTTAACTAAATCTCCTGCATCTAAAAATTCTTTCATTTTAGGTACTCTTGTTTCAGACTCAGTTAAAAAATCTTGAAGAATTTCATTGTATGTTTCCATATCTCCTAAAAGTTCTAATCCATGATTAATATCAACACCTGCGTTAGTTAATATACTTGTATCCATCTAAATCACCTTCTATATTAATTATATAATAAAAATAGTTCATAACCATGAACTATTTTATTTTTTTAACAAACACTTTACGAATTATTCTTCTTCTAATTTAAAATCTTCTAATTCGCCATTTTCAGCTAATACTTTATTAACAGCTTTTTCTGCTTTTTCTAATCTTTCATTACAGGCCTTAACAATCTTCATTGCTTCAGTGTATTTATTAATTGAATCATCTAATTCAACATTACCATCTTCTAATTCTCTAACTGTATTTTCTAACATTTCCATTAGTTCTTCAAATTTCATGTCTTCTAATTTAACTTCGCTTTTAGCCATTTTCTTTCACTCCTTCTACTACTGAATTTATTACTCCATCAGTTAATTTAATTTCTAATTTATCTTTTTCTTTAACCTCTTTAATACTCTTAATCATATGTCCATCCTTAGATGTCGCTGAATATCCTTTAGATAATACACTTAAAGGATTAAGTAATTCTAATTTATTAATAAATAATTCTAAACTATTCTTTTTACTAACATATATCTCAGTTGGATTAAGCAATAATCTATTTGTACTTAATCTTTCTAACTTAGCTTTATAATTATCTATTTTATATATCATATGTTTATTTAATTTATCATATAATCCGTCAAGTTTTTGATTCTTTATTTCTAATGCTGCCATTGGATTAGTTAATACATATGATTTAGATAACTTATCTAATATATCTTTAAAGTTATTAATTTTATTTAAGATAGTTTTATTTAATCTTATTTCTTCTGTATTAATAACATTTTTTATATCAACTATATTAGGTGTTGCAAGTTCAACAGCTTGAGTTGGTGTAGTTGCACGTTTATCTGCAACAAAATCAGCAATTGTAAAATCTATTTCATGACCTACTCCAGAAATAATAGGTACACGAGAAGCATATATTGCTCTAGCAACTATTTCTTCATTAAATGCCCATAGGTCTTCAATAGATCCTCCACCTCTACCAACAATTAATGTATCTAAGTTATATTTTTCTTTGTTGGCTTCTTCTATTTGTCTAACGATATCAGGTGCAGCTAAATCCCCTTGAACAATTGCAGGAAACAATATAGTTTCCACAAGTGGATATCTTCTATTAATAGCGCTTAATATATCTTTAATAGCTGCTTTATTAGGAGCCGTTACTATACCTATTCTTTCAGGATATTTAGGAATTGGTTTCTTATGTGATTCATCAAATAAACCTTCAGCTTGTAATTTCTTTTTTAACTCTTCAAGTTTCTTTAATAAATCTCCATTTCCTGCTAAAGTCATTTTATCTATATATACTTGATATTGCCCTGATGCAACATAAGCAGATATTCTTCCATCAACTAAAACTTCATCACCATCTTTAGGCACAAAATTAAGTCCACTTGCAGCATATGAAAACATAACTGCATTCATCCTAGATTCTTCATCTTTTAAAGTGAAATATAAATGTCCTCTTGTTGCACCTTTATAGTTTGATATTTCGCCTTTTAAATGAACATCTTGGCATTCAGGTTTACTATCAAGAAAGTTCTTTATAGCTGTGTTATATTGGGTTACAGTAAAATACTTAACTTCTTCTTCGTTCATATTACCCTCCTATACAAATTATATCATATATTTGTTCGTTTTCAATCTAAAATACTTAAATAATTAATACCATCAGTTATTAAATGATCTAATACTTTGATATTATATAATTTAGCACCATCAATTAACTTTTTAGTTAATTCAATATCTTCTTTTGAAGGAGTTAAATTACCGCTTGGGTGATTGTGAATACACACGATAAAAACTGAATCATTCAAAATTGCATATTTAATTATCTCTGATGGATCTACTAAAGACATATTCTTAGTACCTATAAATAATTCTTTAAATTCAATTATTCTTTTAGCATTATTTAAATAGATAACAATAAACTTCTCTTTCTTTAAATTAATAAAGTACCTTTTAAACATATCATGTACTTTATCACTATTATCTAATTTAATACTTTTATTAATATCACTAGAATTAATTCTTTTAGCTAGTTCAACAATTGATAATATCTCTAACGCTTTAGTTTCACCTATTCCTTTTATCTTAATTAATTCATGATAAGTTATATGTGATAAATTATTAATTCCATTTATATTATTCAATAATATATTAGATAAATCTTTAACACTTATATCTTTAGTACCACTTCTTAATACAATAGATAATAAATCAGCATCAGATAAATTATCTACACCATAGAGTTTAGCTCTTTCTCTAGGTAAATCAGATACATTCATGTCTTTTATTCGCATATATACCTCCTACTATATATATACGCAACAAAAGTCTATTTTACTTTATTTTTTTGTATTTTAATGAACTTTTTAACTTTTTCTTGTTTTTCAATCATCTTTTTTCTTTCTAATCTTTTCATAAAATCATTATCTTCTATATCATGAATAGTTTGTTCATCATCTAAGTCAATTAACTTAACATCCATATCTTCTCTTCTTACAAATATATGATCTTCTTTTAAATCAAAAGGATAAACATTTTCATTCATTAATTCTTCTATTTTAATATTTACTTTACTAAAGATAGTTTCTATTTCTTCATCAGTTAATTCATTATAAATGTTATCTAAAGATTCGTAGTCATGATAACCTTTTAATACAACACCAATCAAATATCCATGATAAGTAATAACACCTAAAAATAAATCACCTGATGATGATTTAGATATAGCATTAATTTTTCTATAAAGAATAACCTTTTTATCTTTTCTACTTATATTCTTTTTATACTCTCTTGCAAGTTCATCTAGTTTATCAAAATCATATTCATTTAAATCCTTATTATAAAATTTAGGATAGTAAATTTTAGCAATCCAATTCTTTTTTGTAAGATATAATTTACCATGATAAGAAGTACATATGCATGGTTGATTAATTAACTTCATAAATTTCTTTTTATTTAATTTGAAATTCTTTATCATGATAATTCACCTAGTGATTTATTATAAAATAAAAAATAGAACTTTTAAATACTAAAAGCTCTATCAACTATTGTTTTTATATTTATATTATTTAATTCATTCATATTACTTACATTAATAAGATATTCTATATTACCATCTCCACCTTTAATTGGAGATACATCTAAATTATTAACATGGTAATCTCTATCTTGAAGATATTTAAATATATCTTTTAAGATAGAAATATGAATATCTTTATCTAAGATAACACCTTTGTATTTATCCGCAATATCTTTACCACATTCAAACTGAGGTTTAATTAATAATATCATATTATATTTTTTATCTTGTTCACATACTTTATCAATTACTCTTTTAATTGAAATAAATGAAACATCAGATACTATATAATCAACATCTTTAAATAAACTACAAGGTGCATCTTTAATATTAAGTTGTTCATGTAATTCAACTCTATTATCACTTCTAAGAGGTTCAACCATGACATTAGTTCCAACATCTATAGCAATAACTTTTCTTGCTCCATTTTCAAGAGCAACTTGAGTAAATCCACCAGTTGATGAGCCAACATCCATGACCACTTTATCATTGAAATTGATATCAAATGATTTAACAGCATGATCTAGTTTTAATCCAGCACGTGATACATATTTTAATATATCATTTTCAAGTATTTTAATATCGTTAGTTTCATCACACATAAACGATTGTTTAGTTATTATCTTACCATCTACTAATACTTTTTTATTATCAATTAATTCACTTGCTTTACTTCTAGATGATACTAAACCTCTTATAACTAATTCTTTATCTAATCTATTCATTACTATATCTTTCAAATGCTGATTTAATTACATCATCCATATCATAATACTTATATTCAGCAAGTCTACCACCAAATATAACATTATCTTCTTTATCAGCTAATTCTTTATACTTAGATGCAAGTTCATTATTGATATCATCATTAATTGTGTAATACTTTTCCATACCAGCTTCATAGTCAGCAGGATATTCATAAGTTACAACTGTCTTAGGTGAAGTTGTATCAAATTCAAAATGTTTATGTTCAATTACTCTAGTATATGCAGGTTCTACATCTGTATAATTAACAACTGCATTACCTTGATGATTAACTTCATCTAATATTTGAGTATCAAACTTTAAACTTCTCCATCCAAGTTCACCTAATGAATAATTAAAATATTCATCTATAGGTCCTGTATAAACAATCTTTTTAGCCATTGATTTATAATTATCAATATCATCAAAGAAATTAGTATTTAACTTAACTTCAATACCCTCTAACATACCTTCAATTAACTTAGTATATCCACCTATTGGTATACCTTGATATCTATCATTAAAATAATTATTATCATATGTTAATCTAACAGGTAATCTTTTAATAATAAATGAAGGTAATTCAGTACATGGTCTATTCCATTGTTTTTCTGTATAACCTTTAACAAGTTTTTCATATATAGTTCTACCAACTAATGAAATAGCTTGTTCTTCTAAATTTTTAGGCTCTGAAGTTATTTCTTTCTTTTCTTCTTCAATATGTCTCATCGCATCTTCAGGTGTAAATACATCATCCCACATGCGTGAGAATGTATTCATATTAAATGGCATATTATATACTTCATTTTTATATCTAGCTATTGGACTATTTGTATATCTATTAAATTCTACGAATGAATTTACATAATCCCAAACATCTTTATAATCTGTATGAAAGATATGTGCTCCATATCTATGAACATTTATACCTTCAACATTTTCAGTATAGATATTTCCACCTATATGGTTTCTTCTTTCAATTACTAATACTTTCTTACCATCTTTATGTGCTAAATTAGCAAAAGTTGAGCCAAATAAACCTGACCCAACTATTATATAATCATACATTAACAAAACCTCCTATTGCATCATGTTATAAAATACTATCGCTAAAATTGAAATAGCAACTATCTCTAATAATATTAATACTAAAGCAACTCCATGTGTTCCATCACCTTGATTAGGATAGCCTAATCTTCTAACTCTCCCATTTTGTCCAGGAAGTGGATGTGCATAAGCTGCTTCATCAACATCAGGTGACATAGCATATTCATCTTCAGATAATTCTTCACCCGAATTATTAGCTATTAAATCATCAACGTTTTCTTCTTGTATTTGTTGTTCAGGAACAGGTGGATTTTGATTGACTAAGGGTTGTTGAGTTTCCTCCTTTTCAGGACTAAAAACTTCATCTATTAATTCATCAAGTTTTCCTTCATTTTCCTTTTCTTCCGCTTCAACAGCTTTTTGATATTGAATTTGCTCTATCTTTTCCATTGCGTCATGATAAGTATTTATTATTTGAATTTCATTTTCATTTAAACTATCAAAATTTCTTTCTTCTAAATATTTACAAAAATTCTTAGAATATAAAACAGCTTGATTTATATTTTCTGAATCAGTTGATTTTTCATATAAAACAGGTAATGTTTTTACTAAAGCATTTGTATCAAAATAGAATAAGTTTAATTCTTCTTCATCTAAGTTTTCAATTTTAGGTGGAACAGGATTATCTGAATCCATTTTTTCACCAGCATATAATCTATCATTAATATCAATATATTCATGAACATTAAATGTATATGAATGTTCAACTGGTTTAGTTTCAAAACTATTTTCAACCTTACGTTTTTCTTTATCTAATTCTTTTTGTTTCTTATCTTTTATTTCATCAACTTCGTTTTGTGCTTCTTCTTTTAATTCTTCTTCACTTATATCAGGATTAATATCAGAAGTATATTCCATTGCGCTTGAAGTTTTAACAATTGGATAAATAGTTCTCTTACCATCAACTTCAGTTTTAAATTTATAAACATCATTGTTAACGATATATAATCTTTCTCCATTTTCATCAGTAGCAACTCGATAGTTAGTTGGATAATTGAATTTAGTTATCATATTATTGATTTCTCTTTTTTCCATTTCAACTAAATAATCTTCTTTATTACCTTCAGGAGTTTTTGAAACTTGACTATCAGCAATTCTTTCTTCAAATTTTAAATTTTTAAATACATGTTCTTTTATATTTTTAAATAATTCTTCACTTGATAATCTATTTAATTTTTCTGCATTCTCTGCTAAATAATTTTTTAAGACATCATCATTTGTAATTTGAATAATATCTCTTTTACCATCCACTACTGCAGTTAAATACGATATATCTTTGCCAGAATCTGTTTCAAAAGATTTAGTAGTCACTATATCTAAATTAGCTGCATCATCTTTATTACCTTTAATAGTTTGAAGTAATTGTTCGGAAGTAATATCTTGTTTATCATGAACAACTTTATAATTCACAGTAAGAGATGCTAATGGATCTAATAATTCTTCTTCATTAGTAAACTTATTTAAAGAGTTGTTATCATTTTTTAGAGTTTGATATAAATTTTCAAATTCTTTAAAATCCTCTTCAGATAATGAATTAACATCAGTATTTTTTATTACTTCTAATAATTCATTAAGATTTAATATTACTCCATCATCACTTACCTTTAATGCAGGTATTCTTGAATTATTCATATTGTCTTCCTTCTTTCTTATATTTAGATTCTATTGCCACTCTTTGAGTTAAAGTTAAAAGAAGCAATAGATTCAACATAAATGATCCACCATATGATAAAAATGGAAGTGGTACACCAGTTAATGGTATAAGAGATAAAGCGCCACCCAAGTTTATACATATGTGAATTAAAATATATGCAAATGTACCAAAAGCAATTATAGAACCTCTTAAATTTCTTGCATTCCTTGCGATAGCTAATATTCTATATAAAACAAACATATATAATATTAAAATTGCTATTCCACCAACTAGTCCAATTTCTTCAACAACAATTGGAAAAATAAAATCTGTATAAGCTTCTGGTAAATATAAATTTTTTTGTTTTGATTTACCTAATCCCATTCCAAATAATCCACCATTGTGAATTGCAATATAACCATTACAAACTTGATAACCTGTAGCTTCTTGCATTCTTTGGCATGGATTTTTAAATGTAAATCTTTGCTTTTGAGTTTCAGTTAAAAACTGCGTATCAGTTGATAAAAAGAATATACCACCAGCTATAACTAATAAAGTTAATAATTTTATGCCGGAATAGAACATATTCTTTTCAATTGGTAATGTAAAAAATATAGTCATAGACATCAATGCAATAATACAAGCAGTTCCTAAGTCAGGCTCAATCGCAACTAGTCCAAATATAAATACACATGCTACAAGTGGTAATAAAATATCAAATTTATTTTTAAATTTTTTTCTGTTTCCATATGCACAAGCTAAAAACAATACAATCGCAGTCTTACAAAATTCAGATGGTTGAACAGAGAACCCCATAAACTTAAACCATGATTTAGCTGAATTTGTAATGGATCCATATGTTTTTAACGATATCAAAACAATTATCATAACTATAATTAAAATATATGATAAATAATTATATCTTCTAGTATCTATAAACAAAAAAATAAAAGATACTATTGCACCAACTATTACTACAATCAATTCTTTTAAAAAGAAATGATATTCAGGCAAATTATATTTCTCAATTGCCGTGATTGATGAGGCAGAGAAAATCATAACTAGCCCTAATATTATAAAAATAATAGTTGAGATTAATAAAGGAAAATCTAACCTTCTTAATACATCTTTCATAATCTCCACCTATTATTATTTTACCATAAATATACATATATATAGTCAATATATGTTTTTATCTCGTCAATTGTTTTACACTTACTTTTCCTGAATATTTGTCAATTAATACATGAAATAAAGACACGATTAAAATAGCAATATAAGGAGCTAAAACAGGAATTACAAAATATAAGCCAAACGATATTAAACCTGTAAGAACACCGAATATAACCATACCTTTAGGTGTATAACAGCTACTTATAAATTCAGCACCTATTAATCCAAGAATAAAAATATAATCATGTCCAAATAAAAGCATTTTTATTGATGTATTTGTAGCTAAGCCATAAATAGCAAATAATAAACAAATAGTAACAATAGAAGATATGGTTACATTAGTTTTATTATTATTAGTAATAAAATAAATGATGAATGCTACAACCAATAATAAAACATTAGTAGAAGCTATTCCTCCTACTCCTCTACCTAAGAAATAATCAAACATATCTAATGATAAATTAGTAGTACTTTCATATAAATTCATAAATACATATTCTTTCAAAACAAAAATATGTATTAAATAACCTATAATAAACATTAAAGCAATAACATTTACTCTCAAATTAATAAATTTAGATATTAATAACACTAAAAATAAAACAGAAAAATAAATAAGTAAATTAGTATTAATACTAATAACGCATCCTAAAATAATTCCATATTCAATATGAAACGAACTAAATAAAGCATCAATTAGTTTTTCTTTTTTTCTCTTTATAATATATTCATATATTATATTAACAAATGCACCTACAAAAGCACTTCCTAATATAAATATTAATGGTTTAGTTAAAGTAAAAAATTTACCCATACCTTGATTATACAAAAAAATACCATTTTTATATAATCCATATATTATCATCGGTAATAATAAAAGAATTCTAGTTAATGACATAGATTTAATTGATTTTTTATCTCTAACAAAAACATCATTCATCTGAATCACCTAAATACTTTTTAAAATTAATCTTGGCAGGACAAATATAAGTACATAATCCACAGTGAATACATCTACTCTTGTCAGCTTTCTTATGTTCCATGATATACTTTGGATTTAATCCAACAGGACATTTTAAATTACATAAACCACAATTAATACATTTTATTTCACATGAATTATCAACTGTATTAATAAACACACTTCTAATGCCTTTAGTTATAATAGCATATTCATTAACACATTCAACTCCGCTTATTAATCCATTCATGATTATTTTATATTTTTTTAAATTAATGTGAAAAAATTCATTGATTAAATCTCTAACTAAAACGCCAACTTTAGTTTCAACAATATAAGTTTTATCAAATGCATTTCCACCTAATGTAATAAAAATCGAATCAATTGGAACATTTTTCTTTAAAGATCTATAAATGTCATAAACTTCTTCAATAGTTAAATATAAAAATCCTTCATCTATTTTTTGTTTATTTAATAAATTATTTAAAAGAATAGCTTTATATCCAATTGAATAACTATTACTTAATAATTTTAATTTAATATTTGGATAAGTACCAATGTTTTCTAATAAATGAATAACATCATTAGATTCTCTATTATTTATTGCAAAAATAGTTTCCTTAACTTTAAAAATTGTATTTAAAGCATCAATAGTTTCAAGAATCTTATCAGTATAATTAATAATGATATGACTTCTAGTCTTCTCATATTGATCTTTATCTATTCCATTTATAACAATACGAGTAAATTTCTTATTCATATTATCATCAATAATATTAAGAGATTTTATAACATCTAATAATTGACTTTTTTCATACTCATTAATATATTTTACCCCAGGAATATTCTTTCTTCTTTTTTCCATATAATCATTTTTTATGATTACACATTCAGTTAATTTACTTTTTATATAAGTTTCTTCAGTAAGTCCTATTATATTTCCTGATACAGATGAATAAGATGGTTTATTATTAACCATACAAATCAAATCATCTTTATATACTTTTTTCTTTTCTATTTCACCAGAAATTGGTAAATATATATAATCTGGATTTAAATATGAAAGATATGTTAATTTACTTTTTGTCTTAATTTCCATATTCACCACATTCCTCTTATTAATATTATATACTATTAATCAAATAAAAAGAAGAAAATTATTTCTTCTATTTCTTACATAAATCAATATTTTCTATAATATCTAACACACTTTTTTCTTTGATATTTTCTACATCATATAAATGTATTTTAGTTAATGCATGTTTAGTAGATTCATAACTATAATAATTAAATCCTTGATCATTAATACTATAATCTAAATCAACATAATTATTGTTATCATAATAACCTTTAAGAATATTAAATATTCTTAAACTTTTATGAGGTGTATATATTTGAATAAATCCATCATCTTTCACGCAAGTATCATCAACTGTATTAAATACAAATATAATCTTATCTTTATTAGAATATATATTTAAATTTTTTAAATAATTAAACATATAGTTATCATTTATATTTTTTTCAAATAAAGCATTCTTATTGCCATGATTAACAATCATTTTTTCAATAGAACTATTTCTAAATAATTCTATTTCAACAATATCATTAGTATCTAATTTATAGTTTAATTTAATGTCAAAGTTTTCTTTTAAATATTTATCATCAGATATAATATTATTTTCCTTTAATAGATTAAAAATACTATTACTAGATAACAATTCATATTCGCCTTTAAAGTTATTAGGTCCAGGAACATATTTCATATTTATTGTTATAAATACAAAAGTTATTATTCCCATGATTATTATTGATATTAAAGATGAAATAATTATTTTCTTCTTATTCATACTATCACCATATTAAGTGTATCAAAAAATAACAAAAGAAAAAAGCACTTAACCAGTGCTTTATAGACGTCTTATTTTATTTAAATCACTAAAGGAATTAATTTTCTTCCTTAGTACCTTGAGGAATTACTTCCTTACCTTTATATGAACCACATTCAGTACATGCTCTATGTGGTTTAATTGTAGCTCCACAGTTTGGGCAACTTACAACTCCAGGTACTTCCTTCTTTAAATGAGTACGACGCATTCTTTTCTTAGTCTTACTAGTTCTTCTTGCTGGAACAGCCATGTTCACACTTCCTTCCTCTAATGATTAATCATTTTCTAATTCCCAACCATCACCTGAGGTAACAATTGGTTTAGCTCCCTCTTTAACAACGCGTAAGGGAACTTCCGATATAATATTTTCCCATATAATGTCGGAAATATCAAGTGAATTTTGCTCTTTCGATAGAAATTTCTCATAATTTCCTGCATTTTCATCGATTTCAACGCTAAATTCATAGTCTACATCCTCTAAACTAACGGCACAAGGTAAAATAAATGTCCCATTTACCTCTAAAGATACTTCAACTTCATCAAAATCATTAATATAAACTACTCCATTAACATGAGCATCTTTTAGTCCTCTGACTTCTTCATTGAAATAACTTTCAGGGAAATTTATATCTTCATCTAATTCAACTTTATTACCATTGTTTAGTTTATATAAAGCTATCATTTCTTGAACCTATTCATTGAAGCCATTACTTGCTTAATTTGTTTACTATTTGGTTTTCTTCCCATTGATGTCATCATTGCTTCAATCATTTTTTCATTAATTGGTGGATTCTTTGTTAATTCTCTCTTCATAAGAGTTCTAGCTACAAAGAAACCTATAAGTAATCCAGGTATTAAACCTATAACTACCATTAATATATCATGTCCCATATATCTCACTCCTTGTAGTTATTATACATTATTTAATCCTATTCGTAAACAATTAACTCATGTTGAGCACGTGTAACTGCTACATAGTATAGATATGAATCATTAATAAAGTTATTAATTATAATACAAGCATCAAACTCTAATCCTTTAACAGAATAAGCAGGTGCTACTATTAAATCATTCTTATACTTCTTAGTATTAGCATCAATTATAGTTATATATTTATATTTTTCTTTAAATTGATCATATAATACTCTAGATTCATCAATACTCTTAGTTATTAATGCAACTGTTTTATATTTTTCAATTAAATATTTTAAATCTTTACCTATATGTTGAATATCATGCATATCTCTTTTAATTACAGGCAATTGATTCTTTCTTCTAATTGCACTTACATGATTTAATCCTAAAATTGAATTAGCATATTCAATAATTTCAGGACTTGATCTATATGTCTTAGTTAATTCAAAATACTTAGAATCATCAAATATATTCATTAATACATTTAAATTATCATATTTATAGAAAGGATTAACTGTTTGATTAACATCACCTAAGATAGTAAAATCAGCATTCTTAAATATCTTTCTTATTATTTGATATTGAAGATATGTATAATCTTGAGCTTCATCAATAACAACTTGTCTCATAGCAACTTGATATGGATATCCTTCAAGTAAACATTTCATATAAATAAATAATGTTGAATCTTCATATCTAATTTGATTTTGCTCAATACCTCTTCTATTTTCATTAGCTAAATATTCGAATTTATAATGTCTTTTAAATATAGCACTTTCAAAGAAAGCCAAATATATCTTTCTATAATCAGATGAGAAGTTAGCAATTTTAAGTAATGCTTTTCTAATATTAGGCACTTCTTTTTCATTACCTTTTAAATATCTATTATTAATATGTTCCGCTATTAAATCAACTCTATCAAATAAAGGTCTATCAGCATATCTAATATGTAATAAATCATTTAATTCATATATATCAACAACTGTCTTTTTATACTCTAAATTCTTTAAGAATCTACTTGCTTTAGCATAGTAAGTAATAAACTCATCCATGACATGTATCATTTCATCACTTAATTTGAATCTAATTAAATCATTATCTTGTTTTTTACCTTTATAATATCTTTCAACAAATGTAGAATATGGTTCAACATTATCATATTCTTGAATAAATGTTGATGCAAATTCATGGAATGTTGTTTGCACAGTATTTTGTTCACCTAAATCAGGAAGTACATCCGAAATATATTCAGTAAATACTTGGTTTGGAGAAAATACTAATACATTTCCTGAACAAAGATATTCTAGTTTATATAAAAGATAAGCTATTCTATGTAATGCAACAGATGTTTTACCAGATCCCGCAATACCTTGAACAATTAAGTTCTTATCTTTATTATTTCTTATTACATCATTTTGTTCAGCTTGAATTGTATTAACAATGTTTTTCATTTTTTCGCCTGAACTTTGAGCTAATACATCTTGAAGTAATTCATCATCTATATTTACATTTGTATCAAATACATGTTTAAGTTTACCTTTTTCGATTTTATATTGTCTTTTTCTAGTAATAGTTCCTTCTTCAAATCCACCTGGGGATTCATATCTAGCTGGACCTACACCATAGTCATAGAAAAGTGAACATATAGGTGCTCTCCAGTCGCATATTAGATAATCCATATCTTTTTTTACTGCAGTTATACCTATATAAATAGGTTCTTTATTAAATATAATTGATCCAAAGTAAGGATTTGGTTTAATCTTATTTAATCTATGGAACTTTTTAACTCTTTCATCTAATAGATTATATTTAACTTGTTGACTTTGAATGTTGGAATTCATTTCCATGACGTCCATCTCATGTTTGTTTTCCCACATCATCCTTTGGAATTCAAGTAAATCTTCTTTTTCAGTGAAGATATCACTTCCCATGCTTTCTATTTGAGAATCTATTTCATCAATAGTTTTCTTAAGATATTGTTCTTCTAATTGCATATCTTCTTTCGATAAATCCATATATATCACCTACCATCCACATTACATTTAATTATACGTTAAATAACATTATCTTTACAAGATTTAATACATATTATTTACAAGAAAAAAACTGTTAAATTAACAGTTTAATCTTTAAATATAAATATATAATCTAATATCTTAACTTCGTCTCCACGTTTAGCACCCGCAGCCTCAAGTTCAGCATCTACTCCCATACCCTTTAACTTACGTCCGAATCTTTCAACTGCTTCTTCTTCAGTAAATCTAGTCATGGCAAATAATTTTTCAATTTCTCTACCTTTAAGTACCCAAACATTTCCGTCTCTTTTAACTGTAAATGGTTTTTCTGCTGAATATTTAAACAAGATATGTGATTTTAATTCTTCATTGTTATATAATTCAACTTGATCTAATTCTTTAACCATATCAGCAAGTTTTTCAACCAATGGTTCAAATCCTTCTAAGTTAAGTGCCGAAATTGGAAATACCTCAACATCTTTAAACTTTTCTTTAAATTTCTTTAAGTTTTCTTCTGCATCTGGTAAATCCATCTTATTAGCAATAACTATATTAGGTTTATCAGTTAATCTCTTATCATATTTTTCTAATTCTTCTCTTATAATTGTATAATCTTCAATAGGATCTCTACCTTCAGATGAACCAATATCAATTACATGAGCAATTACTTTTGTTCTTAAAGCATGTTTTAAGAATTTATGTCCAAGACCAATTCCTTCACTTGCTCCTTCAATTAATCCAGGTAAGTCAGCCATGACAAAGCTTCTATCTTCATCAAGTTTAACATATCCAAGATTTGGATTTAATGTTGTGAAGTGATAAGCACCAACTTTAGCACCAGCATTAGAAACAGCATTAATAATTGTACTCTTTCCTACTGAAGGCATACCTACTAAACCAACATCAGCGATTACTTTTAATTCACATTTAATTCTAACTTGTTCACCAGGTTCACCTAATTCAGAAAAATGAGGTGCAGGATTTTCGTGACTAGCTAAACTCCAATTACCTAATCCACCTCTTCCTCCTTTTGCAATAACGACTTCTTCACCAGGTCTAACAAGGTCTGCTAAAACATCTCCAGTTTCAGTGTTGATGATAGTTGTACCACATGGAATTTTAACTATAACATCTTTAGCATTACTTCCATTTCTAGTACTTCCTTTACCATTTTCACCTTTTTCACCTTTAATCTTTTTAGCCATCTTTAAATCTATTAATGTTTTTAATCCTGAATCAGTTCTAAAGATAATTGATGCACCTTTACCACCATTACCACCGTTAGGTCCACCCATTTCAATGTATTTTTCACGTCTAAAAGAGGTACATCCATCTCCACCTTTACCTGCTTCAATATAAACTGAAACTTCATCTATGAACATATAAATTCCTCCTTTTCGAATATGTATTTTAACATATATTTATAAAAATAACATCAAGAACAAAAACTTGATGTTATTTATTCTCTTTTTTTAATTCTATAATCGTACAACCATCATTCATATGATCTGTATAATAATTACTAACATATTGATTATTTTTTAAATTTCTATGTAATTCATGCATTAATATCTTACTTCCATGCCCATGAATTACTACAACCTTATCTTTACCCATCCTGAAATTTTCTAATATAAAACCATTTACCTCTACCATAAGAAGATCTCTTGTTAAACCATGAACATCTAACTTAGGATAGATATCAACAAAAGGATTAAATCTCTTATCCATTTACTGAAGTATCTTGAGGTTGGGTACCAAATGCTGAATCAACATTTGTAACTGCTGATGGTTGTGGAATACTTGATTGTACAGCACTTTGAGGTTGAACCTCTGCTGGTGCTTGAACTGGTTGAGCAGCAACTGGAGCTTGTTCAACAGGAGCAGCTTGTAAAGGTTGAGTTTCTACTGCAGAAGTTGCTTGTGCTTCTGCAGGTGCTGTTGCAGCAGTTTGATCTACTGGTTGACCTACAGGTTGAGTTCCTCCGTCCGCTCTTGTTCTACTCATTCCTAATTTATCTCTTAATCCTGAATTATCTAATACATCATCTAAACTTGGTATACTTGGTTCTTCACCAATCTTTGACATACTTATACCTGCAGCTGTATTAGCTAATTTTACAGCATCGTCTAAATCTACATCATTTGCAAAAGCAAAAGTAAATGTACCAACGAATACAGAATCAAAAGAGGAAGAATCAGTAATATTTATTTTCATTTCAGGAAGTAATTTTACTTTTCCATCTCTAGAATATAATATCTTATGATCATTAAGTATAACTATATAATTACTAGCACCACATTTATCAACAATCTTTTGATAAAAATTTACATATCCCTCAGGTGTTCCATCAGGTTGTTCTCTTGTAATTGCTTCCGCAAAATTTTGAGTACATATAACTTGATTACATCTCTTAGACATATTTAATGTATCAGCATCACCACGTCTAGCATAAAAAACTTTTTTAACAGATTGATTATTATTAATTAAGGCATTAGCACCTGCAGCATCAGTTCCATCAATGATAGCTAAGTCAGGTTGAAAGTCATATCTATATTTTTGTAATTGAGCCTTAGGATTATTAAATAATACTTTAGTTACTCCACCATTTTTTACATTTAATATCATTGTATTTGTAGCTGTTCCAATTTCAAAGTTAGTTTCAACATAATGAGTATCAACCTTATAAGTTTTAAATGTTTCATTAACATTTTCAGCATAACCATCATTACCAACTACACCAGTAAAATGAACGCTCATCTTCCACTTTGATAATAAACATGCTGATACAGCAGCAACATTACCTAAAGATTCATTTTTACTTTCAATCGAGAAAACATCTCCCTCTTCAGGAAATCCTTGTAAAGGTAAATAAATATTAATTGCTGGTTTTCCAATCGCTAATATTTCCATAAGCACACACCCTATTCTATACATAATTATAAAACAAATAATCAATAAAAACTATATATATTTATAAAAATAATAAAAAAAGAGATGTTTAACATCTCTTATAATTCAACTCTTTTTTTATAATTAATATAAAACATACTAGCCATACTTAAAATCATTAGTACAGTTATATTTCTTATATTATCTCCTGTCTTTGGATTGTTTGAATTGCTTTCACTTATAGGTGTTTCATTAGATGTTGTTGTAGTTTCTTGAGTTGTAGTAGTCTCAGTTGGAGGAACAACTTCTTGAGCTTTTACTTTATAAGCTAAAGCATAAGTTGAGAAACCATCTGTTTCAATTACTCCTTTTCCATCAACAATAACAATAGGAATAACTGATACAACACCATCATGTAATCTTACAACATAAATGTTTTCAATATCTTTATTGTTTAATAAAGATTCAGGAATATTGAATTGAATTTTAATCTTACCAGTAGGTGCAGTTACCTTAACAGGAGCTGAATCACCAACTTTTTTGTATAAACTAATATCAATAAATTGATATACTAAATTATTTTCTTCTAATCCAGCAAGGATTTTATTTTTATCTTCTGTTAATTCACTTGCAGCAATATTTTCAACTTCGATATAAACAACAATTTCTTCTCCTTCTGCTCTTCTAGCAGTTTCATCTAAAGTTAGAGGAATAATTGTTTCTAAATCATCTTCAGAATTTAATAAAGATGCATTGTATAAATTATCAACAGGAACGATTGTTACGCTTCCTTCTTCAACAATATCAAATGCCATTACTTCATTAAATGTATAATTAGCACCATCTACTGATACAACATGAATTTGTCCAGAACCAATTGCTCTATTATTTAAATATACAAGTGTGTAATCACTTCTATTTATTTCAGTTGTTCCATCTGTAACAGTAACGCCTGGTTCAATATCTTCTCCTGTATATTCATATTTAATATGATCTAAAGTAATGTTATTTTCATCTAATGTTTTAGGATTAATAGTAAATGTTTCTGATTTTACAAAACTATAATTTGAATTATCTTTACTTGTTGCAGTTACAGTTGCTTCTCCCACATTAATATTATTAGCATATGTAACTTCATAGTTTTCAGCATCTAAATAATCAAGACCATATTGTAATTGAACATTACTAGATGTAATAGCCGATCCTGTATAAGTTGCAGCTGAAAAACCAATTTGTAATGATAATTCATTAGCAGCAATTTCTTTTTTCTTAATTGTTACAGTAAACACTTTAGAGTTTTCACTTGTATAAACACTTGAATCTTTTAAAGTTAATGTATAAGTTGCAGTTCCAGCATTAACATTGTCTTCCGCAGCAATATCAAAGTTTTCTTCAATTTCATTAAATGCAACAGTATCATATAGTAAAGTAAATGTTGGAATGATTGCTGATCCTGTATAAACAATATCATCTTCATCTTGTACTGCTACTTCTAATTTATCCATATCCATAGCAATTTTATATATTTCAAATTTTAAAGTTTTATTTGCAAAAGCATATGCTGATGTAGATATTCTCTTTATAACAACTGATGCTTCTCCCACATTTTTATTATTTTTATATTCAACAGTATAATCTGTACCTTCAACTAAAGTATCATCGCCAACTTTAACTTCAATACCTGGTTCAATATTATCATTAGTAAATAAAACTCTACCATTTTCATCAACATTATATGTATCAAAATCTAATGTATAAGTAGTTTTAATACCAACTGATGTTTCAGCAGTATTTAATTTCTTAAATCCATCTGCTTCAATATAATCTGATGAAGTATCTATATCATTAAATACATTTGGATTTACTAATAAATCTTCAAATGACATTGTATCTGTAATTGCAACTGCATATGCATTTGCGGCAAATGAGGCACTAGAGATTCCAATAGTTCCACCACGTACTAATAAACCAAATGTAATTCCAGTGAAATCACCATGATTAATTGTAACTGTAGCACCATCGTTAATAACTAATGCATTAGTAGTTGAATTAACTGAAATTCCATCAATTGTAGTTTCTCCACCTCTGATATCAATTGTTCCTGTATAAGAAACAGAATCATCTAATGTAACAGTACCATCTAAAATCAATACATTACCAACTATTTCACCTGAACCTGTAATATTTAAATTTGGCCCTTCTGTTGCAAATTCATAATCTCCTAATGTTAAAGTGTTACCATTTAAATCTATAACAACATCTGTTGTAGAATCTAATCCACAATTTGCTTTTAAAGCAATTGATTTAGATAATGTAATGTCTTCTTCTAATTGATATTTTCCAGCAGTTAAACAATAAGCATCCTCATATACTGAAACACCATTTGTTGGTGTATCAAATGTACTTTGAGTTAATTTGAATGCTCCATCAACTTGATCTTTCTTTAATTCTATTACAGGTCTTACACCATAAGATCCGTCATATTTAGCAATTGCACTAGCTATACGTCCTTGGAATGTAACAGCCCATGCTCTTGAAGTAGTTCCTTCTACACTTGTTGTAGTCCAATAACCACTTACCCCACTTGTAAGTTCTGGATAATGACAACCTGTACAAGTACTTGTACCATCATATAACCATCCATATGTAGTTGTTAAATTATAACCAGTTAATTCATCATAACTAGGATTATTAGCTATTTTAACAACATCGCTTAAACTTAATAATCTAGGATTTCCTGCCCAACCAGCTGTATCTGCTGCTAATTGATTTTGTACTGTAATTGCACCTTTTTCAACAAAACTTGCAGGATTTGCATCATATCTAGCTGCTGCAGCTTCTTGTTCTTCAGCCTCAAAAGAATTAACATAATCTTCTTTAGTTACCCAAGCAACATTTGTAGCACTTGTATTATGATCTAAGATCATCTTATAAGTTGTATCAGTAACATCATAGATATAAAATCTCATACATCCAGATTTAGTACCTTTAGTAGAAACAACATCATCAATTGTGCATGTTCTAGATAAATTTGTTGGATCTAAATAAACAACGCCTTTATGAGTTACGCTTTCGCCTTCCCATGCTTCTTTTTCTACTCTACTCAAATATGTATCTCCCACATAAACATTTGAGTATTCTTTATTTGATTTAAAATCAAATAACAATCCACCAACTAAAGCAAATAGTCCCACCAATAATACTTTTCCTACTCTTCTTCTCATATATATTAGCCCTTTCTTAACTACAGTAGATTACCAACTCTATACGACTCTCTACTATTTATATAAAGTATATATTTAGTCAAGAAAAAAATCAATGCTTTACATTGATTTTTGTAAAAATATTTTAATTTTTTTATTATTTAGAAGATTTTTTATTTTGTTTAGCTAATTCATCTCTAATTTCTTCAAGTAATTTAATATCAGCAGGTTTCTCAGCTTTAGCTTCTTCTTTCTTCTCTTCTTCTTCTGCTTTCTTTTGTCCTAAAGTCATTAATTTATTAACAAACTTTAACATTAAGAATAAAACAAAAGCCATGATGATGAAATTAATAACTGCAGTAATAAAATCTCCATAGTTTAATGATAGTTCTTTAACTTGTTCTGCAGTTAAACCAGTGTAATCAACCCAAGGTAATTTAATTGCTCCACCAACTTCAACTCCACCTATGGAATTGATTAATGGATTAATAAAGTTCTTTGTTAAAGATGTTACAATATCAGAGAATGCTGCTCCAATGATAACACCAATTGCCATATCCATTACATTTCCACGAAGTACAAATGCTTTGAATTCGCTCATCAATCCTTTTCCTTTACCACTTAATTTTTTTAAATCATCTTTGCTAATTTTTTTCATATTACTTTTCCTCCTCTAAAATAGCTTTGATTCTTCTAACACCAGCAGATGATGCTTCTTCCTTTTTAATAACAAAATGTCCAAGTTCAGATGTATTCTTAACATGTGGTCCTCCACATAATTCTTTAGATACATCATCCCCTATTGTATAAACAGTTACAATGTCAGGATATTTTTCAATAAACATACATTCAGCACCAGATGCAATTGCTTCTTCTTTCTTCATTTCATCACATCTTACATCTAATCCTTCTTTAATCCATCCATTTACTAAGTCTTCAGCTTGTTTCTTTTCTTCGTCTGATAATTTATGATCACATGAGAAGTCAAATCTCATTCTTTCATCAGTTATGTTAGATCCTTTTTGATGTACATCAGGTCCAACAACTTTCTTTAAAGCTGCATTTAATAAATGTGTAGCTGTATGATATTTAGTTTCTATTTCAGAATTTCCTGCAAGTCCACCTTTAAACTTACCAGCAGATGCAGTTCTTGATAATTCTTGATGTTCCCTAAATTTAGCTTTATATCCTTCAACATCAACTTTAATATTTTTTTCTTTAGCTAACTCTTCAGTTAATTCAATTGGGAATCCAAAAGTATCAAATAAGTGGAATGCTGTAACACCATCGATGTCCTTTCCATCTTTTGTAACTTTTTCAAATTCTCTTAAGCCTTTTTCAAGTGTTCTGTTAAATTTTATTGTTTCGTTCTTTAATCCATCTAATACTACTTGTCTATTTTCTTTTAATTCAGAATAATATTCTTCGTATAAATCAATTAATTTAGAAGCAATTCTTTCTTCCCAATCAGAGTTAATATCTATATTTAAATTTTTAGCATGTCTAATAGCTCTTCTTATTAATCTTCTTAAGATATATCCTTGATCCGTATTAGAAGGTTTAATACCAGCATGATCTGCTAAGATAAATACTGCAGTTCTTAAATGATCAGCAATAATTCTCATAGACTTTTCATTACCTTCATAAGATAATCCTGATATTTCTTCTATTAAACTAATTATTGGAGTCCAGATTGATGATTTATAATTATCATTTACTCCTTCAAGTATAGCAGTAGTTCTTTCAACGCCCATACCTGTATCTACATTCTTCTTTGGAAGTTCAGTAATTGAACCATCTTCATGTTTTTCAAATTGCATGAAAACATCATTCCAAATTTCTACCCATCTTTCATCTTCAGTATCAAATTTTTCAGGAACAGGTTCATCACTTCTCCAATAGAACATTTCAGTATCTGATCCACATGGACCAGTTTCTCCTGCAATCCAGAAATTATCTTCTACAGTTCTAGCAATTCTTTCTTCAGGTATACCTAAAGATAACCATAAATCATGTGCTTCTTGATCAAATGGAAGTAAATCATTACCACCGAATACAGTAACAGCTAATTTTTCAACTGGAATATGTAATACTTCAGTTAAAAATTCAAAACTCCATGATATAGCTTCCTTTTTAAAATAATCTCCTAAAGACCAGTTACCTAACATTTCAAAGAATGTGTGATGATAACTATCACCAATTACATCTAAGTCATTAGTTCTTACACATTTTTGATAATCGCATAATCTTGTTCCATATGGATGAGGTTGTCCCATTAAATATGGAATTAAAGGTTGCATACCAGCAGTATTAAACAAAACTGATGGATCATTTTCAGGTACAACAGGTGCACTTGGAATTTGTTTATGTCCTTTACTTACAAAAAAATTAATATATAAATCTTTTAAATTCATGCTTACTCACCTTCAATAAAATCTATAACTTGTTGAACACTTTCTTCAAGTGTTTTTCCACTTGTGTCGACTATTATAGCATCTTTTGGAACAATAAGTGTACCAAATTGTCTATTTTTATCAATTTCATCGCGTTTTTTTATGTTTTCTCTAATATTATCCAAATCATTTTCTATTCCAAGAGCTAAATCTTGCTCATATCTTCTCTGTGCTCTAGTTTCAACATCACATGTAATGAAGAACTTATAATCAGCTGTTGGATAAATAACTGAACCACAGTCGCGTCCATCTAGAATTGCAGATGTCTCACTTACTGCTTCTCTTATCTTTTCATTTATAACTTGTCTAACATCATTAAATAAAGATATTTCACCAACGTTATCATCTATTTCTTTAGTTCTTAAATCAATAGATAACTTATCTCCATTAAGTAATGTGTATTGATCAACAAACTCTAATTTCATTTTTCTTGCTTCATCTACAATTGCATCCATATTTCTTAATTTCTTTTTCATCATTAAATATGTAATAGCACGATAATATAATCCAGTATCAATATATTTAATATTAAAATGCTTAGCTAATAATTTACCAATAGACCCTTTACCAGTTCCAGCTCCACCATCTAATGTAATAATAACTCTATCTTTCATGTTTACCTCCTATTACAAAATTCAATAAAACAATGTTTTTTACTATTGTATTTCATATTAGCAAATCCAATAGGTTCATCACCAAATAAATAAGTAGAACCACCTAAAGATAACTTCATAAAATCAGCATAGCTTTTTCTATCTGTTTCTCTATAATCATCTGATCCATTTGGATTAAATTGAAGCATATCACCATTTGTAGGAATATCATAACTTAATTCTACAAAATAATAACTAGATTTAGGTTCTTCATATCTTGATGTTCTAGGTTTAGAAAAAGATATTTTATGTGCATTTAATGCTGTATAATCTCCATTTGTTGTAATACTTTTATCTAATACTTTAGAAATAGATAAATCAGGAGTACCATTTCTTGTATTATCTAATCCATAGTAAGAAATAGTCTCATTAATTTGTGTTTTAGTATCCAAACTAAAATAATTAATTTCTTTATTTCTATAAATATATATTTCTAATGGAATTCCTCTTAATGAATTAATAAATACTATTAACGAATCTTCACTTAATCCATCTAAAAATGGCTTTATAAAATCATAATTAAGTTCTCCTGAATATAAAATCATATCTCTAACTGTAAGTTTATTTGTGCTATATAATTCATCAAAACTTTGATTATTAGGTAACATATTAATATATGGTATAAAAGAATTATATGTCTCATAATAATCTTTATATGCTAAATGAGGATCATTCCCAATATAATCAATTCCATCAAAATATGATTTGATTTTTTCTTTATAAGAATTAACAACAGAACTATTAATCATGCTATCAGAGAAATTTTCTTTATCTAAACTATAAATATATGTTCCATCATTAGTAACAGCTAATACACCATCAGTACATACTTGCGTACTTCTGCCCTCTTCATCTTTTTCTTCATGGCACAACTCTTTTATATTTTCTCTTTCAATTTTAGCTTCAACACCATATTTATTTAAGTAATACTCTTGCATCTTTGGTATTACAACTTTAACTAAATCACTTTGTACAAAATAATTAAGATATACAACTCCAACAATAGAACCAACTACTGCAATAACCATAACTGATATACCAAATATTGTTAATCTTTTAACATATTTTTCTTCTTTTATATATTCTTGTTTTTCTTCTTCAGTCATGAATTCTTTTAAATCTTCTTGATCATCATCTTTTTCTTTTAACAATTCAATTATATTAATCTTTTCTTGTGGAACAGATTTTTCTAACTCTTCCTCTTCTTTAATCAAACGATTAATTTCTTTTTTAAAAGCTTTTTCCTGTTCTCTTTCCTCTTTACTCTTTTTATTAAATAAACCCATATTTATTCACCTATAATTCACTCAAGAATGATTTACTTTTTAAATATAAACCTGTATATCTATCATAATAAATAGATAGGAATCTATCTATTGCTTCAACAACATAATCATTTATTTTTAATTCTTTAATTGAATCTATATCTACTAAATAATACATTCTTAACATTTTTCTTACCTTAGCGTCATATATAATTTCATCTGTATAACAACCTTCACATATATATCCACCCGCATCAGGATCAATTGTTAAGATATTTTTAGTACTTCCACATTTACAGCATGCATTTAATTCAATTGGTACTCCTAAATAATCTAGTAACTTAATTTCTAAAATGTTACACATTACTTTAGAATCTAATCCTTCATCAATCTTCTTAACTGCATTTAAATACAAATTAAATATATTTTTATTATTTTCATGTTTATATACTTGATTAACTAAATCAGTCATATAAATATAATAACTCATAGCTTTTATATCTTTTTGTATATTTTTAAAATCATCTATAACTGATCCTTCTTTTAATGTAGATAGACCATCAGTCTTTTCATAAATAATATATTCCCCATATGTTAATTTATTTGAAATTAATCTTAAAGGACTTTTAACATTTCTACATCCCTTAGATAAAATCCCGTATATTCCATCTTCAGTTAATACATTTATGATCTTAGACGATTCTTGATAATTAGTTGCACTTATAACAACACCACGTATAGTCTTTAACATAAGTGCCACCTATTAATCTTCAGTAAATCCTAATTCTTGAAGATATTTATCTTTATTTCTCCAATTCTTAACTGTCTTAACAAATAATTCTAGATAAACTGGTTTACCAAGTAATTTTTCAATATCCATTCTTGCTTGTTGACCAATTGTCTTAAGCATAGAACCTTGTTTACCAATTACAATCTTCTTTAATGAATCACGAGAAACAATTATATCAACGCCAATTTCAACTACATTAGCTTTATCAACATATTTAAGTAATACACATGTTATATTATGTGGTACTTCATCATTAGTTAAGTTTAATATTTTCTCTCTAACTAATTCAGTAATCATAAATTTAGGATCTGTATTAGTTATAACTGAATCATCATAGTATTTAATATCATCACTTAAATAACCTTCAGTTATTGAAATAAGTTCATCTATATTAGCTTTCTTTAAAGCACTTATTGGAATAATTTCAGCAAAGTCATATAAATCTTTATATTTAGTAATTGCTTTATATACTCCATCTTTAGTAACTTTATCTACTTTATTTAATACAAGTACAACAGGTGTAGTTGTCTTCTTTAATGATTCAATGATAAACTTATCACCTTTACCTAAACCAGTAGAAGCATCTACTACGAATAAGATGCAATCAATGTCATCTAATGAATCATATGATTCATGATTTAAGTGTTTTCCAAGTTTATCTACAGGTTTTGCGATACCAGGAGTATCTACAAAAACTATTTGAACACCTTGACCATGATAAACACCATGAATTGTATTTCTTGTAGTTCCAGCAACATCCGATACAATCGCGATATGATCATCTACTATAGCATTAATTAATGTAGATTTACCTGTATTAGGTCTACCAACTATTGATACAAATCCACTTTTCATGTTTATCAACTCTTTCCTATTAAAAATTATATCATGAAATAATATCTAATTCACTTAAAATTTTATCTTGTAATCCAAATTGAATTTTTTCTTCTTCTTCACTTCTTGTATGATCATATCCAAGTAAATGAAGTAATCCATGACAAACTAAAAATGATAATTCTCTCTTTTCTGAATGACCATATTCTTTAGCTTGTGCTTTCATTTTAGGAATAGATACAAATATATCTCCAAGTTCCCTAAAATCTTCAAACTTACCTTCATCCTCAAGTGCAAATGATAAAACATCAGTTGTTCTATCAATGCCACGATAATCCCTATTCATTTCATGCATCTTTTCATCATCAATAAAGATACAACAAAAATTAGCATTTTTAATATCTAATACTTCAAATGTATGATTAATAACATCATCTAGATATGAATAATCATCTTTAAAGCCAAATTCATCAATAATATCAAATGTATTCATCTATTTAAACACCACCAATATAATATATAAAGAAATAATAAATACAGCAAAGAACAATATCAAAGCAATAAGTTTTAATATCTCATTTGCTTTACCAAATGTTTTATTTATTAATTTAAAAGCAATATAACCAATTATACTTCCAATGAAATTTAAAATAATGTCATCTATATCAAAACTTCTACCAATATACATTTGAATAACTTCAATTGATGTAGAAGTTACTAGAGTAAGTAAAGATGTAATAAATATATTTATCTTACCTGCTCTACTATTAATAAAATCACTTATTAAAAATCCAAAAGGAACAAATAATATAATATTTCCAACTACATTTCTTAAAAATAAAGGAGACATGATAGATTTATATCTTAATATTTCTTTAAATGGAATAAAGTTATTTGTATATGAATAAAAATCTGTTGTAGTAACTAATTCAAATAAAGCAAAGCAATAAAGAATAGTTAAATATAATTTAAAATCCTGATATACACTTACCTTTTGTTTGGCATAAACAATTAAAACTAAACGCACCAAAAAACCTACAACAGTAACTAATATTACCATCGGCAGAAAATCATTTATTAAACTATAAACTCCTGTTGGAATCATTAAATCACCCTTAATTATTCAATTTATCTTTAACTAGTTTAGATACTTTAGACATATCTGCTGAAGCACCAAGTCTTGCACCAATTTCTTTCATTGCAAGTCCCATACCTTTAATATCAGTTACACCTAATTCAGTTAGTATTTCATCAACTTTTGCTTCAAGTTCTTCATCACTCATTTCAGGTGGTAAATATACTGATAATATTTCAACTTCTTGTTTTAATTGTTCAACAGTTTCAGTCTTACCATATTTTTCATATTCTTCAATAGAAGAATTTCTCTTTTTAACTTCTCTTTTAATAACTGCTAAAACTTGTTCATCAGTTAAACCTGATCCATTTCCTCCAAGATTAATTTCTTCATTCATTAATGCACTTTTAAGCATTCTTAAAACTTCTAATTTAAACTTTTCTTGTGCTTTCATAGCAGCAACTAAATCACTTTTAATTTGTTCGTACATAAAAACATCTTCTTTCTATTTATATTATATCATTAAACAGCCACAAAAAAAGGAAAAATATTATTTTTCCTTTCTAAAACTAAATAAAGCATTTAGTAAAACTCCAATACCTACGCATAGTAAGACGAAACCTACAAGTCCTCCTACAATTGGAACTATTTTAATAATTCCAATAATTAAAGCCATAAGCAAGAATCTTACATAGTTATTTAATTTAGCAAATGCCATCTTAGCAAAGTATAAAGCACTAATAATTGATGAAAGTAAAATCATTAATACATACATTAATAACATAATTCCACCAAGTAAAGCACCCACACCAGTAAACATAACAACTAAACTTAAAATTGGCATGATAATTAATACAGCAAAACCAATTCCGAATCTAGCAGCAATATAGCCGAATGTATTTGGAGTATTTTCAATTGCAGTTGTAGTTTTCTTACATACAGCAATAAAGATAATACCAGCAACTAATAAACTAACAAATTTAATAATTGCACTAATGATTAATCCAGCTATAACACCTTTAGCTACAATCTTTCCTGCTTTTTCAGTATCAATATCTACTTTGTTGCTTTTATATTTTTCTAGGTTGCCAATTTGAGTTTCATCCATTGTTGTCTTAGCATCATCATTTAATTTTAATGTTCCTGTAATTGTACCATCAAGAATAAATTCTTCAGCATCAACAGATACATTTGTGAAATTACCTTTTAAAGTAATTTTTTCACCAGCTACATAAACTGAATTACCATTTCCATTAATAGTAATTTCAGCACCAGCAACATACATATCTCTTGCTTCTACTTCATTGATAGTTAAAATACTACCAGCAGCAAATAAATCTTTAGTTTTTAATCCAGTGATAGTAATATTATTACCAGCAATAAATGAATAATCTGATTGACCAGATACATTAACTGTATTACCAGCAACAAATGAAAGACCATCAACTTTAGATTTAAAAGTTACAATATTACCTGCTGAAAAAGAAGTACGAGATAAATCTTTATCATAGTTAACTACATTACCAACTAATTCTTCTCTGGAATCAGTAGTAACAGCTGTTGTAGTTGTTGTAGTTACAGGTACTGTTGTAGTTGTTGTTGTAGTTTTAGCAAATGTAACAGGCATTAAAATAAATGAACTAATAAATAAAACTAATACTCTCTTAAAAGCCTTCATTACCCATTTCCTTTCTAGTATAAATAATAGCACAAAAAAAAGGATATTACTATCCTCTATTTCTATTTCTTTTACGAGAATTTTTAATCATTTCTTTTTTCTCGTTTCTTCTTTTAACACCAGGTTTTTCATATTCTCTGTGTTTTTTTAATTCAGAAGGTACACCAGATCTAGCAACTTTAACTTTAAATCTTTTTAAAGCACCATTGATGTCTCCGTTTTTAACTTCAACTTTTGTCATACTGCGATACACCTCCTCCAACATTCAAAAGTATTATAATACATTTATTTTTTTTATGCAATACAAAAAGATGATTATTCATCATCTTTCTTTATTGAAGTTTTAGTTTTAAAATCATACTCTTTTGTATTCATTAAATCACTTAACGCTTCATCAATATCAACAGTTCTGTTTTTTGATTTTTTAAATTGAACATCTTCATCTTCTTCAACAGGTTCTTCTTTAGTTTCTTCATCTACTTTTTCTTCTGTTTCTTCTTTTGATTCTTCTTTTACTTCTTCATCTTTTTCCTTTTTATCTTCTTTTTTAGAACCTTTTCCTTTTTTATCTTTATCATTTTCATCTTTTGGTTTTCTAAAGAAGATAAAATATGCAGAAACACCAATTATCGCAACTCCTAAAACTATAAGTAAAATGATAATACCAACCTTACTAGATTTCTTTTCTTTCTTGTCTTCGTCTTCACCTACTGTTTTTTCAGTTGTTTGAACTTGTTTTTCTGTTCTTTTTCCGTCTTTATCAAATACATAGGTACCATTTTTTATCTTGGCATATTCTTCAGGATATTTCTTTTCGAAATCTGATTCAGCCATGACTTTTTCTTCTCCACCTTCGATAGTAAATCCTACCGTATTATCTGAATAAGAAGTAACTTTAATAGCTTTCTTATCTTCTAATGTAACATTTAATACATATGTAACTGTTTCTTCTTCTGAAACATTAGTAACATTTATTTTAACTACATTAGCACCTTCAGATAATTTATCAGCACCTTCAACTTCTATCTTAGCATTTGAATCAATTGCTTCATAAGATAAATATTCTTTTAATGATTTAACATCAGTTGGTAAAGTTAAAGAATAAGAAGTACCATCTTTATTAAATGCAGGTTCTAATGTTGCATCTTTAACTTCTATAAATTTTAATTTAGCTGAATTAAATGATGTTTCACCACGATAAATTGTAAAACTATATTTAGTTTGAGTTGATCCATCAGCACTTTTAAATGTAAGAGATATTTTATTTTCTCCTTTTAATAGTACAACTTTAGCTTGAGCTATATCTGATGATTGACCACCTTCAATGCTTGCTAATTGGCAATTAGCTTCTGTACATCCATATTCAAATGAAACAGAATTAATTGTATCAGCTATATCATATACAGTATAGCCTTCTAAAACATCTTTATTAAATGTAGGAGACATTTTTCCTCTCTTAAATGTTAATGTATTTACTGTAGATACATTAGATTTAGGAATTTCTACTTTTTTAGCTTTAACATCCGCTACTGATTGAATAAATTGCTTTGTTTCACCAGCAGTAGAACCATTTACTACTTTCGCTATTACTTTAACGTAAACACTTTTTTTAGTAGTAGTTGGATTAGTAATAATCACATCAATTTTCTCATTTTCCCATTTTTTAGTTGCAGGAGAACTTGGATAAACATAAGTACTATTTCCCCCTTCAAATGAACAATTTAATGAAGAACCTACTGTTCCACTTACATCATCCCAAACACTACATTCAAATGACATTTGAGTAATTACTTCAGTTGAACCTGGTGTAATAGTTAATGGTAATCTTACTGTATTATCTGCATCATCAGCTTTTGAATATTGACTACCATGTCCTAATTCCATTGCATTTACTCCTGATATAAAAGCAAATACACTTAAAAACAATACTAATAATTTCTTTTTCATATAATTACCTTCTATTCTATTTAATATTATAACATTATTTTTTTTATTTTAAAGTATCTTAGTTAAGATTTCATTCATGACGTATATTTTTTCAAGAGGAATATATAGGTATCCATTTTTATATACTAAATCTTTAGATGCCATCAATTCTTTTACTTTAGGGTATACATCTTGAATATTATTACCATATTTTTCATAGAAATCATCTATATTTATACCCTCAGTTTTTCTAAATCCTAACATAATTTCATTATCCATTTGATCTTGATAAGTAAGTAGATTTTCTTCAACTCTAGTCTTACCATCAATATATTCATCAAGATTTCTTGTATTTGTATATCTAAATCCATCTTTAAATCCACTTGCACCTAAACCAAATCCATAGTATTCACCATTATTCCAATAATTCAAGTTATGCTTTGATTCATATCCAGGAAGTGCAAAATTAGATACTTCATAATGTTTAAATCCTGCTTTATCTAATATCTTAATTATTGAATCATACATTTTTCTATCTAAATCTTCATCTACATTAGTTAAACCTTTATTCTTTATTTTTGTATGATCTTCAACAATTAAAGAATAAGTACTTATATGTGTTGGTTTTAAAGCAAGTAATAATTTTAAATCTTTTTTTACAGTAGATAATTTTTCATTAGGAAGAGCATACATTAAATCTAAATTAATATTATCTATTCCTCTATTTCTGATTTTACTGATTTTTTCTTCTAAATCTTCAAAACTAGTATTTCTTTCTAATAGTTTTAAATTATCTTTATCAAAAGATTCAACACCTATTGATATTCTATTAACTCCCAATGTTACTAAATCATCAAGTAAATCATCATCTATATCATCAGGATTACATTCAAATGTATATTCAACATCAGGATCTAATTTAAATATTGAAAGTATTCTAATTAGTTTTGTTCTTTCTTTTTTATTTAAACATGATGGAGTACCACCACCTATATATAAAGTTTTTATTCTTTCTCCATCATATGTATTAAGTATTTCTTGATGTAATGAATCTAAATAATCATCAGTAAATTTCTCAAGATGTAATATCTTGCAAAAATCACAGTAAGAACATATATGTGAACAAAAAGGTATATGTATATAAACTGATTCCATAAACTCACCATCCTACATTAAGATAGTATAATATTTTTTATTTATTTTCAATACTTTACATTAAAATGTTAATAAATAAAAAAGAATGGTATTATCCATTCTAATTTTAAAAATATTTAGATATATTAGGAAAACTATTTATTTCTTTATTCTTATACTTAACTAAATCATCATAAAGATTTTTATAATTTACTTCTTCAAATTCACCATTAACATTTTCAATCATATTTTCTAATATATCATTGAAGTTAGGATTAGTTTCCCCTACTATTTTTAATATATAATAGTATCTTCTAACTATATCATCTGCACTTACATTTTCAGGAACTCTATCAATAAAACCTACAATCTTAAAAACTTGATTTTCAGTAATATAAGGATATTCTAATGATATTTCCCATAAAACAGTAGATATTCTTTGAGTTATGTCCATATCATCAGTTTTTGCAAAAGCCATCATCTTAAATTACCTCTTACAAGATCATCTGATTGAAGATAATTATTTTTAATTGTTTCAATTTTATTAACTATTTCATCTGTAATTACAACATTGCGAACATTTTCATCTAATAATTGATCACTTAATAAATCTGATAAATGATTAATAACTTTATTTGAACCATTTGATGGATATTCTTTAGCAATATTTCTTAATCTTTCAAATTGCAAACCACCCATGACAATATTACAATTATTTAGTTTTTGTTGAGTTTCAATGAATTCAGTTATTTGTTTACCAATATCTTTTTCTTCAATATCTAAAACAAAATCATTTATGTTTTCCATATTCTCACCTATTAAAATTATAACATGATAATTAGGCTTAACCTATTTGTATATACATTTATTTACACTAAAAAAGTATATGAATATCATATACTTTTACTTTTCTGTTTTTAAAACAGCTAAGAAGGCTTCAGGTGGTACTTCCACTCTTCCGATAGTCTTCATTCTCTTTTTACCTTCTTTTTGTTTTTCAAGAAGTTTTCTCTTACGAGAAATATCTCCTCCATAACACTTAGCTAATACATTCTTTCTCATTTGAGAAATAGTCTCTCTTGCAATTACCTTAGTTCCAATAGATGCTTGAATTGGTACTTGGAATAACTGTCTAGGAATAATTTCTTTTAATGATTCTACTATCTTCTTTCCTCTAGAGTATGCAAAGTCTTTATGAACAACCATAGATAAAGCATCAACTGTTTCTCCATTAATTAAGATATCCATCTTAACTAAGTCTTGTGCTTTATAACCTGTTATTTCATAATCGAAAGATGCATAACCTTTAGTAGATGACTTTAATCTATCAAAGAAATCATAAACTATTTCAGCTAATGGTATGTCGTAATGGATATTTACTCTTGTTTCATTGATATATTCAATTGATTTATAAATACCACGTTTATCTTGGCATAATTCCATGATTGCACCTACATATTCAGATGGTACAAATATAGAAGTTGTAATAAATGGTTCTCTTATTTCTTTTATTTTTACTTTATCTG
>Ga0247610_10000413_pt1 | contig 61785 bp, 56 predicted proteins | sample 174DNAGHGhighgp2_FD_193483 | JGI IMG/M metagenome (GOLD analysis project Ga0247610, IMG submission 193483) | Sheep rumen microbial communities from Palmerston North, Manawatu-Wanganui, New Zealand - 1742 DNA GHGhigh gp2 | ecosystem: Host-associated > Mammals > Digestive system > Stomach > Rumen...
TCTTTTGACTTATCATACCTCGTTTTAAAAACCTATCAAGCATAGGTTCTTTTGTGTTGGCCCTTATATGTCTTAATATCTGAAATTTTATTTATTTTCATCTATTGACATATTACCGGTATGCTTTATGTATTTGAAAACAATAAAGCGTTTTCATCATTCTTATACCTCTATAACAATTAAATAATTAATTTTATTGGTAAAATTTAAAAATTTCTTTAAAAAATAGCTCACATAACTGCAAGCTATTTACTCATTCTTATAATTTCTGAATAAACATCATAATAAACTGATGCTCTATCAGGTCCCGTAATATTATTTAATTCTTCTTTTAAATTCTCATTGCCATTAATAAATTCAACTATAAATGGATTATACCTTGTTCCTTTATATTGTTTTAATTCAGTTAATAATGTATAAAAATCCTTTCCTCTACTATAATTTCTTCCTAGTACATCTGTTGCTGCATCAATTGAATCAGCAATAGTTATTAAATCAATAGCAATTTTAAATTTAGAATTCAAATTATTAAACTCATTAGGATATCCGCCAAGTCCATCATATGTCTTATGATGCCCAAGCATTACATCAAAATAATCTTCAAATGAAGGATCATCACCAAGTAATAATTTACTCTTAGATGGATGCATTCTAATATATTTAAATTCTACATCTGTTAATTTTCTATTTTGTAAATTAATTACTCCAACAGTTAAACATTTTCCTACATCATGATATAATGCAGCTTCACTTAAATATTCCATAATCTCATCATCAGTTTCATAACCAAGATGACGCAAGGAATCTAGGATTCCACATTTGCTTTCTAAAATTGAAGAGGCAATTGCCTGTGTTATCTTTTGAACCATTACACTATGGATATATGTTATAGGCTGTCTTCTTAATATCAATAAATTTAATAAAGAACATTTTTGTTCCTTAGAATTAAAAAATGGCATTAATTCTTTAAAAAGATCAGCTGATACATCATCAAAATAGCTTGTATAATCTTTATATGGCACTTGCTTTATAAAATCTAATAATGTATATCCTACTTTTGCAATATAACTATTCTTCTGGTCATCACTCATAACAGTTGTCCTTAACAATTTAAGAATGATACCTCCAATATCAAATAAATTACAGAAATTATTTATACATTCCTCAGATCCATCATATATCAATCCGTCACCTAAATATAAATTAAAGAAATAAAATAATTTAGCTATCATTTGACTAACATCGTATTCACCAGATGAATATTTATACAACAATTCAATTAATTGTTTTTGATTGTCATCAACATCTTCTGTATTCATTAATTTTGTAACAATTTTAAAATATTTTTGTTCTGTCTCAAAATCAGAATCAATAAAATATGAATAATCTGTAATAAATACATCATTTATAATATGCATTTCTTGTAAAATGTCTTCATTTTGAGAATCTATTGACTGAACAATATAACTATGATAAAAATCATTTACTTCAGTATAATACTTCAAAATATTCTTTCTGACATCTGAATTTAAATCAGCAAGCGGACCTATTAAATTATAATAAGCAATAAAAATACATCTTCTAGAGATTGAATTTTTCAATTCAGCATATCTAGGCTTTAAAGCTAATATCTTTTCATATTTTAATAATGGATTAATATCTAATGATTCATTATCCATTCTTAAAAAGAATTCCATTTCTTCTAATGCGCCTACACCATATAAATATATTAATGTTTCATATTCTTCTTTAGGCTCATAGTATTCAATTAATTTATTGATAATTTTAATCATTATACTAGCGTCATGAATTTCTTGATCATTATATTCCTTAATAATTAAAACAAATTCATGAGCTATATCATCATTTAATTCTTCATCTAATATATCATTGATACTTTTAATTAATTCTTCATTTTCAACAAACATATATCTGATTGTTTCTGAGCGTTTAATTAAAACATCTCTCCATTCATTATAATTACTCATTTGATAAAGTGAATCATTATAATCACTATATGCCTTAATATTATTCATATAAACTTCTTTGAATTGTCTTATTATTTCTATTTTATCGACCATAATAACTCACTTCCCTATACAGAATTAAATAAAATCGCTTTCATTAGTTTGATTATAACACAAAAAAATAAATTATTCTAGTATCATACATTATATAAATGTATAGGTTAATCGTTTAAGATTTGAACAAAATGAAAAAAAATTAGGTAGCAATCGAGCTACCTAATTAATTTTATTTATGCTTTTTGAACGTTCTCTGCTAATTGGCCTCTTTCGCCTTCTTTAACATCAAAAGTAACCTCTTGGCCTTCTTCTAATGTCTTATAGCCTTCTGCTACAATTGCACTGAAGTGTACAAATACGTCTTTGCCTTCTTCAGATACGATAAAACCGTAGCCTTTTTCAGCATTAAACCATTTTACTTTTCCCTTCATTATATTATACTCCTTTCAAACCAAACCTATTTTGTGGATTTTACACCCACTGCTCAAATTATAAATTATTTTAATAAATAAATCAACAAAAATAACTCTAAAAATTGAATTTTTCTCAACAATTAAGCGTTTACAATGTTTTTTATTTTAATATTACTACTTTTTTCGAAAAAAGTTGCAAAAAGACAGGCTATATAACCTGTCTTAAATAATTTATTCTACTATAATTGCATAAACATTCATTGAATCACCCTTTATGATTGTATGAGTTCCTGCTTCAAGTGTAATTGTTAATATTTTATCTGCATTTGTTTTATTATTATTGTCATTAACTTTAATCTTTTTTGATGCTGTATCAGTAACTATTGTTAATGTTACAGATGTTGTACAAGTAAATGAAATTGATGTTGATGATTCCATCTTTAATGATGTTGTATATGTAGTACCATTATATGTTACTGAACCACCTTTTGAATTCAAATTACCACTTATTGTAAAGAAACCATCTTTATCTGCAACACCATCATCAAATGTCTTAACAAATGCTTTTACTGGTAATGCTGAAATGCATGCATCTAGCTTATCCTTATTAGTTACTTTAGCTTGTTCTGCAGTATCTAGTGCATCATAAGCAGCTTTTGCAGCATTGATTGCTGTTCTATTTGCTTCAGTAACATCAGTTGATGCTGGCAAAGCTTCAATTAATGCAATTACATCTTCAGCAGTTTTATCTGATACAACAGGAATGTCAGGTTCTTCAGTTTGACTTGAACTAGATTCAATACCTTGAATAGAAATTAAATTAGATTTGTAGTTTATTAGCTTATCTGCAAGAACAGTATCAATCTCTGAAGATATATCTGCTGTTGCATTATCAAATGTATATTTGAAATCTCCACCTTGAACACGTCCTGCTTTAGCTATAGTCGTATTTTTAGCATTTTCAGGAGTTTCAATTTGATCTGCAGTTACACCTAAATCAACGCTACCATTTGTATCAAAATTAGAATATGAAACACCATTTTTATAATCACTTGATACAACTTCACTTCTAGTTAATGCTAAATATGCATCAGAGCTTGTAGTGCTACCCTCATATGTTGAGCCTGAAGTTCCTGTTGAAGCATTGCAATAGCATAATTTTGTTGCTCCTTCAATAGTATTATTAAATGCTTTAATAAATCCTTGTGTTTCACTACTAAAGATTGTTTTATCAAATGTAGCATCACTTCCATATCCACCAATTAAGAATGGATATTTACAATTTCTAAAATAATTACCTTCAGCAAAGCATTGTGCACCCTTTACTGCGCCAATTCCATACTTAGAAATACCATCATAATAATTATTATAAACATGAACTGTCATTGTTCTTATTCTTGGATGACGAGAATCCGAATGGTCAAACCAGTTATGATGATATGAAATATAGTTCTCTCCACTTTCTGATTTCATACCACAAAGTGACATTTTACCTGAATCAAAGAAATGATTATATGCAATTGTTACAAACATTGAATCATCCTTTAAATCACAAGATCCATCGCCTTTAGCTTGGTCTCCTGATTGCTTATGTCCATAGAAAATATCATTATCATGAACCCAAACATTTTTAGATCCTTGCATTTGGATAGCATCTGCATCAGCATTATATAATCCCCATTCAATAAACCCTAGATTTCTAAATTCAATGCTTGAAGAGTCATTGCAGCCTACACCAAAGCCATATAAAGTTGCATCGTTACCAATACCTTCTATTGTTAGGTCATTACCACCTTTAATACCCATGCAATACCACTTTGACATATCAGAGCAAGAAATATCGCTGAAGGTAACCTTACCAATTACTCTAATTGCAAGAGGCTTAGTACCATTTTTAGTCTTAAAAGCTTGTGTAATATTAGAAATACCAGTATATTCAGTACCACCAATATTTAATGTTACAGTCTTTTTATTATCCTCTGTTAAATATATAACATCAGCATTACTCTTTAATGTACCATCATTATTATAAGCACCAGGTGCACTACCAGCATTAGGTGATGATTTAGAAAAAGCAAATCCTGTTCTATCGTATGCCTCTACAACTAAATTATTAATTTCAGTTGCTGTAGCAGATATTTCCTCATTATTCTTTACTGCAACAAGCTTTAAAGTATAATTACCTGCCTTTAAGCCAACAGCGTCTACTCTATAATAATTCTTATCAGTTCCCTTATAATATCTAATTAATTGATTATCAAGCTTAGTAAAATTTCCATTTTCACCTTTAACATATGCATTATATGTTGTTACATCATCCTTTTGATAGAATTCAGCATATAAAGATTCTTGATCTGCAGCTGCAGTCTTTACTTCAATTGCACCTTCAATCTTAACATCCTCTTTTGGAGTATCATCTTCTTTATTATTTTGATTTCCACCAGTATTATCACTTGTTGTATCAGTAGTGTTAGTATTAGTTTGGCTTTCACCAGTATTTGTGATTGGTGTTTCGCCAGTATTATCATTAGTAGTTATATTGTTATCATCTTTTGATGTATTAGTATCTATATTATTATTTGATTCTACAGTTGTTGGAATAGTATTATTAGTAGTTGTGTCACCAGCTGATGTATTATCACAAGCTGTAATTGTAAATGTAGCTGCTAATAAACCTAACGCAATAAATAATTTCTTTTTCTTCATATTATTCCTCTTTCTTTTTTACACTTTAATTATTTTTAATAAAGCGTTTTCTTTTTTCACATATTTATAACAACTATAAAACAAAATTTATTGGAAAAAAAATAAAAATCGCATTTTTTTGCGATTTTTATAATTAATACTTATTAGTAGAATTCTTAAATGTATAAGTATATCCACCATTATCATTTGTAATTGTTAATATCTCTCCATCTCTAGATTGAATTTTACAAATAATATTTTCATTATCAACAGTTATACTTCCAATATATGTATAGCTATTTTTGAATTTTAAGCTCTTAGTAGAATAATCTGAATTTAAATTTTGGTCTACTATAATTGATTTTTTTAATTCGTTATTTTGATAATAATTATATGTGAATAGATTTTCCTTATCATTTGGCTTATTTTTGAATTTTTCGTTTACTTCAACATATGTATTTTCATCTAAAATAACCCTAGTATTATATTCAAATACATTATCCTTATAGCTATATGTTCCTACAAATGAATAATTACTATCATTAATATTAATAATACCATTAATTGCTGAATTCACCTTATAATTAACCTTATTGATATTCTTTTCAGAAATAATTTCTTCTGTTAAATAAATAATGTAATTAGAATCATTTGATGATACGACGATTTTATCGTTATAGTCATAGCTTGTGTTAGTATTATTTGATCTATTACATGTAGGAGCATTTTTTATTCCAAGCATTTCTTCAATGTTATACATATAACTAGATAAATCATTAACAAGTGCCTTTTCCTCTGATACAGTCATTTTCTTACTAACATCATCAAGTGTTACTTCATCAAAATTAAGATTTGCGAAAGATGAAGCAACATTAATAATATTATATGATTGTTGATTTTCCATCTTACTTAAATAAGTTTGCATTTCATCAATTGTAACATTAGCTTCTGTATCAATATCAATAACAGTTGTATTTGTATTATTTCCTGTGATATTTTCCTCTGTAGTTTTAGGTGTTCCAGTTCCTGTTTCTACTACATTTGTAATATTATCCTTAGAATTATTAAATCCATTAGTCATAAAAGGAATTGATATACCTAAAGTGAATGCTGCAACTAACGCAAAAGCTCCCGCAAAGATTGGAACCCATTTAACACTTCTTCTAGGTACTATAATAGGTTCATCTAACACTTTAGATGTATCTACTTTGGCAAGAATTTCTTTTTGAAGATCATTAATTTCTTGCTTATTTGCTTTTTCTTTAAGCATATTTTTAATTTTCATCTAAAGCACCCACTTTCTTTTTTAATTCTTTAATAGCTTTGTTATAAATCCATAGGACTGTACCTAAAGGCTTATCCACTATCATTGCTACTTCTCTAAATTTCAAATCGTTAATAACATGCAATACTACGATTTCTTTAGATAATGGATCTAATGTTTTAAGCATTTCTAATGCTTCAATTTCCTCATAATTATTAGTCTTATGATTATCGTCAACTACATAATCAATAACTTCTTCATCATGAACTAATCTTTTTTCCCTATTATAATGATTTATAGCAATATTATGAGCAATAGTTGATAGGTATGCATTAATACTAGTTTTAGATTGATATTTACTAATATTTTCTAAAAACTTAATATAAGTATCTTGCATTAAGTCATCAATTGTTGATCTATCCTTAACTACTGCAGCGATTGAGAAGAATACATTCTTTTTAGTTGCATTATAGAATTCATCAAAATGAGCATAATTAGCAACACGTAATTCTTCTATAATATCATCTATGTTCATATTCTTCACATCCTTTTAACAATTTTATTTAAATATTTATTGGTAAATCATAAAAACATTTTACCATAATTATTATTTTTTTCAAAATATATAAAAAGGCCATAATCTTTTTTTGATTATGACCTAAAAATATTTCGTATTATAAAACTATTAAATCAAATTTATTTAATGTAGGAAGAGTATATAAATAATTAACTCCATATGTTTGATCACCTTGTGTTTGAGGATAATGACTATTTTTAAATTCAGTATTCAAAGATCCACATCCAAAATAATTATGCTTTAATTGATCAGTAGCTCCTCCATTTACTATTGGATCATCCCATGTCACATCAAATGCGTACCAATCTCCATCTACCTCTGCATAATTCCATGCATGTGCTTCAGATTGTCCACCAGTATAGCCAGTACCTGATACTCTAACACAGTTGATATCATTATCAATTAATAATAATTGGAATAATTCAGCATAGGATTCACATACACCCTTTTTATTAATAATTATTCCTAAAATATTATGTGAAAAAGATGAATTATCAGGATTATCATTACTATCTAATGCATATTTAGCATTATTAATAATATAATCATGGATTGCCCTAACCTTTTTTGCATTATCAGTTATATTTTTTACTAATTCCTTTATTGTTTCTTTATATGAATTAATATTTCCTAAATATGTCTGTCTAGTAGTCTTATCCTTATATTCAGCTTCGCATGTAATATTTAAATAATCTGTTTGAGTAAGTATTTCTCCTGTTTGACTATCCTTAGTTGTATATGAGCCTGTAATTAAGCCTTTAGTAAAATAATACTCAGGATGATCTAGTAAAACACAGGCATAAACCATTTTGACTTCAGCTGTAGTTAAATTATATTTAGAATATTCAATATCTCCACCGATTAAATACTCAGTGCTTGTTGTATTATCTGAATAATTATATGTTTTTTCTTCAGCATCTATTTTAGCTTCATAAAAATTATTACAAATAGTATCTATTTCATCATATAAAAGAATTAAATTATTTTTATTATCATATGATTGTAAATCCTTATATCCCCAATCAGTTATTTCAGTATCTATTTTATAAATACGATTATATGATGCTACAAATTCTATAACCATATTTTGGTTATTTACTGATTGAATCCATTTATCAAATGTATATGTGTATTTTTCATCCTCTGCCTTAGTTGGAGTATCTAGGTCATATTCAGGAATTGAATTACCATCGATATCAGTTAATTCCTTTAATATAGTACCATCATCATTTTTCCAAACTACTTTATATTTTTCATCTTTTGCTATTGTTTCGCTTTTTGTTTCTTGTGATGTATTTACATTAGTATTTGCATCAGGAATTAACCCACTTATAAAATCCGAAATAGAATTACATGAAGTTATTATAAATAAAGAACCTACTGCCAATATACCAATTAATAGTTTTTTTATTTTCATGTTAACACCAACTTCTTTCTTAATTCATTTTATCATAATATTTTATTATTATGAATAATAAATTTTCTTGTAATCTAAAATCTATTTAACTATAATCAAAATAGGAAGTAATGGTGGTAAAATGAAAAATACAATATTAAACTATTTTTTAAAATATGTTAAAATCGATACAATGTCAAAAGAGGATACAGGAGTTATCCCTTCTACAAAAAAACAATTTGATTTAGCTAAGGTATTAGTTGAAGATTTAAAAGAATTAGGAATTAAGGATATTAAATTAACTGATAATTGTTTTGTTACAGGAATATTACCTACTAATTGTAATTCAAAATTACATATAGGTTTTATAGCTCATATGGATACTATTCCTGGCTTTTCAGGAACTAATGTCAAGCCTAATATAATAAATAATTACGATGGAAATATAATTAAATTAAATGGAATTGAATTAAATCCAAAACAATTTCCTTTTATGAATAACTTAAAGGGTAAAACATTAATTACTACAGATGGTACTACTGTTTTAGGTGCTGATGATAAGGCAGGTATTGCTAATATTATGGCTATGCTAAAATATTATACTCTTAATCCTAGTATACCTCATGTAAATATACATGTAGCCTTCACACCAGATGAAGAAATAGGTGGAGGAATATCAGCCTTCGATGTCAAAGGCTTTGGATGCGACTTTGCATATACAGTTGATGGTGGATATTATAATGAAATCAATTATGAGAATTTTAATGCTTCATCTTGCAATGTTACAATAAATGGATTAGATATTCATCCAGGTAGTGCTAAGGGGCAAATGAAAAATGCAGCATTAATATTAATGGAATTTAATTCACTTCTTCCTGTTAATGAAAGACCTGAATATACGGATAATTATGATGGATTTAATCATTTATGTGAAATGAATGGTGCTGTAGGTAAAGCAACTGCATATTACATTTTAAGAAATCATTCATTAAAACTATTAGATAAGCAAAAAAATGATTTTAAAAATGCCTATGATTTTATTAATAAAAAATATGGCAATAACACATGTGAAATTGAAATTAGTGATTCATATATGAATATGCGCGAATTAATTGATAAGGATCCTAGATGTGTAATTAGAGCTAAGGCTGCAATAGAAAAGCTAGGCTTTAATCCTATCACTTCTCCTATTAGAGGTGGTACTGATGGAGCATGGCTAACAAGAATGGGGCTTAATACACCAAACCTTGGTACTGGTGGATATAATTGTCATGGTCCTTATGAATTTGCATGCTTAGAAGAAATGGAAAATGTATTAAATATATTAATTGAAATTGCAAGGGAGGAGTAACATGGCTAACAATTTAGGTAAATTAAGAAAAGAATTTTCTTTGACTCAAGCAGATTTAGCAAAGCTATTAGATACTTCTTCTACAAATATAGGATATTATGAGCAGGAAAAAAGAGATTTTTCTACTAAGCTATTAATTAAGCTAAGCGATATGTTTAAAGCATCAATCGATTATATCCTTGGTATTAGAGATGATGGTATTTATGTCTACTTTGAAGGTGAAAGTATAATTGAATACCAAATATCAGAAGAAAAATTAAATGAATATTTAAATAAAAAGGTTATATATTATAAAGACGATAGCTATAGACGATATATAAACGTTAATGAATTATTAGGATTAAAAACAGCTACTAATTTATCAGGTCTAATGCAAGGAATAAGTAAGCTTGAGGATTTAGAAAGCCTACTTGGTGAATTACCAATTCAATCAAGGGATGACCTTGATAGATTATATTCAATAGAAAAAATAAAAGCATTACCTATTGAAAAGATACATGCTTTAAAAAAATTATTAGAATTCTTATAGAATGGAGATTACTATGGAAACTAAAAAAGTATTAACAATTCAAGATATATCATGTTATGGACAGTGCTCTACTACTGTTGCTTTACCTATTTTATCACATTATGGTATTGAAACAGCTATCTTACCTTCTGCCATATTATCAACACATACATGTGGCTTTACTAATTATACATTTTTAGATTTAACAGATAAAATGCAAGAAATAATCGACCATTGGTTTAGTGAGCATATTGAATTCGATTGTATATATACTGGTTATATAGGTAATCGTAAGCAATTTGATATTATATTAAACAATAAACATAAAATATTAAAGGAAGGTGGATTATTTATCGTAGATCCTGCTATGGCAGATAATGGTAAATTATATCCAGGGTTAGACGATTTTATCGTCCTTGGTATGAGAAAAATGTGTATGTATGCAGATTATATCCTTCCTAATGTAACTGAAGCATGTTTTATGACAGGAATAGATTATAAGGAGCCTAAAGATCAAACTACAGAATATTATAATAACTTATTACAAGAATTATATAAGCTTGGTGCTAAAAATGTAATATTAACTGGAGTATATGATGGAGAGGATACTATTGGAGCTATAGGCTTTGATGGTATTACAAGAACTACTATTTTAAAGGAATTACAGCCTAAATCATATCATGGTACAGGAGATATCTTCTCAAGTGTTGTTATAGCAGATATCTTAAATGGTAAAAGTATGAGAGAAACATTACATCATGCTACTGATTTTATTATTGATTGTATAGATGAAACATTAGATGATCCAAAGCATGAATATGGTGTTAAATTTGAACAAGTTTTAAAAAATGAATAATAATATAAAATTAAAAACTCCCGGCGGGGAGTTTTTTTGATTTTATGCACCTTGACTTGTTCCTGTCTTAGTGTAATTAACATTAGTAAATTCTACTACTGTTCCTCTAGCACCAAACATACCAATATACATATATTCAGAATCTTTAGCAACAAAATCAAAGTCTAGATATTGTGTACTATAAGTTGTATCACCGATAATTGTTTCACACATTACATTTTGACCTGTACGTGTAATCTTAAATTTAACTGTATCTCCTACTGCAGGATATGAAACAGTATTACCTGATGTTTTAATTTCAGTTAAGCTAGCTCTTGAGAAATTAGCAGAAACACTAGATCCTGAATCTCTATATATACCTGCCGCAACATAATTAGATAATAATGATTTATCATTAGCAGGTAACCAGCATGCATCTCTTAGCATAATACCAAAGCCATCTTGCTTACTATCACCATTAACCTTTAATACTTTAGCATCAACGCTAAATTCAAAATCATCATTGATTGAAATTTGCTTAAATGCAAATGCTATACCTTCTGCCGAATTAGAAATTTTGCCTTTATAATATGTAGCAGAATCTTTTGACTGACCAACCTGGAATACACCAGCACTTGTTTCTTTAGCGATATAACCGTTACTAGATGAGTTAGGATCTCCACCTGCATCGCCAAAGGCAGTTCCATACCAGCCTTCAGTTATTGTTGATAAATGAGCAGGCGCACTATAAGTAGAAAGATTTGGTGCACTATATGGTGAATATGTATATTTTGAATTTACCTTTAAATCATTTTCCTTTGTAGGCATTGTAATTTCATCTTTTACATAATTACCCAAATAACAATTAGCATCATCATATAATTCTTTAGCAATATAATAATCGAAATATTTAGCTCCATAATTATTTATATGTGTTTTATCTACTGTAGATAAATTAGGCTCTGTAGCTGAATTACCAGATGTCATCGCATGGAAATATTGTGCTTCATCAAAGCCAATAGTTGTATATAAATTCTTTGTATATGTAGTTAAATCTATTACTTTAACATTCTTCTCTTCTCCAAGTTCTACAATAGCTTTTCTATAATCGCCTGTTGAAGTGATATGTCCATTAGCACCACTATAATCACCATTAGGGGCTAATCTAACAATTGGCGTACAAAGGATTGCGGTTGCTCCCTTTTCTTCAGCCTTTTTAATATAATTTTCATATAAGCTATATTTAAATGATGTAGGATCAGTAATAGACTTTGATGCATCAGTAAATCTTGTATCATCATCTGATTTTTCATCATTATGACCAAAGCCAATCATTAAGTAATCGCCTGCTTTAATATTTGATAAAATAGTTGAATAATAAGATGTAGATAAATAATCCTTTGAGCTTCTACCTGAAGCACCATAATTAACAATAGTAAGATTTTCTGTAAAATCCTTTATATGACCACCCCAGCCACATCTTTCATAAAAATATGTAGAATCCTTAACTGAACCATCAGCATTTAAAAATTCATCTACAGTTGAATCACCTACAATATATAACGTGGATGTTTTTGATAAATCACTTGGCTTGTTTCTTTTATTAGTATTGTCATTGTCTGAATTATCATCTGTAGTTGTTGTAGGAGTGCTATCTCCTGTATTCGTTGTTGAAGTATTATCTCCTGTATTTGTTGATGGTGTAGTATCAGCTATATTCGTTGTTGAAGTATTATCTCCTGTATTTGTTGATGGTGTAGTATCAGCTGTATTTGTCGTTGGTGTGTTATCTCCTGTATTTGTTGTAGAATTACTACCTATTTGACTAGTTATTAAAGAACCTTCAGTTGATGTTGCCAAACTTTCATTATCACATGCTGTTAAAGTTAAAGCTGCAACTCCAATAATTCCAAAAAAATGTTTTATTTTCATTTCATTTCCTCCATTTTCCATTTTCCTCATTATACAAGTATATTTATACTAGATGAAGCGTTTTATATGCCATTATTAGCTTAAAAACGTCACATTTTCGAAGAATTATATCGATTACAAATGTGTATTGTAATAATTATTACAATACGAGAGAAAATGAGCATTCTAAATAGTCTTTAATATGCGACAAAATTCATTATATTTTGACATATTTTCGAATATTGATTATAATTAAATAAAGGTGATATTTATGTTTAATTCAAAAGCTTCAATTAAATTTATGATGGCTAAGGTATTCTTTACTCTAGCTAATTTCAGTTACAAAACAATTTCTGAGGTTACTCCTTCTGTTTATCATGGAACTAAAACGCTAGAAATAAATTATATTAGAAATGGATATGGTACAGTAATTATTGATAATAAGGAACATACAATTAAGCAAGGGTCTTATATAGTAATCCCAGAATTTGTATCTTATTCTATTATTCCCCATGATCCAATAGATATATATTCAATCTATTTATTAATAGATGATAAAACAGGATATGATACATATATCCCACTTCTACATAACTATTATGTAGGTAATGATAATTCTAGATTAATCCTAGACTTTGATGATCTATATTATGAATTAAAAAATCTTAAATTTGGATATAACGAAATTGTAGTTTCTAATTTCAAAAAAATAATAGTAAAAATATTGAGAAATGAAAAAATTCAAGGAGAAAGATTATCACATTGGGATACCGAAAGCTTGCAATTTGAAATTGAAAGTATTATTACCAATGAATTTAGTACTATTACTATTACAGAATTAGCCAAAAGATTAAACATCAGTATTCGTGAATTACAAAGGTATTTAATCAAGAATTATAATAAGAGCTTTAATGAACTAAAAACTGAAGCCAAAATGAACTTTGCAGCTAATAAATTAATATATACTGAAATTAAAATAGCTGATTTATATGAATTAGTTGGATATACAACACCAGAGCATTTCTCATATGCTTTTAAAAAATATTTTAATAAATCCCCTAAAGATTTCAGAAATGAACACTTAAAGAAATAATGCCTAGGAAGTCCTAGGCATTATTTTTGTTATATGCTTATTTATTAATTCCAAGCTTAATTAAATCTTTTTCTATTAAATATTCTTTTAAAAATGTATAAGTATTTAAAAATTCAATTACTTCTTCCTTATTATTAAAATAATATGTCCATGTTCCCAATCTTTTCCATGGCTTCGTATATATTGTATAAGAATATATAAATAATATTTTTCTAACTCTAGCTTTAACAATATATGATCTTTTAATTATTTGTGTACCATTTGTTATAGTATCATCATTAGCCTGAAATATAGAGCTTTTATCTAATAAATATGTAATAAAGCCTACTAGTAAGGTTGCTGCAAAGGATAAGCCTAAGCTCATTAATAATATTAATAGGCTAGTTAATAAATTATCCTTTGTTACTTCATTATTAGCTATATAAATAATTAGAACAATAATATTTATAGTTATAAGAATAGGTAAGATAAAAGCTAATGTAATAGATAAGCTAAATTTTAATGCATAATTCTTTCTTTTCATTATTCTTTAATCTTTTCTAAGAATTCAGGCTCTTCCATGATATAAATACCTAAGGCTTTAGCCTTATCGTATTTAGATCCTGGATTTTCTCCTAATATCAAGATATCTGTCTTTTTAGATACGGATTCTGATAATGCTCCACCAAAGCCTTCAATTAGCTTTTTAGCTTCAGTTCTTCCCATTGATGATAATGTACCTGTTAATACACATTTTTTATTAGTAAAGAAATTTTCTTTAATTTCTCCCATTTCATATTCCATATTTAAGCCTAAATTCTTTAAATCTTCAATTAGTTTAATATTTTCAGGCTTAGAGAAATAATCTACTATCTCTTTAGCAATTACCTCTCCAATATCAGGAATCATTGAAATATCATCATAGGTAGCATTAATAATATTATCTATATTTCTATATTTTTTACAAATTAATTTAGATACCTTAGCACCACAATGTCTAATACCTAAGCCAAATAATAATTGGTCAAGATTATTCTTTTTACTATTTTCTACTGCAGTAAGTAAATTATCAATTGATTTTTGACCTAAGCCTGGTAGCATAATTAATTCATTATAATATAAATTTAAATTAAAAATATCAGGTATAGATTTTAAATATCCTGCTTCATATAACTGTAATACTAGCTTATCTCCAAGTGAATCAATATTATATGCAGGCTTTGATGCAAAATGAATTAAGCCATTTACTATCTTTTCAGGGCATTCAGGATTTAAGCAATAATAATCAGCTTCATCCTCTTTTCTTACTAAAGGACTATTACAGCAAGGACAATTAGTAATCATTTTAAATGGTATAAAATCCTTAGGTCTTTTATCTAATATTGGACCTACAACCTCAGGAATAACATCTCCAGCCTTATGAATAATTACTGTATCACCTACATGAATATCCTTTTGATGGATATAATCTTCATTATGAAGCGTAGCCTTACTAATTAATGATCCTGCAACAAATACAGGCTTGAAATTAGCAACAGGAGTAATTACACCTGTTCTACCTACTTGATATGTAATATCTAATAACTCAGTAGATACCTCCTCTGGTGGGAATTTATAAGCAATAGCCCATTTAGGATATTTAATAGTTTCTCCAATAATATCATGTAATTCTATTTCATTAACCTTAATTACAATACCATCAATATCATATTCTAGATTAGGTCTTTCTTCGCCCATCTTTTCAATATATGAAATAACCTCATCAATATCCTTACAATGCTTATATAAAGGATTAACCTTGAATCCCTTATTTTTCATAGATATTAATGCATCCTCTTGTGTTTTTACATTATCATCTAGATTGTAATATAAAAATACATCTAGATTTCTTTTTGCAGCAATTTTTGAATCTAATTGTCTAACAGAGCCTGCAGCCGCATTTCTACAATTTGCGAATAATTCCTCTTCATTAGCTTCACGCTCTAAATTTAGGGCAATAAAGCTTTTTTTAGGCATAAAGATTTCTCCTCTAACCTCAAGTGTTTCAGGATTTTTAAGCTTTAAAGGTACGCTCTTTATTGTTTTAACATTATGAGTTATATTTTCTCCTACAGTTCCATTTCCACGGGTAGCACCTTGTACTAATATACCATCTTCATATTTTAATGAAACAGATAGGCCATCTATTTTTAATTCGCAAAGGTATGTAGCTGTCGGGGCAACTGCCTTTACTCTATTATCGAATTCTCTTAATTCTTCATAGCTAAAAGCATCTGCCAAGGATGCCATTTTAACCGCATGGGTTACCTTTTCAAATTTAGATAAAACCTCTCCACCTATTCTTTGGGTTGGAGAATCTGGAGTTTTTAATTCTGGATTTGATTCTTCTATTTTAATTAATTCATCCATTAATCTATCATATTCATAATCCTCCATAAATGGCTTATCATTTACATAATAAGCTTCTGAAGCCTTATTTAGAATTTCCTTTAATTCATCTACTCTTTGTTTTAAATCCATGTTAATACCTCCAAAAATACCAAAAATATTATACCATAATATAGTCTATTTTTTGTAATGAAAATAAAGAAAAAATAGAGCCTAAGCTCTATTTACCTAATCTTCTTAATTCTGCTAAATCTCTAATTAATTGTTCTGTCTTTTCCCAACCTAGGCAAGGGTCTGTAATAGATTTACCATATATAGTTCCATCTGGCTTTTGACATCCATCTACTAAATATGATTCAATCATTAAGCCTTTTACTAAATTATAGATTTCTTCATTATGTCTAGTTGAATGTAGGACCTCTTTAGCAATACGAATTTGTTCTAAATAATCCTTACCAGAATTTGAATGGTTTGTATCAATGATTACTGCAGGATTTTTAAAAGGCTTTTCCTTATATAATTTAGCTAAATATGCTAAATCCTCGTAATGATAATTAGGATGAGTTCTACCTGTAGCATCTACATATCCTCTTAATACGGCATGAGCTAAGTCATTACCTAATGAATCAGTTTCCCATCCACGATAAATAAATGTATGGTCATGTTGGGCAGCCCAAATAGAATTCATTAATACACCCATATCACCTGATGTTGGATTTTTCATACCTGTAGGTACATCAAATGATGATGCAACTAATCTATGTTGTTGGTCTTCAACAGATCTTGCTCCTACAGCAACATAGCTAATAACATCTGCGATATAAGCATAATTTTCAGGATATAGCATTTCATCTGCAGGAGTAAATCCTGTTTCTTTAATTACATCCATATGTAATTGTCTTATTGCAACAATACCCTTTAGCATATCAGGCTTTCCTTTTGGATCTGGCTGATGTAACATACCCTTATATCCAGCACCTGTAGTTCTTGGCTTATTAGTATATACTCTTGGTACAATATAAATTACATCAGATACCTCATCTGCAATTTTTCTTAATCTTTTTACATAATCAATAACTGCGTCCTCTCTATCAGCACTACATGGACCAATTACTAATAAAAGCTTATCACTTTTTCCTGTAAAAATATCTCTTAATACTTGATCATTCTTATCCTTAATCTTCTTTAATTCAGGAGTTAAAGGATACATTTTCTTTATTTCTTCTGGTGTAGGTAATTCTCTTTGGCACACCATGTTTTTACTAAATTCTTCTCTTGGCATAATAATCACTCCCTTAAGCCGTAATTGATATGATTATATCACAATGTTTTTAATTAATAAAATAATAATTCATTATTATTTACATTTTTTACAATTAATACACATTTTTTTTAATTTTGTCTAATAATTTTATTATCTTTCTCTAATAATCAAATTATATTCTTTTTTAATAGCTCTTTTATTTTCATACATTCTATCATCAGCTGCTTGAAATACTTCCTTATATTTCATTCCACCTCTTGATATATAATAGCCTCTCGCAACAGAAAAGATTAGCTCATGGCCTTCAAATTCAATTGTAGAATATCTTAATTTATTATCAAAATCCTCCACAATTTTTCCTATATTATCATAATCTTCACCAATTACTATAGCTATAAATTCATCTCCACCTACATGGAATAATCTAGATGTTTTAAAAATAGTTGATAATACATGACCTGTTTCAACAATTAAATGACAGCCAAATCTATGACCATATGTATCATTTGTTGTTTTAACATTATTTACATCCATAACAAATATTGCATAATTTAGGTTGACATTATTTAATATTTTAGTTATTTTATCAACTTCTTCAAAATAGGCTGTTTCATTCCCAAGGCCTGTTAATTGATCTCTATATGATATCTTTCTTAAATAATCATTCATCTTAGCTTCGCTCATTCTAATTGAATAATGCCTAAAGGCCATTATTATTACCATAATAACGAAGATAAAGAAATTCATATAAGCACCAATACCATCAAAATATGAATAATTATTAATAGCATTGTAAATTATTATTGATAAAATAGCTCCTAGATTTATTATTGTAAAATAAACAGGAGATATTACTAAAATACCACTTAATACCATACTGATAGTTAATAATACGATAGGTGATGAATTATGTCTTAAATCTAGTAACGATACAGTAGTTGCCCATATCATTATAGCTAAAGAATAAGCATGTAATAGAATCGCTAAAGAAAATGAAGAGGTTTTCCCCTTTTTAGCTAACAATAATATAATTATAGAAATAAGAGATGCAGTAATTAAAAATAAATATGAAGCTAAATATACAATATTAGTAAAGGAAAATGAATGGAAGCTATAAAAGAAATAAATTAAAAAAACTAATTCAAATATTATTACTAAGGATAGCATTAAAACATATAATGTAATATATTTTTTAACAAAGCTACCCATTCTTTCCATATTTTCTTTAAAAATACCTATTTTTTTCTTCTTTTCCATTTATATTCCCCCTTATCTCCCAAGGTTTATTTTCTCATAAATATTTAATATTGTAAACATTTATAAAAACAATTTGAGTTCATATATTTTCAAGTTTATTCTAAATACATAGTTTAAAAGAAGGATTTTTATAATGAAAAAAGTCACATTCGAATATAATTGGAAATTGCTAATCAGTGAAATCAAACAAAAAAGCATATAAAACTATATTATTGTTTGTATAATTAGTTCTATATGCTTGTTCATCCAAGAAAAATTGTATTATTCTTAAAATCGTAAAGAATGAAATGAATAATTGAAAAATGATTATTCATATTGTATCCTACAAAATTTAAAAATAAAGCTATTCTTCATATTAAATATTATAACAAAATGTCTGGAGGAGTAATGTTTTGAACCATATCATTAACAAATTCGTATGCGTCAGTATACACTACTGGATTTGGAGTGATATATGGAATTTTTTCATATGTATGGTGATATGATGTTCCTGTAGCTTCAAATTTTAATGTTGTAGAAGATATACAATCATCTTCATTAATATAATTATTAGTTATATAGTTAATTTCGTATAAATATCTTTCAAAAGAACCAGATTCTTTATCATAATATAAAGTTCCTTTAAATAATCCTGGGAATATATCATTATCAATCAAGACTTGTATAATTTCCTCATCATTTATTTCAAAAGATAATTCTGTATATTCTTCTCCATCGCTAATAACAATTTTATTATTCTTAATAAAATCACTAAATTCTTTATCAGTCTTATTCATTAAGTTTCTACAAACTTCATAATATAAATCATCGATGAATTCTGTGTTTTTTTGTCCGTCAAAGCCACATATTCTTTGAATGGTATCTGTTAGCCATGAAGTAGATGCTACTTCAAGCAATGATTCTTTATTTACTTTACCATTGAATTTTGTAGTTTCAGAAGGATTATCACTAGACTTATCATTTATTTCTAACGAATTATATAATTGAAAATCAGTGTCATCAAATTGAGAATCTAGTCTTTGACTAAAATTGAAATCACGGGTAGTTCTTTTTTCAATGCCATCCACTAATTCAGAAGAGAAGGCATTGATGTGAGCACTTTGAATTAATGAATAATTACCAAAACCTTCAGTAATAAAATCAAATGGATTGACATTTTCTTTTGCCATTATTTCTTTATATTCATCCTGGGTTACATTATAGAAATATCCATAGGCTCCAGTTCCTAAATATCTATAGAAATCAATGTTTCTTTCTTCTTCATCTTTATAAGAATTAGTGTAAGATACGTAATCTTGTTTGAATACTGAGGTAAATATTCTCTCATAAAATGGTGAAATATCTTGTTTATTAAGTAGAGCCTTAAATTCATCTACTTCTTTTTGATTATCAATTTCACCACTATTTGTAATATTACTAGACGTTAATATTTCTGTATTATTACTAGATGTTAATTTTTCTGAATTGTTACAAGCTGTTAAAATAAATATACATATTAGAAGGAATAACATAGACATAATCTTTTTCATATTCTATTCCTCCTAAAGCTTAATTGTAACGTCACGTTTATGACGATCAGAATTAAAGTATGCTTGTTCTTTCTTATGATCAATTTGTACTCGTTGAGTACATCGATTATCTAAAGATATAAATTCATAATATGCCCAATATTCACAACGATGATAAGGCTTCTTAGAATAAGATTTCATTGATATATTATATTTACGATTAACTGGCATAAAGATATCCATCTTTTCTTCTGTAGCATAAGAATAATATCCTGCAGCATAACCTTTTTTACAAGTTTCTACATCACTCTTACCAAATAAAGTACCATTAATATTGATAACTCTTTCGCCTTTCTTACTTTCAAGCCTTAAGCCAATATCATTAAAACCAAAGAAATGCATTCTTGCATAATCAGCATTGTCCATAAATGGAACAAGTTGAATCTTATCAGCATCAGCTTTTCCTTGATTATATTCATCAATATAATAGCTATCTTGACTAGAAAGATGAGCGAAAACAGCTTCAGGATAATGATTTTGTGTTATATAGCTGGCATAAGCACCAATTGATAATAATTCATTTGGTTTTTCCCAATATGTACTTGCTAGTGGGCCATTCAAAGCAGTAATTAAATCATATAATTCTGTAGCAAACTCATCACCCCAAATAGAATTGATAGCCGCTTTTGTAAACTTAGAAGTCATAGCTGTCGCATCTAATATGGCACTAATAGAAATAATCTTAAGTAAGGTAGTGCCGATGTTAGGAAGTGAATTCTGCTCGTTTTGGACTAAGAGCATCATTCTTTCTAATTTATTTTGATATTTAGAAACATATTTATTTCTATTACCTAAATTATCAACAAGCTCTTCTATCAATTGTTCAGCAGCGATGTTGGCATCGTAATTCTTTTTTGTTTCATCTCGGAAAGGAAGTAATATTTTTGGCAACTCATAATCGGTCGCAAGAGCTGAAGTCAAAACAGTAACTATATCAATACCAAAATTTGTTATTTCAAAACCGGCCATAGCAAAATTATCTGGTTTAATCTCTGTTGATGGATTTTGATGATACTTTTTAAGGAAGATATTAGAGGTACGTCTATTATTCTCATAATTATCTGGATCATAGAACTCATTAGTGATGTATTTATCTCTTCCAAAACGAGTAAAGCCATACTGCTTCATTGCTAATTTTGGAACGATATCTAAAGGATTAACAATGTTAAAAATATTATCATATATAGAATCTTTTGGTTTCGCAACTGTTTTTGAATTAATATTAGCACCTTGTGGAGCTTCAAATGTATATGCATAAACATCATATATAGAAGTATATGCATTATTGGAGAATAATTGTTCTCCATTATTTAATTTATTGTCGATTAATGCAGCAGCAATATTGGTTGTAGCTCCTCCTCTAGAGAAACCAGCCATCCAAAGCTTTACTCTACCAGTAACGTTGTTATCAGAGACATATTCAGTAACAAAGTCAACTAACTTATTTGCAGCAATATACCATCCTTCATGCATATAGTCTGACTTACTTCCATCACCTAGATGCATATTGCCCGCCCATTCACTATAATAGCCACCCGATCTCGGAGCAACAGCGACGACTGTATAATCGTCATATTCTTTTTTTGCAGCACATAAGCCAATCGTATTTGTTTCTGCAGGTTTAGTATAATCATCATTAATTTCAAATGTATTAAATTCAATCTTTTCAAAGAATTCTTTTGCATACTTTGATTGGTTCAAATACCATTCTTCATCATAAACTAAAGTATATGGCGTGAATGTTGATGTGGCTAAGCCTAAAGACGCAGTTGCTAAATGTGAATCATATTCATAAGATGGGTGTTCAAAATAATTACGTGAGTAATATACATCCACATTATAGTAATCAAGTCCACCACCTCCAACAGGAGCGTAATGACAATCAATCTTCTTTACTTCATAATTTGTTTCGTTGTTAAATGACGCAACATTGATTGATAAGAATGTTATCCCAGATAACAATAATAACATGAGCCCAATACGTTTCATATTATTTTCCTCCTCATATTAATTTTTATCGCTTTCTTTCTAATGATTTTAACATATTTTAAAGTGAATGTAAAATTATTGAAAAATCATATTGCTATTTTAAACATATGAATATGATTTTAAACAAGATGAATCAAGATTAATTTTATAAAATTAAAAAGCTGAAATTAATCAGCTTTTTTCGTTTTTTTTCTACTTTTATAGAATTCTACATGTCCTGAATGGGTATGATAAATAGCACCAACTACCTTAAGTCCATTATTTAATTCTTCCTTTACAATATTACTGCTACAAATCTTTTTTACTGTATTTAATACATTAATCTTTGATGCCTTTGTATTATCAGTTTCATCCTTAATTGCAAATTGGATTTCTTTAATAATAGAAGAAATATAATGAGCATGAGTGTCTTCTATTGCGGCATGGATTGCACCACACATTGTGTGTCCCATTACTACAACAAGCTTACAGCCTAAATGCTCTACTGCATATTCTATTGAGCCAAGTCCAAAGTCAGCAACAACATTACCAGCAAGCCTTATAACAAAAATATCTCCTATTCCTGTCATAAATATACTTTCAGGTATAACTCTAGAATCAGAGCACGTTACTATTACAGCGTATGGGTTTTGTCCATGGTTATGAGTATGTAATCTTTTTTCAGGTGAAATATCACCTCTATGATTCTTAGATGAATTAATATATTCTAGGTTGCCTTCCTTAAGCCATTTTAATGCTTTAGCTGCATCAACCATTATGTTTACCATCCCACATGCCATGTAAATTACAATATGCATAGGCATTTACAAATTCATCATCTACTAATTTAAAGATAGCCTTTGGCTCATCGCCTGGCTTTAGCATTTTTCTTTGAATTCCATTTTTAGTTTCAATTTCAATGAATTCAATATAATGCTTTTCCTCCATTGGATGTAATACACTACCCACAAATACTGTAACTAAATCACCATCAATCATAACCTGTGGTACATGCTTTTCAACTGACGCATCAATACTTCTTACTTTGATTTCAGTTAAAGTAGATTCTCCCTTAATTGCTTCAAGCATTGCATCGTTTTCTTTGTAAAATTTCATAATAGTCCTCCTGTTTAATTAATAATTGTATCTTTATATATTAATTTTAACATAGGTGAAAAATAAAGTAAATAAAAGAACAGCTATAGTGTTTAGCTGTTCAATTTAATTTCCTATTCAATTTCTTTATTTTTCTTTTTTCTTAATACTAAAAATACTACTAATCCAGCAACTAAGAATGGAGAAGCTATTAAAAGAGAAATACCTACAAATGCTAATGAGCCTACAACTACATTACCAAGTACCTTAGCCCAATCACCAGAATTATCTATATTATAATAAATAGTTAATGTTGAATAATCAATTGTACTATCCATTTGATCCTTTTCGTTATAATATTTTTCTAATTGCATATCAATTTCTTCAATTAAATCAATATATCTTAATTTATCCTGTGTAGTTAAAGATGCATCATTATCTATAGCTTCTTGATATATTTTCTTTTTTGCTTCAAGTCTATTGATTGCTGCAGTAACAGAATCATAAGATGATGTTATATCAGATGTATCAACAGTTTTACCAAAGAAGCCATTTTGTGAATCAATATATTCTGCTATTTCATTTAATTTAGCTGTAGGTACTTTATATTCGTATCTAGCATATGTATCACCTTCATAAGAATGACTAATATATCCTGATACCTCTAATATATGAGTTCTAATATCCTTAATTGTTGTTTTAATATCATTTGATTTATAATTATAGCTTACCTTATATGTAACCTTTCTACCATTGGCATCATATACTATGCTACTGCTGTTATTTGTAACATTATTATCAGCTCTAGCACCATTACTTGAGTTACATGAAGCAAGTGGTATTAAAAAGATAACAAATAATAATATAAATAATATGTTTCTTATTTTATTTCTTTTCATATTCTATTTCTCTCCTTATTTAAATATATTAAAGATGTTTTCAACTATTATTTGTGTTGAATTCATAGCAACGATTGCGTAGATACTCATTAGAAAAATACAAATGCTAAATATTAATGTAAATAAATTATAATTAGTCCTTTTTCTTTTTATTGATAATATAGAAAATACAATTGATGGAATAATTAAAAATAAAGATAATATAGGAACCAACACAAGTACTGTATCTACTGCTAAAAATATTACTGCAATTATAAAAAATCTTCTACTTGAGGCAGCTAATTCCATCTCTTCTCTTTCTGCTTCAATTTTTAATCTTTCTTCCTCATTATTTATTACATTTTTATTTTCAAATTCTTCTTGTCCTGTAAGTACAGCAATGCTTACATCATATAGATTTGATAAGCACAATAAATTATCTAATGTAGGAATAGTTTGATCACATTCCCATAGGCTTACACTTTGTCTTGAGACATTTAAAGAATTAGCTACATCCTCTTGAGATAAGCCTTTATTCTTTCTAGCCTTAACTAAATATTTACCGATATCCATTCAAATACCCCCTTAAGCTAAATTACACCTATAATATATCCAAAAATCCACTTGCAAACCACCAATTGACACTTGGAAAATTGTCAAGCAGCGCTTTGCAAATTAATAAAATAGTCTTAAAACCACATAAATTGTAGCATTTAATATTATTTTTCTCAACTATTAAACGAAAATAAAAGTCTGAAGTATTTTTCAACTTCAGACATTAATATTTTTGTATTATTATATTTTCCAGCCAACTGCTTCTTTTCTATCAAGGACGAATCTCTTATAAATTCCATCTTCCTTGATTAAATCTTCATGCTTTCCTGATTCTACTATTTTACCTTCGTTTATAACAAAGATATTATCGCAGTTCTTAACAGTTTTTAATCTATGAGCAATCATAATAACTGTCTTATTCTTAGTTAATGAATCTATTGCCTTCATTAGCTTTTCTTCATTTTCGGGGTCTACATTAGCTGTTGCTTCATCTAATATTACTATTTTTGAATCCTTTAATATAGCACGAGCTATAGATAATCTTTGTAATTCTCCACCAGATAGTGTAGAACCACCTTCACCGATTACTGTATTAATACCATTTGGAAGTTCACTTACAAAATCACAACAAGCCATATTTAGGGCATTATTTATTTCATCTATTGTGGCATTTTCCTTGGCCATTTTAAGGTTATTTAAGATAGTATCATTAAATAAATATACATTTTGGAATACAAATGTGAAATTTTCCATTAAGGAATCAATATTATAATCCTTAACATTCTTACCATCTAGTAATACACTTCCATCATTAACATCCCAAAATCTTGCCATTAGATGGCAGATAGTTGTTTTACCAGAGCCTGATGGACCTACAAATGCTACTTTGGTATTTTCTTTTATTTTTAATGATACATTATCAATAATCTTTTTCTTATCATAAGAGAATGATACATTTTTAAATTCAATATCAGATGTTTTAGTTTGATAATTCTCTCCACTTATATTCATTGTTTCAATAGATAATATTTCATTACCTCTATCAACACAACGCTCAATTATCTTTGATAATGCACTAAATGTACCCATTGTGTCTAAGCCTGCATAAATGATATAGCTTGCGATAATTACAGTCATTGTTACAGCTAAATCATTATAACCATTAATGAATAATAGGATTGCAACTATAGTCATACATACACCAATAAGTCTTGTAATATATGTTTGAATAGTTTGAACCGGTATCATTTTTAATTCGCATGCTTGATATAGCTTTGTTCCTCTTTCATTAGCTTCATTAAATCTCTTAGAATATTTACCATATAGGTTATAAGATTTAATTTCAGATATACCTAAAACATAATCTAATGTTGCAGATATAACCTCCACATCTACCTTTTCCTTTTCTGGTGCGAATTTCTTTCCTAAATATTTAATCCAGCTATTAAACAATAAGAATACAATAACACCAGCTAGGGCTACTAAGCCTATTCTCCAGTCAAAGAAGAAAAGGGAAACAACAACAATTAATGTATTAATTAATCCACTTGTAACTAGCATTACTACTCTTGTTGCGATATCTGCCAATTGCTCCATCGTATTAGTTGTTACTGATGTGATATACGCAAGTGAATTAGAATTAAAATATCCCATTGGAACGTATCTTAGGTGCTCTGCAATTTCAATTCTTTTTTCTGCCGCAGTTGAATAACCACCATCTACTTGTAACATTGTTGAGGCATATCTTAATCCAATAGATATACATACAGGTATTAGCATAATTAAAAATGAAATTAATACTACCTCTAAGGTAAATGTTCCTTCAAATATATTTTTAAATAAATACCATATTGCAGGAAGCTTTGCAGCTTCACACATTCCCATTAATACAGTAAGAATGATTGCTAAATAAAATTGTCTTTTTCTCTTTGGTGAACAAAAATTAAAGAACACCTTTAACATCTTAATCATTTAAATCACCATCTCTTCCTTGAATATGGCTTAACCACATATTCTTATATAGCTCTGATTTAGCTAATAGCTCATTATGCTTACCATGAGCTTCTATCTTACCATCATTTACAAGTACTATATCATCACTATCAATTATTGTTGATAATCTATGTGCTATTACAATTACTGTCTTATCCTTTATTAAACTAGATAATGATTTTTGAATAATTGCCTCATTCTCAGGATCTGTATAAGCTGTTGCCTCATCTAATATTACTATCTTAGAATCCTTCATCATAGCTCTTGCTATTGAAATTCTTTGTCTTTCTCCACCAGATAGATGAGATCCTGAATCTCCTACAACTGTATTATATCCATTTTCTAAATTCATAATAAAATCATGAATTCCACACTTCTTACATACTTCAATTACATCTTCATCAGTCGCATTTAAATTACCCATTTTAATATTTTCCATAATTGAAACATTAAATAAATAATTGTTTTGTGAAACATATGAAACTGATTTATTATAATCCTCTAATGTTAAATCCTTAATATTAACTCCACCAATATAAATATCACCCTTATTTGGATCCCAAAGTGATGCGATTAGCTTAGCTATTGTCGATTTACCAGCACCTGATGGTCCTACTAAGGCAACTACGCTATTAGCTTTAATATCTAAATTAATATCATGTAATACCTCTATATCTTCATAACCAAAGGATACATTTTTAATCTCAATGCTAGAATCTTTAGGTAATGCCTTTGATTTATCAGGTCTTTCAAGCTTATCAATAGATACTATTTCATCTATTTCTCCAAAGATTGTTTTAGCCTTATGAAGATCATCTACATGTCCCATTGAATTAATAAGTGGTGCAATTAGACCAACAGACATCAATACACATATTACTAATACCTCTAGTGTAATTACATTGTTGTAATATAAAATTCCACCTAAAGGTAATACAGCAAGTAATGTATATGGTGCAACAGCCATCGCAATACTAAATGCTATATTGCAATTTCTTTGCCAATCTACGAAGCAATCTGCCCCTTCCTTGGCAGCCTTTTTAAATTTTTCATAAGATGATTCGCTTTTTCCAAAAGCTTTAATAACCTCTATACCATTAATATATTCAACTGCAGTATCATTTAATACCTTTGTTTTATTAATACAATTATTCCAATATTTCTCATATCCAATAGACATAGATAAATAAGCTACCATACCTATAACAAATGGTATTAACGCAATTAATGCCATTTGCCAGCTTATTATACATAAATATATAAATGTACCAATAAATCCAATAATATTACCAGTAAATTCAGGTATAACATGAGCTAGAGCTGTTTCAGTTGAATCAATTCTTTCGCATAATGTATTTTTTAAAGAGCCTGAATTATGTCTTTTAACATCACCTAATGATGCTAGAGCTAATGAATCTATTGCCCTCTTTCTAACACCTTTAATTGTTTGATATGCTGCAATATGTGATAAAGATGTTGAAATAATATGAAATGCTCCCTTTAGTAAGAATAATACTAATAATAGTATTATATCTAGAGTATAAGCATTAAAATCTTTATTACCTTCAATTAATTTATTGATTATACTAGCAATAAAATAAAATGGTATTATTCCTGCAGCAACAGAAATTAAAGATGTAATAATACTAAAGAAATAATATTTCTTTTTTGGACCAGCATAATCTAATATTATTGAAAATAATCCTCTTTTTTTATCTTTCATAAATCCCTCCTAAAAACCCAATAAATTTCTAAATCCTATCGTATAAAATTCATTTATTTCATTACAAATACTAAATAACTCCTCCCTTTCTAATCCTTTATTTAACAAATTAAGATATGCTTCTAAATAAGAATCTAATAAAACTCTAAAGGAGATTAAATTAAAATCTTTAATCTTATATCCTTCTTTTTTCATTTGATTAATATATTTTATAGTCGCATCAAATTCATAATTAATAATAAAATCCTTAAACCATTGTTTTCTTTCTTTAACCAATAAAATTACTAAATCATTATATTCTCCAAATAATAATTTGTATTGAAATCTACCGTCATGCTCAAAAGACCAAATATCAGATACCTTTTCTTTTTTTAAAAATTCATTATCCTTCTTTTCAACATAATTTATTATTTGATTAAAATAATTAACAAATGGGTTTATTACCGCATCAAATATTTCTTCTTTATTCTTAAAATGTCTATATATAGCAGTTGCTGAAATATGACATTTATTCGCAATATCTCGTAAAGATGAATTATTATAGCCCTTCAATATAAATTCTTCTTTTGAGACTTTTAATATAAGATCCTTTGTATCCATATAATCACCCTTTAGTTAACATTGTTAACATCAGTTAGTATACGCTAACTATTGCGCTGTGTCAATATACTCACATAAAAAGTGAACTAATTTTAATTTTGTTAACATAGACTATTAATACAAAAATGGTTACAGATTTTGTAACCATTTTTATTACTAATTATTTATTTAAATCTTCTATTCCATTTAATTTGCATTTATAGCCTAATGATTCAATAGCTTTTATTATTTTATCTATGTCATTATCATTTTCTAAAACAACAATAGTTTCATTTTTCTTATGATTTGATTTAATCTTCTTTACTTTTGTAGTTTTTCTAACAATGTCATTTATATGTGCTTCACACATAGAACACATCATTCCATCTACATTAAAATATACCTTTATCATAAATTATCATCCTTTAATGCCACTGCTAAATTAATTTTAGATATCTTTCTTGATTCAATTAAATAAATAATTAAGAATGATCCTATTCCAATACCAAAGATAACTGGATATAGGTATGGTGCGATATAGAAATCTAACCAACCCTTCATTTTATTTTGTAATACAATATCCCAAGCAATTTTAATAAAGAATTGTGCTATAAATGTAGATATTACAACTGATAATATTGTTATTATTCCTGTTGTAATATTATATATTTTATTGATATTAAATGTATCATAGCCAATAATCTTTAGCATTGAAATTTGGCTTTGATTCTTTTCAATAACTATCTTAGCTAATAAGAATATTAATAATACAAATAATATAACTGATATTACTGTAAATATTACAAATACCTTTCCCATAGAATCTGATAATTGATTACTAACAACAATTAAATCATCTAAAGTAATTGTTTTATATACATATTCATCTGATATATCAAGCTTTTTATCAGAAAAATATGATGTTAAATAACCTGAATCAAAAGTATTCATAAATAATTCTTTATCCATAAATATAATTAATGAGCCCGTAGTTTCATATGAATCTGATATAGTAAATTCATATTTAATATCTGAATATTTTTCTTCTAATTTAATTATTGAATTATTATTTAATTTATATTTAGCCTTTAATCCAGATGCGATAACTACCTTATTCTTTTCAATGTTAATATTCTTTAAATATTTAGAATCATTTCCATATGTTTCAAGTCCAAATATCATTATTTCATCATTTCTATAATCTAAGGTTTTAACATATAGCTTTTCACCATCTAAGCCATCTATATCTGCCTTTAATATTGTTTGATATGGTGCTATTTGGCTTTTTATTACCTCATCCTTATAATGATCTAATAATGGTGACATCATTAAACCAAAAAGTAAAATTATTGTAGCTAAAAGTGTACCAAAAAATAAAGCTATATAAGTACCTTTATTTTGTAATACTACTCTTATTTGATATCTAGATATAAAATTAATTTTATGGTTTAGCTTCACAACCTTCTTATTTTTCTTTATTACTAATTGATATCTTAATAAATTTAGTGAAGGTATACTTATAGTTTTTAATATAACTAATAAATTAATTATAAATACCATTAATATTGGTAATAATGTAGTATAAACAAGAGCGTTTGCGTTATAGTATGTTGTATAAACAGGTAAAGAATATGAATGATAATATAAGCTAACTAAATAATCCTTTAATGCTGTATAAGCTAAAACATTACCAAATATTCCAGCAAGTAGAGTTATTATTGTTGGTAATATTAAATAACCAATTAATAATTCAAATCTACTATAGCCCATAGCTTTAAGTGTACCAATACTTTTGGCTTCACTTTCGATTTGGCTTTTAGTAGATAATGCAAAGACAAATGCTAAGCCAAAGACAATGATTGCCCCAAAGATAAGCATCATTGTTAAGTCGCCCTCTAAATCAGTTATAGAAAACTTGATAGCTTGGTTATCTTCTTTCGCAAGTAATGAATCTAATGAATTTCCATTCATTAATAATTTTTGGTATAAATTCTTAGTTAAATCTGTTGTTTTAGTATGAGCATCATCCTTATTTAATCTTTTTGGATATAAATAAGCATAATTATATTTAATATTATTATTTGAAATATTATTGAATGCTTCATCATTTACTAAGGCAATACTAAATGTTTTAGCATCAAACATTGAATCAGTATTATTTTTAAATAAACAAGAATAATCAACTAAAGCGATACTAGCTGAAATTGTATATTCTTTATCATTTATTTTATATTTATCTCCAATATTTAGGTTATTATTTTCTAAATATAATCTATCAAGTGCTATTTCATCAGCATTTGATGGAATATTTCCTTTATGAATAGAATATTTATTAATGTTATTTCTATCAGATAAATTATATATTCTTATTGAATGATTTAATGAAGATGCTTCGTCTTTATAATATAAATTATATATTTTAATATTTTCTTCATTTTCTATTTCTGTTATTAAAGTATTATCCATTTCATTTGTTGTAATAAAATGTCCATCCTCTAATACATATTTATCAATACCCTCATAATATGTTTTTATCATTGAATCATTTCCAATCATATAGCCTGCACATAAGGCTATTGGAAGTGATAAGAATAAAAACATAATTATATATTTAACAAGATCTTTTAGTAATTCTCTAGGTAATCTTTTAAAAAGTGGATTTTTCATAGCTCTAAATCACTTGCCTTTACTTTATCATTATTCTTTTCGTTAGATATTATTTGACCGTCCTTTAATCTAATAATAGTATCAGCCATTTTAGCAATATTTTCATTATGAGTAACCATAATAATTGATGTATTATAAGTATTTTTAACTTTTTCAATTAGCTCTAGTATTTGTTTTGATGTATCAGAATCTAGGGCTCCTGTTGGTTCATCACATAAAAGTAAATTAGGATTTTTAACAATTGCACGACCAATTGATGTACGTTGTTGTTGTCCACCTGATAATTGGGCAGGTATTTTATTTTCATGCTTTTTAAGGCCTAATACTTCTATTAATTCATCTACATTTAAATGATTTTTAGATAAATAAGCTCCTACTTCTATATTTTCTCTTACTGTTAAATTTGGAATTAGATTATAGCTTTGAAAAACATAACCTAAATTTTTTCTTCTATATGCTATTCTATTTTTTTCAGACATTTCTTCAATAAATTCACCATTTATTCCTACTTTGCCTTCATCTAGTGTATCGATGCCACCTATTATATTTAATAGGGTTGATTTACCAGAGCCTGATGGTCCAAGTAAAACAACCATTTCTCCTTTTTCTACCTTGAAAGATATACCTTTTAGTGCATAGTAGCTATTTTCACCACTACCATATGTCTTTTTAATATTATCAATTTCAATAAACATATTAATTTCCTCCACAATTCGATTATACCGTTAGTTGAACGATTGTTCAATTATTAAATCGTTTTCAATAATAAAAAGCCTTAACAGGCCTTTTAATATTATTTTAAATCTTTAATGAATGCTTCATATTCTGCATCTACTATTGCAGATGAATCACCATTAACGATTAATCCTTCGTTTAATAAATTAGCACCAAAGCCTCTAACTTCATCGCACCAAGTTCTCATCCATTCGCCATCTCCCCAGCCGTAAGATCCAAATAATGCAATATTCTTGTTAGATGCGTTAGCCATTAATTCATCAAAGAAAGGTCTAAATTCACTATCCTCTAATTCTTCAGCTCCCATTGCAGGACAGCCTAATATAATTGTGTCATATTTTAAAACGTCATCGGCACTAGTTTCTCCTACATTAAATAAATCGCAGCCTAAATCTCCTTGAATTTTATTAGCGATATCAGCTGTATTACCTGTGCCACTCCAATAAACTATTACTTGATTCATTTTATCCCTCCGTATTATCTCATAAAGTTTTCAATAGGAAAGCCCTTATTAACTAGATTAATTACACAATCTCTACATTTTGTATATTTATTAAATATATCTAATTTTTCATTTAAATTAGAATATACCTTCCAATATCCAACATATATACATTTTTCTCCACTGATAAATGATTTAATATCCTCTAGGTCATAACCTAAAAATACGCCAATTTCATGTGGAAATTCATCTTCTATTAATCTTTCTTTTAGGCACTCTAGCATATCATCAATAGATGATGTATCATATCCAAGATTTTTTAAGAAATTAATTCTATCATCATTTGACATTAATCTTTCAAAAACATTCTTTCTATATACTAAAATTAATACCTTTGAATTAGTTCTTTTTAGTATATAAAATCTTAGCTTAGGATATCTACTATTTAGTTCTTCTATTTCTTTATAAATTGATTCATTATAATCAATGCATATTAAATTAGAAGCCTTTATTCCACAGATAGCCGGTGAAGAATGAAGAGCTAATAACCTTTCTAATGTTTTACTCATAAGCGTTTCCTCTTTGGTTAGCTTTAACTAACTGATTTAATTATATAGTTTTGTTCCTTATATGTCAATAATAAAGTTAGACATAACTAACCGTTAAAATGTGAAAACGTATACACTTTAATTAATAATAAATAAAGCCTACATAAAATGTGATATTATCACATAACTCTAGGTTTATATTATCTATTCAGTTTCTAATTTGGCTTTTCTTTTAATTCATTTAAATGAAGATTAATATGATTATCTATAATTTCTAGCATTTCATCTGATATATGATTTTCCATATTATATGCTTCCTTTTCAGCAAGCGATTCAGATGCCCCAAGCCCTACAAATGCCATTTTTAATACCTTGTGTCTATTAAAAATAACAGAGGCAATAGTCAATCCTTCTTCTGTTAAATAAATTCTTTTTTTATCCCCAAATATTATTAGATTCTTGCTTTCTAATTTTCTTAATAATCCTAAAACACTAGGTCTTGAATAATTTAGGAATTTCGCAACATCGGCTGATTTAACATATTTCATATTCAGCGATAAATTATAAATTGTTTTCAAATATAATTGTTCTGATTTTGTAGTTTCCATACTCCCTCCAAATGTTAGTTAACAAATTAAAAGCTAATAAAAATGGCTTAATTATTAGTTAGTTTTAACTAACTTAACTAAAACAATTATATATCTATGAGTTAGTTGTGTCAAACTATTTAGATAAAATAAAATGAACTCCATTCTTTTTTGGAGTTCATTTTTAATTATTATTTAAGTGTTAAAACAGAAATTGATTCAGTATGAGAAGTAAATGGAAATAAATCAAGTGGAACAATTTGATTTATTTTATATTTATCACTTAATTTATCAATATTTTTAGCTAAAGTTGCAGGATTGCATGAAACATATATAATTCTTTTAATATTAGATTCATATAATGTATTTAATAAATTATCATCTAATCCTGTTCTTGGTGGATCTACTACTACAGTATCGAATACTTTACCTTCTTTAATCATACTAGTAATAAATTTAGATGCATCGCCTAAATAGAATTTAGCATTATTAATGTTATTTAATTTAGCATTATCAATTGCTGCATCTACTGCTTCCTTGTTTGATTCAATACCTATTACATTTTTTGAATTATTAGCTAAATATAGACCTATTGCACCTACACCGCAGTATGCATCTAATACTTCTTCCTTACCAGATAATTTGGCAAGCTTTTTTACATTTTCTACTAACACTTCAGCTTGTTCTGTATTTAATTGGAAGAATGTTGTAGGATAAATCTTATATTGAATATTGCCTAATTTTTCAATTATATATTCATCACCAAATAGATGATTAGTTTCTTCACCAAAAGGATTTATAGCTTTTTTATTCATATTGAAGTTTTCATATACTCCCTTTACACCAGGAATATTTATTATTTCTTTAGCTAAATCCTTAATTTTTGGATTCTTTTCACCACAAATTAAAGTTACTAATGCTTCATTATTTCTATTAACTCTAACAGAAATATATCTTAATAAGCCTCTATTATATTTATGAATATAAGCTGTAAGCTTCATCTTATTAGCTATTTCTAATATTTTTTCATTAATTGAATTAATTAATCGATTTTGAACCTTACAATCCTCAATTGGAGTTAAATAATTAGTATTTGGCTTAATCATACATGTATGAAGCTTACCATCAATTCCTTGATTAATTGGTAAAATACATCTATTTCTATATCCATAAATATCATGTGACGGAATAGTTTTTTTTATTTCAAAAGTCTTAGGATTAATCTTGGTATATCTATTAAATGCTTCTATTATAGCTTCTTTTTTGAATTCAAGCATTTTTTCATACTTAATATGCATTACCTGACATCCACCACATTCATAATAATGCTTACAAACAGGTTCGATTCTATCAGGAGATTTATGCTTAATTTCTATAGATTCTGCATAAGCCATTCTATTTTCTACCTTAGTTATTTTAACATTATGTCCTTCACCAGGTATTGCATCATTTACAAATACAGCAAGTCTATTGTAAAAGCCTATTCCTTCTCCATTTATTCCTAATCTTTTAATATCAAGAATAAATTCATCATTTTCTTTCATGCTACTTCACTTCTTTCACTTTAAAGTATTTAAATGTGGCATATCCTAAATCATTATTACCTCTAGCGAAAATGCCATATTTAGTACCTATCCATCTTCCTGGATAAGCAATATATTTCTTTTTAAAGAATTTATTGTTAAAGCCTAGACGATAAATTCCAGGATATTTAAATTCTAAATTAAATATAACATTATTAGAATCATATTCTTCCTTATATGTTATTTCATCATATTCTGATTCAAATTTACCTTCTTTTATACATATATAATTCTTATTATTAATTCTTTCAAGTGATATATATGCATATTCTTTTCCCATTACCATAAGCCCTGCTTCATCATCGTTATCGACGAAATTAGCATTAATTTCAGTTTTTACCTTAAATGATTCATAAGCCACCTTAGTAAGAAGGCTTCCAGGGTACTTATTTAGGGCGTTTTTGCCATTTTTATTATAATATAGGCATTTATACTCTAATCCATTATTAAATGAATAAAAGGCTTTATTTTGATTTGCAGGTAATTGCCACATAAGTGATAATTTATTTTTATTAAATAAATCAGATGTTTCTATTTTATAATTTGATTCTTCATCAATAAAATAATCATATTCACTAACTGGGGTACCAGTTAATAATAAATCTCTTGCATCACCAATGATTGGCCAATTATTATGCCATGTTACTGGCTCAAGGTGGACTATTCTTCCATATGGACCTAAATCCTGGAAATGGAAAAATACATCACGTCCGTCAGCTAAATCTACTAATGCACCTTGGTGAGGACCATTTATTTTTGAATCATTTTGGGCCATTACTATTTTTTGTTCATATGGTCCATAAATATTTTTGCTTCTTAATGCTGTTTGCCAGCCTGTTTTAACTGAACCAGCTGGAGCTAATATATAATACATATCATTTCTATAATAAAACTTAGGTCCTTCAATTGTAGGCTGTGTGTCATGTCCATCAAAAATGATTGTATAATTATCAGTTATTTTTTGTTTTAAATCAGGTGTTACCTCATATAATCCTAAGCAAGAATTAAAGCCAGCTCTACTTTTAGCAAAGCCAATTACAATAAAGCATCTTCCATCATCTGTCCAAATAGGACATGGATCTTCTAATCCCTTGCCAGGAATTAATAGCCATGATTCGAATTCACCTTTTTCAATATCGTCTGTTCTATAAACAAATATACCTTCATCAGGCATTGGGGCAGTTATATAAAAATACCCATTATGATATCTTATGGCAGGAGCCCATATTCCTTCACCATGACATACCTCATTAAATCTTTCATATGGTAGCTTATCACTAACATATCTTAGAATTTTCCAATCTATTAAATTTTTACTTTTTAGTATTGGAATTATAGGTGTATGGTTAAATGATGAAGCAATTAGATAAAAATTATCATTATATCTAATTACATCAGGATCACTATAATCTCCTAAAATAATGGGATTTTTATATTTCATAATAACCTCTAAAATAATCTAATAATATCATGAATTGTAATATATACAAATAAAATCATTAATAAAATAAAGAATACTGTATTAATAATAGATTCAACCTTTTTAGAAGGCTTTTTCTTAGTTATAGCTTCTACTAATAAGAATACTATTCTTCCTCCATCTAAGGCAGGAATAGGTAATAGATTCATTATACCAATATTTACTGATAGCATTGCTGCAAAGGATAATAATGGTAAGAATCCACTTCCAATATATTGTTTAATAATAGCAAATATTCCTACGAAGCCTGATAGGTTATTAACACCTATTTGTCTTACACCTGATGGGAACATTAAAAGCTTTAATGTTCTAAATACTAATGTAAAATCAGAGCCAAATGCTTTAAACGCATTTCCAATTGAACCAAAGAAATCAAATTTCATAACTGGACTAACGCCAATTAAATTAACTATCTTTTCAACATTTTGAGATATTAATACCTCATCTGTATAAGTAGTAGTTTTATCAGATTCAGCCTTTAATTCATAATAATCATCTGTATCATCCTTTGAAGTACCATTATCATTTAATAAATAGTAATCTAAAAATGATATTGTAGCTTGACTTGTGATTTCTTTATATATTTCAGTTAATTGATGCCAAGATGTTAATTCATATATTTCTTCTGTCTTATTTAGCTTAGCTGCATCAGCTGCATCATATTCAACCTTCATTTTAGTAATGATTGATTTAGCTTTAACATTCATCTTATCATTTCTAAAGCTTACAGTACCAAGTAATAAGCCTGAAGTAATAGGCTGTTCATTTCCTTCTGAGTCTTTATATTTATAACCATCAGTTTCTTCTATTGGTGTTAGCTTTTTAGCACCAACATTTGAAATACCTACTGATTGAATAATAGATAATGCTTCTAATGTATAGGCTTTTTCTTCACCTTTTCTATCTACCTTGATGTTAATTGTTGTTGTAGTTTTAAATGAATCATCTAAAGCACGCTGGAAATCTGTCCAAGAGGAAATTACTGTTCCATTGATTTCTTTAATTGAATCTCCAACCTCTAAGACATTATAAGATGGATAGTTTTCACCAGATAATCCTCCAATAGTTGTTGATGAATAATTAGGAACACCAGTTGCGAAAGCAACAATTAAATAAACAAATAGTGCAAGAATGAAATTATTCATTGGACCTGCAAATAATGTTATAAATCTATTCCATTTAGATTTTGAATCAAATGTTCTATCATAAGGCTCTATTTGTAATGTTTGACCTTTTTCAAAAACAAATATTGCATCCCTTTTAACTGGGAAATAATGATCCTGCATCCCTAAATCTAGAGTGATATATAAAGGACTTCCATCCTTTCCTTCTAAATCAGCATTTTTAATTTTTCCTCTAATTGTAGCTGATTTATTTTCATCTAATATAATTTCAGATACAGCATCACCCTCTAGAGTTAAGCCTACCTCTAATCCTTCCTTCCAGTAATCAGATGTGGCTTCTTCACCAGCCATTGATACGTATCCACCAATTGGGATTGCTCTAATACAAAATGTAGTTTCTCCTACCTTCTTTTTATAAATCGCAGGTCCCATACCAAATGAGAATTCATGACACAAAATACCAGCTCTTCTTGCGAAAAAGAAATGGCCTAATTCATGAATACATATAATTACACCAATTATTAGTATAAATGCGATTATTGAAACTAGCACAAGCGGAAAGCCTGTAAGTGCTAAAACCATTATTTATCATACCTTTCTTTAATACTATCCATTATTTTATTACTAACTCTAATGATAGTATCTAATGTGTATTCATAAGATTCGTATTTATCATTATGAATTTCATCATAAATTATTTTTTCAATATCTAAGAATTTAATCTTATCATTTAAAAATAGCCATACTGCTGCCTCATTTGCAGCATTTAATACTGCAGGGTATATTCCACCTCTATTAACAGCATAATATGCATATTCTAGACATGGATATCTTTCCATGCTTAATTCCTCAAAATGAAGATTTAAGCCAATTAGGTTAAGTGGCTTGTTTGTGATTTCTTCATGCTTAGGATAGCGCAAAGCATACGCAATTGGAGTATGCATATCAGCACTACCTATTGCAGCTTTAATTACACCATCATTATATTCAACCATTGAATGAACAATTGATTCAGGATGTAAGATTGTATCAATCATACTATAAGGAATACCAAATAAATGATGAGCTTCTATTACCTCAAAGCCCTTATTCATCATAGTAGCACTATCAATTGTTATTTTAGAGCCCATACTCCAATTTGGATGGGCAAGTGCCATTTCCTTTGTTACATTTTCTAATTCATCTCTTGATTTGTTTCTAAATGAACCACCAGAGGCTGTAATAATTAATCTTTTTACTTCAGCCTTATTTTCACCCTGTAAGCATTCTAATATTGCAGAATGCTCTGAATCAATTGGAGTTAATTGTACTCCTTTATCCTTTATTAAAGAATTTATAATATCTCCGGCAACAACTAATGTTTCCTTATTAGCTAATGCGATATCCTTTTTGGCATTAATTGCGATAACTGTAGGCATTAGACCTGATATACCAACTAATGCATTAACAAATAATTCTTTTTCAAGCTTTTTATAAGATGCTATTTTTAATAAGCCTTCATCACCATAAACGATGATTGGATTATAGGATAATTTAAAATCAACCTTTTCTCTTAAACAAATAATTTCAGGTTTAAATTCTTCTACTATTTGCCTTGCTTTAACTAAATCACGACCTAAAGAAAGACCGATTACCTTAAATTCATTTTTATATTCTCTAATTACATCAAGTGCTTGAGTTCCTATTGAACCTGAAGCACCAACAATATATACACCCTTCATAATCTCACCTATTATGCAATTGGTACACCAAATATGCTCATTTCAATTAATAAGAAAATTAAAAATACAGCTGATGCGAAAAATAATGAATCAAAACGATCTAATACTCCACCATGACCTGGGAAGATATTAGAATAATCTTTAATTCCATATGTTCTTTTTAGCTTAGATGCTAACAAGTCACCGATTTGTGAGCATGTTGACATGAATAATGATAATACCATAGCTGAAAATATCTTACCTATAGTTGTGAAATTTTCATATGGGAATACGCCTTTAAAGAAATCAATAGATCCTTCAGGATGGAATATAGAAGAATACTGTGGATATAGGAATATAACAAGCATTCCACCTATTATAGCTACTAAAGAGCCTCCTATTGCTCCCTCCCAAGTTTTTTTAGGTGATGTAACAGGAGCCATTTTATGCTTACCTAATAACATTCCAAATACTAATGCGAATATATCAGTAAATACTGAAATACCTGCTAGATATACGATAAATCTTACGCCAAAATATCTTAATACAATAACTGCACCTGTACATACACCAATATAGATAATTGAAATAAAGAATTTACCAATATCTGCCATTGTGTATGTAGGTATTATTACCATAAGTGCCATCATTATTATAAATATAGCAATTATAGCTACTGCTGGTGTTAAGAACATATCCATTTTTAAAAATCTTAAAGTTTTAAGAATTACTGATAATTTTTCATTATTTGGATCGTGATGAAAGAAATTAAAAATTGACATCATTAATAAAACCGTCAAAAAGGCATTTAAGGCCTTCATGGCTGGATGAACTTTCTTTTCTTTACTATACATATCAACTAATTCACATGAAGCAATGATAGCTATTATAACTACGAAAACATCAAATACTCCAATTAGTTGCGGCACCACTACTACTGGTATTAAAATAGCTGCCAAAATTAAAGCTGTTATAATTCTTTTTTTCATAAGCATAACCTCGAAATACTTGTGTAACAAGTATATTATAATACTATTTTATTATATCAAACTAGAAAAGAAAAATCCAGCACTATATAGTACTGGACATTAATCACATAATTAACGATAATTATTAGAATGACATTAAATCTTCTGATTTCTTCTTTGTAATTGCTTCTACTTCAGCAATTTTTTTATCAGTAAGCTTTTGAACATCCTCTAAAGATTCCTTTTCAGTATCTTCAGGTAATTCTAACTTTTTAATATCATCATTTAATTCACGTCTAACGTTTCTAATTGCTACCTTAGCATTTTCTTCCATTTTACCAACTTGCTTAACAAGCTCACGACGTCTTTCCTCTGTCATTTTAGGTAAAATTAATCTAATACCATTTCCATCACTTTGAGGAGTTAATCCTAAAGGTGAAGCAAAAATTGCTGATTCAATAGCCTTAATTGATGATTTATCATAAGGCTTAATGTATAGTTGATTTGCTTCAGGAATAGTGATTGAAGAGATTTGCTTAACTGGAGTTGGAACTCCATAGTAGTCGATATTAATAGTATCTAATAGGCTTGCAGAAGCTCTTCCTGTACGAACTGTTGCTAATTCACGCTCATAAGCTTGAATTGCCTTATCCATTCTTTCTTCGCCCTCTAGAAGGACCATTTCTAATTCTTCCATGTCATTTCTTCTCCTTTTCTTATTTTACTTTTACAAGGGTACCAATCTTTTCACCCTTAACTGCTTTTTTAATATTACCCTTATTATTCATATTAAATACGATTAAATTAAGGTTATTATCTTTACATAATGATGCAGCTGTTGAGTCCATAACTGCTAAATTCTTGCTTAAGATTTCAGCGAAAGTTAATTCCTCATACATCTTAGCGCTTGGATTAGTTCTAGGGTCAGAATCATAAACACCTTCTGTTTTGTTCTTAGCCATTAAAACAACTTCAGCACCGATTTCTGTAGCTCTTAATACGCAAGCAGTATCAGTTGAGAAGTATGGATTTCCAAGACCACCAACGAAAATACAAACTCTACCCTTTTCTAAGTGTCTCATTGCTCTTCTTCTAATATAAGGCTCTGCAACTTGATTACAAGGGATAGCAGTCATTACTCTAGTAGGAACGCCTAAATGTTCTAATGAATCTTGTACAGCAAGACCATTCATAATTGTAGCAAGCATACCCATATAGTCTGCTTGAGCTCTATCCATTCCTAAGCCCTCTGCTGTCTTTCCTCTCCAGATATTTCCTCCACCAACAACAATACCTACTTCAACACCTAAATCATGAACATCTTTGATTTGTTCAGCAATTTCAGCTACTGTTTGGGGATCAATTCCATATGGAGTTTCACCTTTAAGTGCTTCTCCACTTAATTTTAATAAAATTCTTTTATACATATAAGCCTCCTTTATTTTTAAAAAAATAGGGGAATAAGCATAATATTCCCCTATAAGAATTAATTGTTGAATTGACCAGCTTGTGCTGCAACTTCAGCAGCGAAGTCAGTCTCTACTTTTTCAATTCCTTCGCCAACTTCTAGACGGATGAATGTTACAACTTCAGACTTAGCGCCTTGAACATATGCTTCAACTGTTTGATCAGGATTCTTAACGAATGGTTGAGATAGTAAGCAAATTTCTTTTAAACCTTTCTCAAGACGACCTGGAACAATCTTATCAGCGATGATATTTTCTGGCTTTGGTTTAGCACTTTGTGCATTTTCATTTAATGCAGCAGCAAGAATAACTTCTCTTTCCTTAGCTACAACATCAGCAGGAATATCATTCTTTGATACATACTTAGGGCTTAAGGCAGCAACATGCATTGCAACGTCTTTAGCAACTACTTCATCAGAACCCTTTAATACTGTTAAAGTAACGATACGGCCACCCATATGCTTATAAGCACCGAATACTTCATCATTACCCTTATTAATAACTGTAACACGACGTAAAGAAATCTTTTCACCAATTACACCTGATGCTTCAAGAATAATTGTTTCAAGAGTCTTTCCTTCTGCTTCAATCTTTAATGCTTCTTCATCATTTGTAGCGTTAGAATTAACTAGGATGTTACCAACCTTAGCTAATAAATCAGTGAACTTAGCATTTTGTGCTACGAAGTCAGTTTGTGAATTTAATTCAAATAATACAGCCTTATTGCCGTTGATTGCGTATGAGCATAATCCTTCAGCAGCTACTGCAGAAGCCTTCTTAACAGCCTTTGCAATACCACGCTCACGTAACCAAGTTATAGCTTCTTCCATATTACCATCTGTAGCTGTTAGAGCTTTTTTACAATCTAACATACCAGCAGAAGTTTTTTCACGTAATTCTTTAATCATTGATGCAGTAATATTTGCCATTATTGTATCCTCCAATTATTATTCAGCTTTTGCTTCTGGTTTAGCTTCAGCCTTAGCTTCTTCTTTCTTAGGAGCCTTCTTAGCAGCTGGCTTCTTTGCAGCTGGCTTTCTAGGAGCCTTGTCATCTCTAGCTTCTTTCTTTTGAGCTGGTTCCTTAGCGATTTCATCACCTAAGTTTACTTGTTCTTTTTCATCATCAAACTTTTCAACTACACCACCGTTAGCTTCGATTACAGCATTAGCCATAACCCATGTAACTAGCTTAACAGCACGGATAGCATCATCGTTTGCTGGAATTACATAATCAACATCATCAGGATCACAGTTTGTATCAACAATACCGAATACTGGGATGTTTAGCTTTCTAGCTTCTAAAATTGCATTGTGTTCCTTACGAGGGTCAACAATGAATAAAGCATCAGGAAGCTTCTTCATTTCTTTAATACCGCCTAAGAACTTTTCTAATTTTTCTCTTTCAGCGATTAATTTGATAACTTCTTTCTTAGGAAGCTTAGCGAATTCGCCATCTTCTTCCATCTTATATAAATCTTGTAACTTCTTAATTCTCTTTCTGATTGTCTTGAAGTTAGTTAAAGTACCACCTAACCATCTTTGGTTAACGTAGAATTGACCAGCTCTTTCAGCTTCTTCCTTTACAGCTTCTTGAGCTTGCTTCTTAGTACCAACGAATAATACCTTTCCTTCGTTCTTAGCAATCTCTAATAGAGCTGCATAAGCCTTTTCGATTTCGTTAGCTGTTTTTTGTAAGTCAATGATATAAATACCATTTCTTGCAGTGAAGATGTACTTAGCCATTTTAGGGTTCCATCTACGAGTAGCATGTCCAAAATGAACACCTGACTCTAATAATTGTTTCATTGAAACTACTGATTCAGACATTTTTAATTTCCTCCATTTTATTTTTGTTATGTCCCTCTGCTATCTTCAACGCACGCCTCCATCAATTTTACTTGCACACGACGGCCTGCTCCAATAGCATGTGTATTTTTGTGCCTTTTCAATGATACCATAAAGAATTATGATTTTCAACTATTTTATTAAAATTATTTTTGGGAATAATAATATATTATTATATTATGGTGTTCATGCAAAATTAAAAAGCCAATTTCTTGGCTTTCAATTACTTAGTTAATAATAATTTATTATCCTCATCGAATTCAAAATTAACTGCTTTACCAGCAATTGTATAATTCTCTAAGGAATATTTAGTAGTACCATCAACAGGAGCTACAATCTTTTTACCATCTACTACTGCAGCTTCGCTAATAGGTAAGAATGCATATAATTTAACAATTTCATTACCATTATTATATCTATTTAAATAAAGTGGTAAATAAGTGATTACAATACTAATATCTGTCTTACCATCTAGGTATGCTTCATTTAAATATTTGCCTGTTAATGATCTTGTCCATGCTGCTTGTGAATCAATATCAAATCCGAAATCATAATTCTTTGTTGTAGTATCATCAGTCTTTGTAGTTGAATTAATACCATAATTTGAATTATAAATTTCATTAATGAATGAAGATAATTCACTTGAATATAAGGAACTAGAGAACATAAGTGTATTAATAGGAAGTGCTGTTACCTTATTTTGATCTAATCTTTTTTCTAAATCAGCAACATCTGTTTTCATGCTTTCTAATGTAATTGTATAAGATAATAAGCTGTTCTTATAATCCTCTGCAACATAAACATCGAAATAGCTATTATTATCTCCTCTATCTTGATTATATAATTTCTTTGAACCTGTTGTAGCATCAAAATTGATATTATAAGCTTCCTTTATTTCAGCTGAAATATCTGCATCCTTTCTTAAAGATTCTAAATCTTCCGAATTCTTACATGATGCTAAAGCAAGAACTCCTGCGAATGCTATACCAACAAATTTGAATAGTTTTTTCATTAAATATCACCATTCCTTCGAACATAGCAATTATAACAAATTACATTATTTATATCAAGAAAAATAATTAATTATCTTCCTTTTTGTCTTTTTTATCATTCACCTTCATCGCTCTAGGATGAGCAATTGTATAGCTTTTCTTTATTGTTTCATAACCAACATGAGTATAGATTTGAGTTGTAGATAATGATTCATGTCCTAATAATTCTTGAACATATCTTAAATCCATACCTTTATTTAAAAGGGCTGTCGCGAAGCTATGTCTTAGCATATGTGGTGATATATGAAATGTTTCACCACAATCATTAACCATTTTTTCTAATATTTTTCTAACACCAACTCTAGTTAATGTAGTACCATTTTTATTTAGAAAAACATGTCTATTTTCTGTACTACCAGAATTATACAATAGCTCAACTCTAAATGTAGAAATATAATGCTTTAAGGAATCAGCTAATTCTTCATACATTATTACAATTCTATCTTTACTTCCCTTACCATGGATTTGAATGGTTCTTTCAACAAAATCAATATCCTTTATTTCCATATTGCATAATTCACTAACTCTGAGTCCACAGCCAAAAAGACAACCTAAAATACAATAATTTCTATATCCTAATCTATTTTCCTTATCACATGATTCCATCAGCATTTCAATTTCATTAGTGCTTATTACCTTTGGCAATCTCTTAGGAATCTTAGGTTCCTCTAAATCCTTAAAAAAATTATCATGAAATAATTCTTCCCTAACTAAAAAATCATAAAAGCTAGATAAGGATGATATTTTTCTATGAATTGATGTAGATGCTAAACCTTGGCTAGTTAAATATGATACATAGTTTTGAGGTATTTTATTTCTTATAAATAATAATCCTCTAGCCATTTTTTCTGTTTTTAAAAATGCTTGAAATTCTAAAATATCATTTTTATATGCAAGAATTGTATTTGAAGAATAATTCTTAATTACTGATAAATCATTAATAAATTCATTTAATGCCTCTTCATCAGTCATCAAGGCTCTCTACCTCCCTTTGCATAACATCTAATGCTCTTTTTGCATATAATGCTTTTCTTTCATGCTTTTTATGAGGTATATCTAAATCACTCATTATTCCGAAATTAGCATTCATTGGTTGAAATCCATCCTTTGATGCATTACAAATATATAATGCCATAGATCCCATTACAGTTGATGCAGGGAAAACCTTTAATTCTTTTCCTTTTAAATATCTATCCATATTTATTGCTGCATAAATACCAGAGGCAGCACTTTCTACATATCCTTCAACTCCACTTACCTGTCCTGCAAAAAAGATATTAGGATATTTCTTTGTTTGAAAGGTAGGATTTAATATTTCAGGTGCGTTAATATAGGTGTTTTTATGCATTCTTCCATATTTAGCAAATCTGCAATTTTCAAGTCCTGGTATCATTTGGAATACTCTTTTTTGTTCAGGGAATTTCAAATGAGTTTGAAAGCCTACTAAATTATACATAGTTTTAGCAGCATCATCCTGTCTTAATTGAACTACAGCGTATGGAGTTTTTCCGTCTGGTGTTCTTAAGCCCACTGGCTTCATAGGACCAAAGGTTAATGTTTGAGGTCCTCTTTTTGCCATTATTTCTACAGGCATACAGCCTTCAAATACCTTTATTTCAAAATCGTGAGGCTCTACACCCTCTGCAGTAATTAAAGCTTCATAGAATTTATCAAATTCCTCTTTAGTCATTGGACAATTATAATAAGAAGCTTCTCCCTTATCATATCTACTTTTCAAATAAACCTTATTATAATCAATAGAATCAGCATAGATAATAGGGGCTTGTGCATCAAAAAAATAAAAATCATCAAAGCCAAAAAGATTTTTGATTTCTTCGCATAAAGCACCTGATGTTAATGGTCCTGTTGCGATAATAGTTGGCTTCGTTGTATCAATCTTTGTTACTTCATCGTTAATAATATTAACATTAGGTAATGATTTGATTGTATTTGTTACATATTCGCTATATCCTTCTCTATCTACAGCTAAAGCTCCACCGGCTTCAACATGGTGTAATCTTGCTGCCTTAATGATAATAGAATCTAGCATTTCCATTTCTTTTTTTAAAATTCCACAAGCATTCTCTAATGAATCACTTCTTAAAGAATTAGAGCAAACAAGCTCGGCAAACTTTTCAGTTTTATGGGCAGGCGTCATAGTTTTAGGGCGCATTTCATATAAATTTATTTTATATCCTTTTTTTGATAAATACCAAACAGCCTCACATCCAGCAAGTCCGGCTCCAATTACATTTATTTCCATTTTTTTATTCCTTCTATTTATAAATTACTAAATCTTCTAAATCTAATCTTGTATTATGTGGTTTGATTTCCTTTGGATAACCAATAGGTAACATACAAGTTGGTTCAATATTTGTTGGTAAATCTAAAATGTTTTTTAAAATTTCATTATTAAATGCACATACAAATGTTGTGCCTAGATTGATTGCTGTTGCAGCAAGCATCATATGTGTTGCAACAATTGTAGCATCAATTTCGCCATGATATTTTGCATCAGTGCTTCTAATCCAGCATTCGTTTTTATCATAACAAACAATTAATACTGTTTTAGCATCAAAGGTACAAGGAGTTGCTTCCTTTAATCTTTCTAAAAGACCTTCATTTTCAACAACAATAATTCTTTCAGATTGCTTATTTTTAGCAGTAGGTGCAAGACGTCCTGCTTCTAATACATAATTTAATTCCTCAGTTGTTATTCTTTCAGGCTTAAAGCTTCTACATGAAAATCTTTCGTTAATTACAGCATCAAATTCTTTTTTTGAAATCATTATAATTCCTCCTCCATGAATAAATCCTCATATAATTGACTAACAAAATCCTTAACTAAATTTTTCTTTTCATCCCATATTTTAATTGCGGTAGGTGTCTTCATAAAATCTTGAGATAAGATATGAATAGAATGCTTTTTTATTTCATCTATTGCATCTAAATAGCTCATCGCATTCTTTTGTCCTGCGGCAAGTAAATCCCAGACAATACCTAAGGATCCTTCTTCGTCTAAAAGGTCAGCCTCTAATACAATGATGAATTCAGGATTTTTACTATCCTTTAGCATTCCCTTATTTGAATGATTTAATATTATATAATTGACCTTATCTATAAATTCCTCATCAAAATTATTTTCTTTAGCATATTTCAAAAATATCTTAGATGAGCCAATATGATGCTCAACCTTTCCATATGCATAACCAACATCATGGAATAATGCTGCAGTTAATGCTATATCATAATCGAAATTATCATAATCTATACTTAATCTTTTTACCCATTTAAAGACTCTTATAGAATGCTCATATCTATTTCTAAATGATAAATTATGTCTTTTATCTAATATAGCATCATTATCAACTAGAGTCTTATGAATGAATTTCATAATTTTTTCAAAATCCATAATATTAAACCTCCGATAAATGTTTTAACATTTAATTAATTATATCATATTGATTTAGATTAGTTAACAAATTAAATGAAATTTAAAAAGGCTGTTAAAAACTAAAATAGTTTCTAGCAGCCAACTTATTTTTTGTTAGAATTATAATAACTCATATCAATTAAATTAAATATTTCATCATTGGATAATGATTCATCTAATATAACTGATATCCAATTCTTCTTATTCATATGATATGCAGGATATATATTTTTATTATTCAAATAATATTCTATTTTATCATGAAGCATTAAATTTAATACTTCTATTTCTTTATTAACATTTCCTATAATTTTATTTTTTTCAATATTCATTATTATTCCAAACCATTTATTAGTATTTGGATTTCTAAAAACTCCAAAGCCAGGTTTAGAACTCCATAAAAATTCAGGAATAACATTATATTTTTCTTTTATATAGCTTGATATAATATTTGATTGATAAAAAATAAAATTCTCTTTACAATAACAATTATTTCTTATATCCAAAAGAATATCTTCACAATCTTTTTTTAATTTTTCAATAAATCCAGTAGATGCTTCTAAATCTATTTGTTTATATTCATCATTAAAATCTTTATCTATAAGCTTTCCATCTATTATTTTATTTTTAATATTTATTATTAATTCAAATTCATTATTATTAATTAATTTATTATATGAATAAATACCATTATTAAAAACAAAACCATATTCAATTAATTTTTCTTCTTTTAATTTATATTTTTTAAATAAATCATAAATAAGTTTCATAATTCATACCTTTATTTTTAAATCTATATTTATTATATAACAATATTCTTTTTTTAAAAGAAAAGCTGTTAGAAACATTTTAGTTTTTAACAGCTTTCATATACTATTCTTCATGAATTTGACATAATCTAATAGCTTTATGCCATCCATGGATTCTTCTTGTTCTTTCCTCGTGAGACATTGTAGGCTCGAATTCAGTATCAATTTCTTTATTGAATCTTATATCATCTAAGTCCTTCCAATATCCTATATTTAATCCTGCAAGGTAAGCTGCCCCTAAGGCTGTAACCTCTACTACCCTTGGTCTTTTTACAGTCGCAGCTAAAATATCAGCTTCAAATTGCATTAAGAAATTATTAGTACAGGCACCACCATCAACACATAATGTTTTAATATCAATGCCTAAGTCATTTTCCATAGCCTTTAAGACATCATATACCTGATATGCAATACCTTCCATAGTAGCTCTAATAATATGCTCTTTTGATGTACCTCTTGTAATACCTACAATAATACCTCTTGCTTCTCCATCCCAATATGGGGCTCCAAGACCAGTAAATGCTGGTACTACATAAACTCCATCTGTATCCTTAATCTTTTTACTATATGTTTCAGTATCGCTATTTTTCTTAATTAATCTCATTTCATCTCTTAACCATTTAACGGCAGCTCCACCTACGAATACTGAACCCTCTAATACATAATCAGGCTTTCCACCTTCAAGTGTTGCACCTAGGGTTGTGATTAATCCATGCTTACTTCTTATACAATCATCGCCTGTATTCATAAGCATAAAACAGCCAGTACCAAATGTATTTTTAATATCACCCTTATTTACACATAGCTGTCCAAATAGGGCCCCTTGCTGATCTCCTACTATACCTGTAATAGGAATTGAAGCTCCAAATTTTGATACATCAGTATATCCATATAAATGGCTTGATGGATAAACCTCAGGTAAAATACTTTTTGGTATTCCAAATAAATTTAATAGTTCATCATCCCATTTTAATTCATGAATATTGAATAATAATGTTCTTGAAGCATTAGTATAATCTGTAGCGTGAACCTTACCTGCAGTTAAATGCCAAAGTAAAAAGGTATCTACAGTACCAAAGCATAATTTATTTTTAGGTGCTAATTCTTTAGCCATTGGTACATTTTCTAATATCCACTTAATTTTAGTTGCACAAAAGTATGCATCTACTCTTAAGCCAGTTTTATTATAAATCATATCATCTATTTCTTTATTTTTAGATAATTCTTTACAATAATCATCTGTTCTTCTACATTGCCATACAATTGCATTATAAACAGGTATTCCTGTTTCCTTATCCCATAAAATAGTTGTTTCTCTTTGATTTGTAATACCTATTGCAGCAATATCATTCATGCTTAAGCCAGCACGAATTACTGCTTGAAGTGATGATGCTAGTTCACTTGATAAAATTTCTTTAGGCTCATGCTCAACCCAGCCTGGTTTAGGATAAATTTGAGCAAATTCCTCTTGAGCCATTCCTAGGATTTCACCTTTATGATTAAATACAATCGCTCTTGATGATGTTGTACCTTGATCTAGGGCTAATATATATTTATCCTTCATTCTTTTCACCTACATTCCTTGATGCGACTACATCTACTCCTGAATTTAATACATTTTTAATTATTACATCTCCAATTTTTATTGGAGCCTTTACTTCTATATTTTTTAATTCATTTAAAACATCAAATATTAAATTTTTATCAATTGCTTCTTTAGTTTTTACTGATACAACTAAATCAATACCACCAGTTACCTTTACACTAGATGTAACCATTCTTTTTGGTCTAGTAACCTCATTAATACCATAGATTTTTCCTCTAGGGCAGGTGTTACCTGTAACAATAATATTAGATTTATCTGTATCATCTACACTTAAATGACAGCCCATTGGGCAGCTTATACATATAAATTCTTTCATATCATTACCTCAAATAAACCTTAATATTTTTTGCTTCTCTAAGCTTTTTAACATCTTCAGGCTTTAAGTCAATGCTTTGCATTTCACCTGGTGTTAATATTTGCTTTTTTCTTGAGTAAATTATTTCATCATCACAAGAAACCTCTAGATACATGTTTTTAAATACATTAGATACTCTTAGCTTTAAAGATATTGGATCTAAATCATTATTTTTAATAATATATTCAGGAACTACATATCTTACTCCACCAGATACCTCTACTAATGTTTTTTCATATGTATTATTATCATTACTATTTACATATTTAACTGCATTTTCTCCAGCCTTTTTAGCTTCTAATGATACAAAATCAACTAAATCATGAACATGTAATACATTACCACATTCAAATATACCAGGTATGCTAGTCATCAGCATATCATCTACATTAGCACCTCTAGTAATTCTTGAAATATCAATATTTGCTGATCTTGCTAATTCATTTTCAGGTAATAGTCCTACTGATAACAATAAGGTATCACATTTAATAACCTCTTTTGTTTCCATAATAGGTCTTAGCTTTTCATCTACTTTAGTAACAACCACACCTTCAACTCTATCTTCACCTAATATTTCAATTACAGTTGTTGATAATCTTAAAGGGATATTAAAATCATTTAAGCATTGTGCTATATTTCTATTCAATCCACTAGAATATGGCATTAATTCTAATACAGCCTTTACCTTGGCTCCTTCAAATGTCATACGTCTTGCCATAATTAGGCCTATATCACCACTACCTAATATTACTACCTCTTTACCTGGCATATATCCATCTATATTTACAAGCTTTTGAGCAGTACCTGCTGAATATATTCCTGCACATCTAGAGCCAGCAATATTAATAGCTCCTCTTGGTCTTTCTCTACAGCCGCAGGCTAAAATAATAGCTTTAGCATTAATTTCTAATACTCCATCCTCATTTAGAGCTATTACTTTTTTAGATTCCTCTAGTCTAACTACTGTTGTATTTAAAAGATATTTAATATTTCTTTTTTTAACTTCATTAATAAATCTATCTGCATATTCAGGGCCTGTTAATTCCTCTTTAAATGTATGTAAACCAAAACCATTATGGATACATTGATTTAAAATACCACCTAATCTATCTTCTCTTTCTAGAATTAAAATATCTCTTTCACCACTATCATACGCACTTATTGCGGCAGCAAGCCCCGCAGGACCTCCACCAACTATTAAAATTCTAACGTCCATATCATCACTACTCCTTTATTGAAGATACTATAAGCTTTGAATTTTTGCCTTTTTTAGTGACATCCTTCATTTCAATCTTAAGTTCTCTTGCTAATATCTCCATTATTTTTGGAGTACAAAATCCCATTTGGCATCTTCCCATACCAGCACGTGTTCTTCTTTTTATTCCGTCTAGATCACGTGCACCTGGAAAACGTGTTATAGCTTCAACGATTTCAGCTTCAGATACAACCTCACATCTACAAATAACATGACCGTATAATGGGTTTATTTTAATTAATTCCTCTAATTCCTTAGAATTCATATTAGATATTTTTTTAATCGCTTCTCTATTTGGATTAAATTTATCATTCTTTTCTAATGATAAATATTTAGATAATTCATCAATACTATATTTAGCTATTCCTGGTGCTGAAGCAAGACCAGGTGATTCAATACCTACTAAATTATATAAGCCCTTAACATCACTACTAAATCCAACGATGAAATCTCCGCCATCCTCACGAGCACGGTTCCCTCCAAATTGAGTAATAATTCCACCTTTATTTAATGAAGGCACACTTAGTAAGCCTTTAGTCCATGCCTCATCAAGACCTTCATAGGTAGTCCATGTTTTATCCTTATCTAATACATACTTTGATGTTGGTCCTACTAATATATTAGAATGGCATGTTGGTGCTACTAATATACCCTTTCCCATTTTTGTAGGAAGCTGGAATAGTGTTTTTGTTGTATAGAATGAATATTCCTTATCTAATAGCATATATTCACCCTTTCTAGGTGTAATATGATATTTAATATTAGATAATTTATTATTAATTTCATCTGAATGTAGGCCTGCCGCATTGACTAAGACCTTAGTTTCATAAATAGAGCCATCCTTTGCTTCTATAATAAAATAATCATTTTCTTTTTTAACATTAATTATTTCCTTTTCAAATTCAAAATTAACACCATTATTATAAGCATTTTCAGCTAAAGCAATACACATTTCATATGGAGATACTATACCAGATGTTTTAGCATATAAGCCTTTTGTTACATTATTACTTACATTAGGCTCTATTTTTCTTATTTCATCACCTGATAAAATACTACAGCCTTCTACTCCATTTAATCTAGCTCTTTCCATTAGCTTATCAAGAACTCCTTCTTTATCCTCGTCAAAAGCTAAAACAAAGGCACCATTTTGCTTATATGGAAAATTCAATTCTTTTGCTAAAGTAGGATACATTTTAGCTCCAAGCACATTAAAAAAAGCTTTCCTAGATCCTACTTCTGCATCAAATCCAGCATGAACTATACCTGAATTTGCTTTAGTTGTTCCACAAGAAACATCATTGTTTTTTTCTAGCACTAAAAAATTACCCTTATATTTGGATAATTCTCTAGCGATGGCAGTACCAATAACTCCTGCCCCTATAATTATAATATCGTACATAAATATAACCTCGCTATACTTATTATACAATAAATAATTATACTAAACAATAAAAGAAACGGCTATTTCTAGCCGCCTTAGTTACTAATATGGTTTTTAAAATAATTATAATATTCTTCATTAAATGATACATTATCATAATTATATGTATCAATTAAATTAGTTTCTGTTTGGCTTTCAATTGGAAAAACACCAGGTTTTACTTTATAGCTTTCTTTAAATTTTACTTCCTTAATTCTAAAATCCTCATAAATTGTCATTGTAATATTTATATATTCAAATATTGGTGTTTCAGTCGCGTTTGCGTTAGTCGCAATTTCTCTTTGATAATAAAATGCAGCATCACTTTTAGGATCTAATTTAATTGTAATTGTATATGTATTATCATTATTATCGACCATTAATGGAGCTTCAAGATATGTATTATCCTTTATTACATATCCAAAGGCTTGAGTTGGCCACCAGCCATATCTAGTTAAATATGTGTCCTTATTTATAGCTTCCATTTCTGAATCATCGCTAAATTCTGCAGTTGCATCGTCATTAACTTTTATAGCTTTTCTTAAATATACATTATTACCTTTGAAATATCTTTGAGAGCCATTAGAAACTAAAGATGAAAATAAGCCTCCTCCTGCTGAAATACAGGTAATCATCATTTCATCATTAATTATTTTTCTTGAATTAGAAATATTTACATTTAGCCCCATCGCATTAGATGTACCAGTAGTTGTAACCTCAAAAACCTTTTCTTCAGATATTTTCCATAAAGTCATTCCTATGACCTCTTTGGCACTATAATCCTTAGGACTTGCTTTTTTCATTTCTGTTTCTTTTGTATTTTCATCTATGGTCTCGGTATTTGTTGGTATTGTTATTAATTCTGAATTCTCTGTTAAAACTTCATTTTCATATTTAATAGGTGATTTATTAGTTGTAAATATAATAATTAGCCATATTCCTACAACAGTAATAATAGTACCTAAAGCACCTATAATTGAAAATAAAATAATCTTTTTCTTTTTTGACAAAGTACCACCTTCTATTAATTAAATAATAACATATAAAGCGAAAAAAGTGTCAATAATTGACACTTTTATAATTGAATTTAAATTACTTAATGTTAGCTACTCTTACAGTATCTCTAGCAATCATAACTTCTTCGTTTGTAGGTATAATGTATAATTTAATCTTTGAATCAGGTGTAGAAATGATTCTTTCATCAGAGAATGTATCATTTAATTTTTCATCAATCTTAACACCTAATACGCCAAGACGCTTACAAATATTTAATCTTAAATGCTTTAAGTTTTCACCCATACCAGCAGTGAAGCAAATTGCATCACATCCGCCCATATATACATAATATGAAGCGATATAATCAACGATTCTCTTAGCTTGTACGTCAAATGTTAATTTACATCTATGATCGCCATCATTCATACCTTGAGTTACGTCTCTTGCGTCATTTGAACGACCAGACATACCTAAATATCCTGACTTTTTATTTAAGATAGTTACAACTTCTGCAGCTGTCTTATTTTCTTTTTCACAAATATATGAAACTACAGTTGGATCTAGATTACCAGATCTTGTTCCCATAGGAATACCCTCAAGTGGTGTTAAGCCCATTGAAGTATCCTTACATTTACCACCATCTACCGCAGAAATAGATGCACCATTACCTAAGTGGCAAACGATAATCTTAGTATCTTCTAGCTTCTTACCCATAATTTCTGCACATCTTTGTGATACAAACTTATGAGATGTACCATGAGCACCATATTTTCTAATTCCATATTTTTCATACCATTCATATGGTGTAGCATACATATATGCTTCTTCAGGCATTGTTTGATGGAATACTGTATCGAATACAACAACCTCAGGAACCTTTGGTAAAGCCTTATAGAAAGCCTTAATACCAATGATATGAGCTGGGTTATGAAGTGGTGCTAAATCTGCTAATTCAGCAATTTTGTTAACAACAACTCCATCAGGACCATCTACTAATGTAGAATCCTTGAAATATTCTCCACCTTGTACAACACGGTGACCAACACCAGAAATTTCATCTAGTGATTTAACAATTCCCTTGTCTAATAATGTATCTAATAAAAGTTGAACACCTTCAGCATGTGTAGGTAATACTGGATTAGTTTCTTCCTTCTTGCCATTGTATTTTAAAGTAAAAATACCTTCAGCAAGACCAATTCTTTCCATTACACCTGATGCGATAACCTTTTCCTCTGGCATCTCTAGTAATTGGAATTTAATAGAAGATGAACCAGCATTTACTGCCATAATTTTTGCCATAATTAATTTTCTCCTTATTTCTCTTATTTATTCTTTTCAAACCACGCTTCAATATCTAATAATGCTTCATTAAATGAATTAACATTAGTAAAGCTTGGTAGTTTGACCATAAAGCATTTAGTACCTTCTTTAAATTTTTTCTTTTGAAGTACTAAGATAATTTTAGGCTTAATAGCCTTAAACATTTCATCAGGTAATTCAGTTAAACCAACTATTGTCATATCCTCAAGTAGCTTCTTTTTAAATTCCTGATCCTTATCATAGTTGAAAAAATCATTTTCAACCATTCCTATCATGCATCCATTTTCCTTTAGCATTGATTTATAATGCAATATTGCTTCATATGGAAAATATTTATTATCCTTTAATTCGCTATGAGGCATATCGAAAACTAATGCATCAATATCACTTAAGTTAAGATTTAATGTGTCTTGTAAAAATACTTCAGTATCTAAATTTAACAAATCAGACATCATAGATGTTAATTTAGTCATCCATAAATCATTGTCTGAAGCAAATAATTTAGATTCCTTATCTAAATAATTAGCTATTGTAAATAATAAATTACCTGTACCACAAAGTGGGTCAGCAATTTTTATTTCCTTATCAGGACACATTTTTGTAATTAGATATGCCATAAATATACCTATTGTATCTGGTGTTGTATTACCATTAGGTATTTTCATTTCCTTAAAGCCTCTTAGGATTATAGATTGCATTGCCTTTCTAACATCTTCTACTGTAAAGTCGACATTTTCAAGCTTTGCATAAATATCCTTTAGCTTTTTAAGATCCATAGGATCTTCAAATTCTGTTAATACCTCTCCAGCTAAAATATTTTTAACTGTCATTTCTATTAATTCAAAATATGGTTTTCTAAAAACTTCATATAAGAAATTATTAGATTCGTCAACAACATCAAAAAACAATTCAAGATTGTTTAACTTGACTTCCTGCATACCTTTATCACCATTAGGTATTATACCAAAAATATAAATCAATTACAATTCTACATTTAATAAATAATCAGTCAAATCGTTTACATTATCAAATATAATTTTAGCACCTGCTTCTATTAATTTTTCTTTTTCTCTAAAACCATATGAAACAAATAAACCATGACATCCTGTATTCATTACTGTCTTGACGTCTACATCACTATCTCCAACATAATAAGTATTATTAATATCAGAATCTAATTTTTTAATACATTCATTTGTAATTTCAGGATCAGGCTTTCTTTTATATCCCATACCATCTCCTAAAACCAAATCAAATAAATCTTTAAAATGATAATCGACTAACGCTTTTAGTGGTATAATATTCTTGTTTGAGACAACAGCTAGCTTAAAGCCTATATTTTTTAGTTTAATAATAAGCTCCTTTATATTATTATAAGGCTTAGTGTAAACATTGACATTTTTGTTATAATAATCCATAAAGCATTTAAACATTAAATCAATGTTATCTTCTGTACCTGAAGCTCTTATTATCAAATTTCTAATGCCATTGCCTACTAATTCACGAGTTTTTTCACAACTAATTTTTGTGAAATTAAATTCGGCTAAAGTATGGTTTAATGCCGCATTTAAATCAGCAATTGTATCTAATAATGTCCCATCTAGGTCAAAAATGACTAATTTTTGCATAATATCACCCTATATAGACATTATAGCACATTGTATTTTATTCGAATAAAATTTTAAAAATTCGGCAAAAAGATATTTTCAAATAAAAAAATTTTATAAAATGATAAAAAAATAAAATATTTTTCGAAAAAGTATTGAAATTTTGATTATTTTTTAATAAAATAGGCTCATAGTTTGTGTTGATGCACAAAAATAAAAATAAAGAGAGGATATATAAAATGTTTAAAACAGAATATGCAAAGCGCGTATACGCTGAATTAGAAAAGAAGAATGCTGGTGAAAAAGAATTCTTACAAGCAGCAAAGGAAATCGTTGAATCTATTGAAATTTATATTCAAAAGAATCCTAAAATGGAACAACAAAAGATTCTTGAAAGATTCTTAGAGCCTGAAAGATTTGTTCAATTCAAGGTTGTTTGGGTTGATGACAATGGTGAATTCCAAGTTAACAGAGGTTTCAGAGTACAATACAATAGTGCTATCGGACCTTACAAGGGTGGTTTAAGATTACATCCATCTGTTAATGCTTCTATCATTAAGTTCTTAGGTCTTGAACAAGTATTAAAGAACTCATTAACTACATTACCTATGGGTGGTGGTAAGGGTGGTTCTGACTTCGACCCTAAGGGAAAGAGCGACAATGAAATCATGAGATTCTGTCAATCATTCATGACTGAATTATATCGTCATATCGGACCAAATACAGATGTTCCTGCTGGAGATATCGGTGTTGGTGGTAGAGAAATTGGTTATCTTTTCGGTCAATATAAGAGAATTAGAGATGAATTCACTGGTGTATTAACTGGTAAGGGCTTAACATATGGTGGTTCTTTAGCTAGAACTCAAGCTACAGGTTATGGTCTATGCTACTATGCACAAGAAGCTTTAAAGGCATTAAAGAACACTTCTTTTGCTGGTAAGACTGTTGTTATTTCAGGTTCAGGTAACGTTGCAATCTACGCTACTGAAAAAGCTACTCAATTAGGTGGTAAGGTTGTTGCAATGTCTGATTCAAACGGATATATTTATGACAAGAACGGTATCAATCTTGATGTTGTTAAGCAAATCAAGGAAGTTGAACGTGGTAGAATTAAAGAATATGTAAATAGAGTTGCTGGTGCTGAATATCATGAAGGCTGCCGTGGAATTTGGTCAGTTAAATGTGATATCGCTATGCCATGTGCTACACAAAATGAATTAAATCTTGAAGAAGCTAAGACTTTAGTTGCTAATGGTTGCTTCGCTGTATGTGAAGGTGCTAACATGCCAACTGAATTAGAAGCTGCTAAATATTTAATTGAAAACAAGATCATCTTCACTCCTGCTAAGGCTTCAAATGCTGGTGGTGTTGCAACATCTGGTCTTGAAATGAGTCAAAACTCATTAAGATTATCATGGACATTCGAAGAAGTTGATCAAAGATTACATGATATCATGGTTAATATCTTCAATGCTTCTTATGCTGCTGCTAAAGAATATGTTGGAAATCCATTTGACTTATTAGCTGGTGCTAACATTGCAGGCTTCAAGAAAGTTGCTGAAGCAATGGTTGCTCAAGGAATCTAATAATATCTTATTTAAAAAAATCAAAGAGGATTCGTTGGAATCCTCTTTTTCATTCTTCAATCTTAATTTTTAATATATCGTCGAATGAAATATCAGTTTTAATAATCGTTATTACTCTCTTTATAACATTTATTTTAGAAATCATTCCTTTGATTTTGGTATATCCATCATCAAAGTAATAAATTGCTTCAACAATCATTCGTTTCTTTAACATATTAAATATGGCTGATAATTCATTCAATTCATCATCTGAGAGCTCTCTTTTGGGCTCTCTTTTTTTATCTACATTTAAAATTAAATCATAATATCCTCTTAAACCATTAAATGGTAAAAAGATTTTAGCTCGCTGTTCCATAGTCATTTTAGTTCTTTTTTCCATCCTTGAAGCCACCTTTCAAACTAGATCCTGCATTATGCCCACCAACCAATTCATTTCTTTTTATAGTTGTAGCCTTATCTTCTAAATCCATTCCCTTAATAACAGCATTTTTACCATATTTTTTCTTAATTTCAATAATAGATTTTTGAAGCTCTTTTTCTTTTTTTAATTTATTTTCATCAGTAAATAAATCAACAGTTTCATATTTTTCATCTACAACATTACCAAAGCCTATTCCTACTCTTCTTATTAAGAAATTAGGATCTGTAGTTTCTTTAAATAATGTAATAAAATATTCCATCAATCTTTCTCTAGATTGAGTAAATTCATTCAATCTTCTAGTTCCACCAGTAGGGCTTCTTAAATCATCAGTATAACCAATATATAATGAAATAGATGATGTTACTATTTTCTTTTCAATAAGCTCTAATGATGATAAATCTACCATTTCCTTTAATGCTAAAAGGGCTGAGTCATAATCATAATTCTCAAATAATATTTGTTGAGATGAAACAGAATTACTTTTACTCTTGTAACCTTTAATATCTTTAATTGTAACAGGCTCTATTCCATATGCATGATCAATTAATATTTCTGCATTGATACCGAATTCTTTATATAATAAATCTTCGTTTAATGTAGTTATTCCATATAAATCATTTACGCCATATTTTAATAATCTTTTAGCTGTACCTCTAGATATATTCCATACATCAGTAATAGGCTTATGATGCCAAATGTGCTCCTTAAATAATTCATCATTTAAATAGCCTATATGATCAGGCACATGCTTCGCTGTAATGTCTAGGGCAACCTTAGCTAAAAATAGATTTGTTCCAATTCCTGCAGTAGCACAAATACCAGTATTTTTAAATACATCATCTATCATTTTTTTAGCTAAATCCTTAACATCCATATTATAAAGCTTTAAATAGCTTGTAACATCGATAAAGCATTCATCAATTGAATAAACATAAATATCCTCTTCTGCGACATATTTTCTATATATAGAATAAATATTAGCAGAAACAACCATATAACGCTTCATTCTAGGAATAGCACATATATAATCAATATTTTCAGGTATTTCAAATAGACGACATCTATTTTTAACACCAAGTTCCTTTAGGGCAGGTGATACTGCAAGGCATAATGCACCTTTACCTCTAGATGGATCTGCCACAACTAATCTAGTAGTTAGTGAATCAAGGCCTCTATCAGCACATTCACAAGATGCATAAAAGCTTTTTAAATCTATACATAAATAAATTTTATCCATTTTATGCACCTCCTAGTAAACTAATTTTACCATATAAATAGTTTTATTTTTAATTGAAAATAATGAAAAAAGTGATACCAAAAGATATCACCAATTTCTTTTATTTATAATTCCTAATTTGCACAGAGTTGGTACCAAATGGCTTGGTATCAACCTTTTTTCGACATCACTTGCCTATATCGCACCAAATTAGGTTTAGAAATTGCCATTTTTAGGAATATTTTTAATTTTTCAT
>Ga0247610_10000414_pt1 | contig 61765 bp, 72 predicted proteins | sample 174DNAGHGhighgp2_FD_193483 | JGI IMG/M metagenome (GOLD analysis project Ga0247610, IMG submission 193483) | Sheep rumen microbial communities from Palmerston North, Manawatu-Wanganui, New Zealand - 1742 DNA GHGhigh gp2 | ecosystem: Host-associated > Mammals > Digestive system > Stomach > Rumen...
TTTTTTTTACAAATGCACTCGTAGCTCAACGGATTAGAGCATCTGGCTACGAACCAGGAGATTGGGAGTTCGAATCTCTCCGAGTGTACTTTTTATTAATTAAACAAAAAAAAAACCAAAAAAAAAATGGAAGAAGATCTTAAGATATTTCACACTTCTTCGTCGATTGAAAGTTGTGATAAACCAATGACTCTATCCCAGCTTAAAGAGTTGGTAGATAGGGAAATCGATAATGGCAATGGCAACGCCATTATTATGATTCAGGCAAACCGAGATGGTGTGTCTGACATAGTGATTACAGACTTTGAAGGCTGTGGTCACGAATTCGGAGATCCGGAAGCACCTTTGGTTTTCGGACTCGAATCAAACTAAAATAATGGCCCTTTAGCTCAATTGGATAGAGCAACAGCCTTCTAAGCTGTGGGTTGAAGGTTCGAGTCCTTCAAGGGTCACAAAATATAGATGGTGGTTAGTTTAACAGGCAGAATGGCTACAGAAAGTGGATGGAATCAGTTCGAGACTGGTACTGTCATTTATATTTTTTATTTGCAGCGTTAGTTTTAATGGTTTAAAACACTAGATTGTGGATCTAGTATTTTGGGTTCGAGTCCCAAACGCTGTACAATATTTTTTTTCATTGTTTTATTATTATTTAAAGGTTAAGGGTTGGAATGACTACTTCTCGTGAGTAGTCATTCTTTTTTATTGAAAAAAATTAAATACATATACAAATCTTTTTAGAAATGTATATGTATTTTTTTATTTATTATTTGGTAACCAACGTTTATCTACGTAGATACCAAGATGAGTTCCGTACTTCTGATTAATTTCTGGAGTATCAGGGTAATTAAAAATGGTAAAAGCCGAAATATAGTACATACTATTACCAAATTTCTCCTTTAATGCTTTCATCATTACCAACGATAATAAAAATCTGGTATGAATATCCTTATTATCAATAGGACCGTTTACTGTTACATCAACTTGTTTAGCAGATGTATCGATTTTTTCTAAAATTACTCGAGGTAAGCCACTTACGAAATATAAATCAACTTCGTTATAACTAACGGTTATTATTTCAGGGTCATCATTATCCTCAGGTAATTCGTTATACGAATAGCAAACACTCCTATACGTATATCTCCCATTTGATGGCTCTGCACTAACGAGAACAACATCACGCGGTCGTACTATTAAGGATTGGGCTGTTACACTGTACACATAATTTTCCATTCTATGCGAAATCTCATAAATATCAGCAGGTGTTTCTGCCATTCCAGGAAAAATCATGGTTATTGATCTATCCGACTTATTAAATCTTCCACCACAGTAGGACTGGAACTTTAGTAATTCAGGGTTAATAGCTTCTTGATTAACCCCTTTGTAACAGAAGTACGAGTAATTTGTATCTTTTTCCATATTTTATTGTGTGTTTTTTAATCACTTATAAGAATTTCAAAATCTTATAAGTGAAGATATAGACGAATATAGTTTATATCTTATTTATTTTTCGAAATACTAACTATAAATAATAAAAAAAAAAATGACAACAAAAGTATTAAAGGAACTTCTTGGAGACCAAAGTAATCCAAAGAAGGCTAAGATATCAGAAAATCGTTGTATAGCACGGTTTTTTGATGAAAAATTGGAAAAAACTGTCTTTGAACAATTTTTTCCAACTAATAGAATAGAGTTAATTCGTGCGAAAAACTCTAATTCAGGATTCGATAGTTACTTCATTGAATTCGATGGTGATGGTAAACATTATATTAACCTCACTGAAGAATTTGTTGATGATTTTACTAATGAAATAATAAAATCATCTATAGAAATCTCCTTGCCTAAAATGGAAGATTTAAACCTTAATGAATTTGAGGAAGGAGATGTGAAAAAATATAGGGAATTTATTTTCAATAAAATGAAAGAAATTTCCGAATTATCAATTGATAATCTAGATTTGTGGCTTAAGCCGGGAGAAATAGATGTCGATTGTATTGATATTTCTCATTTCTTGAGAAAAGAAAAGAGAGAAATAACTTTATTAAATATTAGAGGTATCAGCCGAGCCTGCGAAGGTGAAGAGAAATTCGCAGAAACCTTGCGTAAAGATATCAAGAAGACCGGCAGTGTTTTTACCGCATTTAGCAAATGTCCTTCTTATTACTTTGGTGAGGGACGAATTCCATCAAACATGAAAAAAGGAAGAACAATTACTAAATTTGTTTCTTATCATAATGGAGGTGGGTGTGATGTTGATATGAACCATAATTGGTTTCATCCGCTGAACCAATACTTCATTATGTATAAAATATTCAACTGCTTGCCCGTTGAAGGAGTTGAATATCAATTATTAGTTTCATCTACTCAGGAAGTTGAGATCGAAGATCCAAATTTTAATTGGGTAGATAATATCTACAATAAAATCTGGGGCAATGTAGGTTGGACAGCAGAGGGTATGAACTTCTGTGGATTTATTAAAAAATTCACAGATACGAAGAACTCTAGTTTTTGCAACTACGAATACTCGGAGCCGAATAATTTATTGAGCGATGGGAGAATTGAGTCTCACGTGGCTCAGTTATTTAATGATATTTCCGATGACTAAGAAAAATTAATTAGCGGAAATAAAATAGAACAAACTTTTAAAAGTTTGTTCTATTTTTTTTTATTCACCATACTATTATGCTTTTGCTAATTTATGTGATAACCATCTACCACCTCTAGCTCCTAACATAGCAAATCCGACATTCATAACAGATCCTGATAGGTAACTACCAGCGGCTTTCATTAAAGTTCCTTTATATTTCTTTATCTCTTCTTCATTAGCACCAAGCTTTTTCAGTAATTCTATACCTCTTTTACTAGCTGCTAATTCACAAGCCAAAACCATACCAGCATCAACAGTAGCCATTGCGTAAGCACCATTCTTTAAGTATCTAGTAGCTTTTTCTCCTGTTGCTGATTTTGATTGTTGTGCTATTCCCCAAATAAAACCAAATAATCCACCCCAAACTAAACCACCTTCATTAAAATAAGCTGGATATTTATGTGCAAGCTTAATAAATTTATTACGGCCATTTTCTTCATCCGTCTGATACTCTGTATGACCGACTTCGTGAGATATTACAGCTGCACTATTGAATGTAGGATCAGCGACTATTACTGGGTTATCTAAATTACTTTTTCTTATAATTTCCAATGTGGCATGTATATATGGATCAGTTTTTTCTAACTCCTCTAATTGTTTTCTCTCCTCAGGTGATAGCTGTTTCAAGTTTTCTTTAACTTCATCCACATTATCTAATTGAACAGCAGATGCATTTCCGAAGTTTTCTATTTCCAAGAAGTTATTATTACCGTGTTTTCTCTTAAAAGCACTAATTAGAAGATCTCTGTATTTCTTATCGCTCCTGTCACCTCTCTTTTCGTCTATGTCCTTTTGCATTGAGTTAACAAATGCCATATTAGCAGTGAGACCGCCAACAGCCATAGCTCCTCCAAGTAGTGTCTCTGCACTGACAAAATTTTTAGTTCTATATAATAACATAAATTAACTATTCTATTTATTTAACATAATTAAGAATATTGAAGAAAAAAACATACTTAGATTTTTTAGGTCTAAGTATGTTTTTATGAATTACTTATGAATTCTTTTTGTCAAATTCATTGAGTAATTCTTCGAGATTAGAGGAATCCGATGTTATTTGGAATTCCTTAATCTTTCTGATCTTTTCCCCAAGATCCTTTCCCGGGAGAAGATCATAACGTTTAGCTACAACCAAACCGTCGATTTTGAATCGACTTATTTGGGGTCGTGAGCTTTCATTTGTTATAAATTTGAACCAATTTGCAATGAATGTATTGAAATTATTCAAACTAGGTTCAGCCTTTGCTGTATCGTCGCCAGCCATTACTGGTATGCAAAGACCCATTATGTCCACGCGGAAACCGTGGAAGTCAATGATAAACTTATCTCTAAGCTTTTTCATTGTACTCCTTGAGGCTTCTACTGTGCCATTCTTTGTAATTGTGTTATAAAAATTCTTTATAAGCATATGTCTCTTTATAATCTCTGCCGTTATAAAGGCAAAGTCTGAAGAGTACTTCAACTTCTCAAGAATCTTTATTGCCATCTTAGAAGATTCAAGTTCGTGGTTGTGATAAACCATTTCCTGTTTCTTCTCATCAAACTTCTGTGTTTCCGGCTTGGCAATATCGTGAAGTAATGCCGCCCAGAAAACGCAAAGCTCGTAGCTATCTATTTTTGCTTTTTTGACATCAAAAATAGATACAACATCAGGTTCCAAACCCATCTTTCCGTAAGACTGAGAACCAGGATACTTCTTTACGTACTCAAGAACACCAAATAAGTGTTCCCAGAGATCTCGATCGTGATGGTGATTCATTTGATCGAATCCCCAAGTCTTATCGAGTTCAGGAAGGAACAGTGGGAGCATTCTTGACTTGTACATAAATTCGAAAGCCCAAGTTACACTTTCGGCAGTACCCTTCAAGAGTATCTTGCTTATTTCCTGTTCGATTCTTTCGTAAGAAATAAGCGTACCAACCTTGAATTTATCGACGTTATGATACAACGCCTTTTCAAGATTTTTCGAAAGGATGCAACCCTTTGTAGCAACAAAGCGTATAGCTCTGAGCATACGGAGGGGATCCTGGCCGAAAACGGTTCTCGGATCATTAGTCAACTCAAGAACGGTCTCAAGTTTTCCATTGATCGAGACTTTCAACAGGTCAAGACCTCCAGTAGGGTCGTCAACAAACTTGGAAACATGTTCCTTGTCTATTGTTCCTTTCTTTGTATAAAAACTCTTTGCAAAGAGTTCTTCAATATTAAGACCCAATCTTAAGTAAAGGGCATTAATAGTGAAATCCCTACGACGTGAGTCACGATCAAGAGTTTCTTCAACAGTCAACCCGCCGGCATAACTAACAGATTTTGGTTTTCTGGAGATACCGTCATATTCCTCTACACGAGGTATAACGGCATCAATGTCTTCCGGAATACCATCAACGACAATACGAAATTTAAGAACCTCGTTCTTGAGATTGTTCTTAATTTCAGCATCATCACCAACGATATAGCCAGAATAACCATGATCCTCAAGCGCTCTTTTGAAATTGAGGATCTCGGATGTATTCACCATGATGTCTACATCCTTATTATCACGACCGAGCAAAAGGTCGCGAGTGAATCCGCCTACAATCCAAGCTTGGAAACCAAGTTTCTTCACAACTAGGTCAGATACGACCTGGTATACTCGGCAGATTCTTTTTTTATTAATTGTCGTCATATTGTCATATTAAAATAGTTTTTTATTTATTTATTTTAGATTTATGTCCTATAGTTCACTTACTAAGTAAGACATATCTCCGCAAAGCTCTAAAAATTTCTTCACCTCCTCAACGGTTGAGCAGAGAAGTGTATTAGTAGTGCTGTAACCTTTGCCGTATTCATCAGCTGAAGCTGGTGCGTCTACTACGTAGTACGTAGCTTCCGTAAGCTCAACAGCTTTGGTTATTGTGCATCCGTGACCGGCTTGGTCTGTATAACCAATCCAATAATCACCGTGCGTTCCATTCCATTCATGATCAAAATGGCTGTTCAACCACTCTTTCGTGATTGGAGTTGAGGTATTTACATCAACTTCTGTTGAGTAAATGGTCTCTTCCACCCAACGCTCGGGAATACTGATTTCGATTTCAGAAATACTTTTATCAATCTCATTTTCAACGTTGAATGTGTGATTATTATAACCGTCTTTGAACTTAAATTGGTTGCTTAAAATAAGCTCTTCAATTTTATCCAAAACGGTTGTTGTGTCTATTTCCCCTGAACTCAGTTCATCGAGACTAATATCTACAATGAACTCTTCGCTTCCGGGAAATACACCATTAATACGAATCTTGCTATTAATCCGTATTAAGTTTTTTATTTTGTGTATACTTTCTGGTTCGGTTTGAACACCGACCAGAATAGTTTCTTTGACGAAATTGATAAAATTTCTTCCTTTACGGATTTTATCAATTTCGTTAGAAATTAATTCATTTAATTTCATTTTGATAAATAGTTTTTTTAAATGTTAATAATCGTGAAAAATAATTGTATATAAATGTTGCTGCATCAACACTTATATACTCACTAATAAGAGTTTCAAGAAATCAAAAAAGCATAACCAATTTATATTGATTATGCTTTTTTATTATTTTAATTGTTGTATTCTCTATCAAGAAAATACACAGATCTTCCATTTTCTTTTTTAATGTAAAAACGACCTTTTTTGAGGGAACATAGAGTTACATTTTCTGGTCCAAATGTTTTCTTAGTAGCATCCCAGTCTACTTTATCGAAAGTAACTGGTATAACTTCTTCATCAATGTCTTTTACATTGAAGTACAGTTTATCTGGGTGAGATACTTTTATTTTCAGAACAGCTTCTGAATTTATTTCAGAAAACATTACTAAATTATTTGAAAATATCACACTCATATCAACCGAATCAATTACGTCTTTATCCTCAAAAACATAATTAAATTCTTTATTTAAAAAGAAAACATTAACACAGTGATTTTCAAATTCAGGGTGTATAACATCCTCTTTAAACTCTCTCTTTGAAATATAACTGATATCAATAAAAATTCTACCATTATTGTCTATAAATCTGCTGACATAATCATAGAAATAATCAACTATTCCGAAATAATCCACTAATGCATCCAAATTACCCTCAGTCTTACTAGAATCACAAATTGATTCTAGTAATAGTAGTAGTGCACCAGCACCTTGTTCAGAGAATAATTTATTATCATACAATAGAGTTTTATACTCTTCATATAATTCCCTAACCATTTGTTGAAATTCAGCTATTTTTTCTTTTTTTCTTTTAGAAAAACAACCAAGAAGAACATCATCACTAAATAACATACTCAATACATTATCATCTAGTCCGCCAATAAATGTATTACCAGCATAACCCCAAAGTTTACAATACTTACCTTGGTCTGACCAATTAACTAGAATTGCTTTATTATCTGGATAGCCGTTACACCACTCTGGGAAATTAAATGAATAAAGCAGAAAGTGGCAATGACATTGATAACTATTACAAATTAGTTCACCATGAAAAACGGTATTAGGATTAATATTATAAAATTTTAATATAACTTCTCCTAATCTTTTGAATAATTCATCACTGGAGATTAAATATACCTCTGTTGTTATTAGATCTCCTGTTTTCATTGAAATGAAAAAAGGATGACCAAGACCTGAATAGTAATGCAGTTCGAGTTCTTTCTTAGATTTAATTTTGAAAAATTTCATAAAATTAGTCAAAGTTAATTTTTCTCTGTATCCTATATAAGCGTCATTTTCCATATAATCTATCTTAATATAAGCGTCCGTTGGGTTACTAGTATCATAAAAATAAATATAATCTTCGTAAATTTCGCCAACTGAGTTGTATTTACACTCACGAGAGATTAGTAAATCATCATTCCACTGTATTTGATCAAAACTGAGATCATCAACAGGATGATGTGGATCGAATCCTAACAATTTTCTTTCCTTAGCTTTCTTAAATACATCAAGTAAGTATTTAAGTTTTTCATTTGAAAGATGATAGAAACCACCTATTTTCAGATTATTCTTTTTACAGTTAGCTAGAACAGCTTCTTTGGTTGTTCCTAACTCTTCAACTGTAAACAATGTTCTTATTTCCATTATTTAATAATAATTAGTTATTAATATTATTTTTAATTAGAGTTTGAAGAAAAAGAAAAAGTAACCCAAATTCATTTCTGATTTGAGTTACTTTTCTTGAAGGATTTATATTATCCTTCTATTTATGTTTTTATTTACGATTAATAGGTATCGATCGTAAATATTTCGTTGCCATAATCATTATGACTCGTTTTGGCTATGTGACTACAGCCAAGCATTCTGGCATAGTCTATGTAACCAAGACGAAGGGCTTTTACGTTACCCTTTTCGAGAATCTTTTCGGATCCACTCCTAAAAGATTTTTTACTACCGATATATGGTCCTTCAAATTCGACCTCTACGTTATTCACGTAACAGGTTACCGCTAAGGACATCGGTTCGTATTTATAAACATTACCGTATGTGTCTACAATAATATTTATTTCATGATTTGGCATCCAGGACGTACAAGTGTCGTTCACTCCTGGATTAACCAATATTGCTCCCTCAGATTGGAGGGTCCAAGGCTCGAGTATGCTATTATCCTCTTGAAGGAGGTAATATTCATGTACGATAGTCTTGACTCCACAAGCTTTGAGGTAAGTTGATCTGTTAAGTGTAGGAATTTCTACGTTTCTTAACAGAATTTCGTAATTAATCGTGCAACGACTAATTCTTCTCTTAATAGCATTCAACTCGTCAGTTAACTTGTTGATATGCTTCTTAATATTATCCAAGCCTCCAAGTTCCTTTATGAAGGCTACGATAAATTCTTCCCGGTAGTAATCCGGGTCATCTATGGGATCATATTCTTCATAGATACCAAAGATGTCTGAGTCTTCAGTATTAAAGCCGTTAATTTCACGTTTGGTGAAAAAACGGTTCATTAATGTGGAGAACTCATAATTATAATCACATACCCTTGTTCTTTTAAGAGTAAGTGATTCGTAATTATCCCTTATATCTTTAATAAGGGTACTTACATTAGATAAGCGACACCTTTCTTCATAAGTTTCGCTTAATTTTTTGTAGATTGCATCAACATCTTCCGACTTAATGCAATCTTTCCAAAATTCTTCTGGTTTACGACCTTCCTTTGGCGTGTAAACAGAAGAACACGGTTGAAGTGTATCAAAGTGAATTTTTTCCACTTCAGTACATTTCACGTCAGGGTAGGTACTATATCTGCTGTTTGATGTGTACTTTCCCTCGAGCATTTCGGGATGTACAACCTCGAGATCTTCAATCCTAGATGAGGACCAAGTTTTAGCTGTACCATTCCAAATCAGGATTCTTTCGCCAATCTTGATTTTAATAACCCCTGAATTTGCTTTTTGGGGGTTATCGCAGTGAAGGAAATAGCCTTTCACTTCACATTCTTTATCTCTCAGTGATGAGAGATAAAGAGAAGAGCCAGAGTTATTCTGACCCGAATTCTCAACTACCTCAGTGGAGGTAAGCTGAAAATTCATTGCCGGGAACCCCTTAGGATTCCTTTTAATTTTTGTAGCCATAATAAAATAGTTTTTTTGTTTGTTTGTTAGTATTTTTTGAAAAATAATTGAGTATATAAATGCTGCTGCATCAACACTCATATACTCATAAATAAGGCTTTGAAGGATTGGTAGGTTGAACAGCTGAAACACTAATAAATGATATTAATTAATTAAAATAATTCAAAAATATGAACGAAAACGAAAATATTGTCAATCAAGATCCAGAAATGCAAAAAGCATTAGAGAAATTTGCAGAGGATTTGATGGTAAGTGGGATTTACAATCTGTACTTCAGTGAAGAAGATCTCAAAATTATAAAAGAATATTTATCTTCTAAATATCCAGATTTTGATTCAGAAAAATTCTCGAAGGATACAAAGAAGTATGAAATTGACGTAGATGCAGATCCAAAAGTTAAGCTTGGTGATGTATTTATTATAGGTACTTCTGAAACTACTCTAGCTGTGGTTGCTAAAGTAGGTAATTCACTTGAAACAGTAATGGAATGTGAAATTCCAGAAGATATTTCAAAAATACATATAATTAATCAGAAACCTTACTGGCCACACATAGTAGCGTGTGAAATGAAGAAAAATGGATAAGGTGAAATTCGATAAAATTTACCAACATCTTGAAACAATAGAAAATTATTTCAAGAAGATTTATCCGTATTTTGAAATTCGATTTGACGGTAAGGTAAATTGTTTAACAAATCTTGTTGACATTAGTTTAGGAGATTTAGAAATTTTTGTAAAATACAATGAAATCTTAATATTAGCAACTGAATATGGGGAGTATAGGGATTACTATACAATAAGTACAGATACAGGAACTAATTATAAGGATTCTTTCATCGATTTGGAGGAACTATTAGAAATAATAGTTCAAGCATTAAAAGATAATAAAATTACTAAAAAACAATTTCATGAATAAATCAGAAATAAATAAAGTTCTCTCTGATTTAGAAATTATAGAGAATTTTGGTAAAAGGTACAAACCAGATTACGAGATTAATCTTGATTGTCACGGCTATGTTGATGAAGATTTTGAATTGGGGTTTGATAACTTCAAAATAGCAGTATCAGCAACATCAATACTCCTCTATTTTTACGGATGTGTAGATGGTCCCTTTTGGAATTGTTGGGCTAGATCCTCTATAAGCTGTGAAGTAGGAAAGCTAGTTAATTTTGAAATGGAGGAAAGAGATATGAAGGATTATATAAAAATACTTGATTTTATTGTTGATAAAATCAATAAAGATGAACTTGAAATTGATGTAGATTAATTTCAAATAAACAGAAGTATGTAGATATTAGATAAAAATATTTACATACTTTTTATCTTTTTCCTTATAATTAAAGTTAAATTAAAATTAAATTATAAAAGAAAATGATAGTTTTATTAAAGACATATTCAGATGAATGGAGTTGTAGATCAGGTATTGACGTAAGTGATTTGTTAGAATCGACGAAAGACACTGTATTAGACACAGCCGAATATGTTCAAAATCATTTGCCTGAAGGTAGATTTCAAAAGGTAGTAAATCAATATAAAAAATGGTGGGAAAAGAGAAAGAAATCTAAAGAGAAAGAATCATGACATATAAACCAGATTTTTATTTAGGAGTTGTTACTGGATTTAAAGAGGGTACAGAAAAAGAAGAACATATTATTACCGCAGATATACCTGGAATAGCTACCGATATTATAGCTTACCCGCTAGGTAACGCTGCTGATGAACCAAAGTCTGGTGATAATGTTATTCTGATCTGTTTAGATCCCGTTTATCAATCCTATTATGTTTATCAAAAATTAAAAGAAAGTAATTTTATTGGCTATCGATCATCAGGTAAGATGATCGATATTACACCAGACTCTGTAACAATAGGAATATTTGATCCAGAAGCAGAGTATAAAGATGGAGAAAGACCAGAAACAACCTCCAGTATAATTATAGATAAAGACAATAATATATCAATAACTGGTGCTAATATTTCAATAACAGTTGAAGACGGGGAATGTAATGTTAAAGCTGATACCTGTAATATAGAAGCAACCTCTGAATGTAATATAAAAACAGGAGATTGTAATGTAGAAGCTGATAACGTTAATTTAAAAGGAGTTACAAAAATAGAGGGTGATACAATAGATTTAAAAGGTGTTACTACAATTGACGGTAACACTACAATAAAAGGTGGAACATTACAAGCTAATGGTACAGCAGCACCAACGGGTTCTGGACCGTTCTGTGGTATTCCTGTATGTCCTTTTACTGGTGCTCCTCATGTAGGTAATATTGTACAGGGTAATTAAAACATTATTCTTAATATTGAAAATTATTTATTAAGATTCTTTGTCATATCAATATATTTAATTTTTGGGGAGAGGTTGAAAAACCTCTCTTTTTTCTACCCCTTCAATTCCTAAAAAATGAAATATTAACTAATAAAAACACAAAATTATGAATTTTATTATGAAAAGCATGGGAACAGGATTACCGTGCGGATTGGAAATCTTCGAAATCAATAATAAAGAAGCTGATATCGAAGATTTTGGCGAGATTGAAAGATGTGGATGCTGTATGAATTATACATGCTCCCAAACTTTTAAATACAAACTTCCAACAGACAAAGTGTTGGAGAAGTATGGCATTACATTGGAAGATTACTCGATCGTATGTAATGAATTGGAGGGTTTATTAGAAGTCACAAACTGTGGTATGTGCTCGTAATAAAATCCCATATAAAGGCCCTTAAAGCCTTATATATGATAACAAAACAAAACAATTTATCCTAAAGTCCTAACTCATTTTGTGAGTTAGGACTTAATATTTCCCAGCTCCAATGGGATTAACAAGTAGGGAGGAGCTAACCAGAACCTACTTAATAAAAACAATAAAAAAAAAACTACAAAAATGGAACAGAACAACAACCAGATCCAGAGCAATGCAAACGCAGCAGACACAACCACATTTGTGGAAATCTACGAAGACAGGAACAAAAGGGCCGAGAAGGCCCACAAAGCCATCGATCTTCTTCAGTACGTCATCGAGACTGGTCTTCCGACCGGTCCGATCACCATTGAACCCGTTCCGCACAGGAACGGCATTGGTGCTGGTGTCTTGATTTTCGGATTCAAAAATGGAGGAAAGATCTTCCTCTCTCAGGAGGATATCTCCGGAATGAAAATGAACGCAAATACCTGTGCCGCTGGCCGGTGGGGCGTTGATGAGATCAATAAGATCCCATCACAAGCAGCTTTCGGCTGGATCCCGAGCGTATCTGCTCATGACGGCGATGGTAACGAGATTAAGACTTTCGTCAGAAAGTTTTAATTGACACTCTAACGCATTAAAAAACATCTTCAACCAGATTAAGTTCAGGTTGGGGGTGTTTTTTTTATTCCCCAGAAAAGAAAAATAGATAATACGACGTTAAAATTCGTATTATCTATTTAATTTTTTATCTACCTAAAAATCTTTTCAAGATTTTTCCTGCTACTCTAACTGATTCTCCAGGAACTTTAGCTAATTTCTCGGCTGTTCTGAATGTTGTTGATTTATATTTTGAGGTTGGTGCCTTCATTTCAACAGGAACTAATGCTTTCTTTTTAGCCTCAATTGGAGTTTTGTCAATATCAGATGCTTTAAATGACGACTTAGCCTCTTCTATATATGACTTAGCCTTTTCCAACTTTTCTTTCCTTATTTGTTCTGGTGTAGGACGGCTTGATTCCGCAGGACGTTTCTTAGCGGCTGCTTCTTCATCATACCTTTGTTTATGTAGTCTCAAATCTTTCACAGCTGCTAGGTCTCGTTTCTTATTCACCCACTTTTCCCAGCTTTCTTTTCCACTAAACTTTTCTGGATCTAACTTTTCTACAGAATTAAACATTCTCTGAATAGCGTAATTTACACCATCCTCAAATGCTTCACTATAAAATCTTTCTTCTATACTCATTTTTATTTTTAGTCTTTTAATTGTTATTCTATTATAAGAATAACGAAAAAAAAAACACTTTAACTTGGAAATATATAGTTAAAGTGTTTTTACTTTTACTTAGAATTTTTGTAATCCAAATAAAAGCTGATGGATGTATTATCCGCAATTCTGGAATTACACCCTTCTTCAATATAGTCAATGTAGCGAAGTTCTACCTCAACTATGTTGGATTTATGGGTTTCAAGGTAACCCATTAAGACCTTCTCAAAGGATTCAGGAAGATCACCTTTTTGGATAGTATCTACAAGTTCAAAATCGTTCTTGTGAATACCAGAGAAAAAACCACCACAGTTGTAGCAGTTTTTTACTTTACCAACAACCCACTCAGAATCTGTGAGTTCTTGGTCTTCAAAATGGTCTTCACCATTCCAGTCCTTTGCAAATTTATTCCAAAAGCAAAGGACTTTTTGATCATCCAAAGAATGACCTGCGAGGTTCTCCGGATGAATTAAAATCATGAGAAGGGGGACATCAGATTTCTCCCAACCAAGGGGAGAAACCGCATGATCCCTCTCGAGGCCTTCCTTCACTGCGGAAAGGACCTCATTAATTTTTGATCTTTTCATTTTTTTTTGTAGTTTTTTAGTTAATATCATAAATAAGGGTTTAAAGGAGTGGGAGCAAAAAAAAAGAAGAGTCTCTAATAGACTCTTCAAATTAATCAAAACAAAAAATGGCAGAAGTGGCGTTTTTATTTACGCACACAAGTCCTTTAGATCAATAATTTTACACTTCAAATCATCAAATTGATAAGTATTATCAAATAAATTCCAACCACGTTTCGTGAACTTAACATGAGTGAAATTAAACTCTCCTTTACCAAAATCACTTGGAGTTGGAATAGTAATACCTTCATCCTCGTGATGTATTGTAAATGTTTTATCTTTACTATGCCACTCTATTTTAGTAGCCCTGATATACAAATAGTCATCGTCTGCTAACTTTATAATAAGTCCGATATTATCTGTTGTATTCAACTTAGCTGTTCCGCTATCAGATTCATAAGACTTAAAATCAATCTTAGAAATTTGTTTACACTTTTCCCAAGCTTTCTTTAATGTACTCTTATGAAATATAGTTACTTCACTGATAAACTGGGCATAAGAAGGTGGAAATATACGAACTTCTCTTTTTGTTTCATCTTCCAAACCAGATCCAATAACTCCTACTGTAAACTTTCTTTCTTTACTTTCTCTGTCAAACCCGGTTACCAATAGCTTATCGTTACTATTAGGATCAGGTTTAACTGAGGTTAGCATTAGATTCTCCATTTTACCGTCCTGAGGATAGGTAACGATTACCATCTGATCTATGTACTCAATTAAAGAACCAGCCTTTGGTAGTCTATCAATCTCATATATCTTATTAGCTCCATACTTGATTGTCATCTGTTCTAGTCTAGCCTTAGCTGCTTCCCTTGGGTCAGCTACTTTTTTACCCGGTTCTTGTTGTGGCTTATTTGTCACTGCTTTTAGATCTATTACTGACATATTTTTATTAATTTTTTATTAGTTATACTTCATCGTTAAGAAATTTATGTCATTTTTATATCCAATAACCCTATTTCAAGCCTGAAATAACGTCACTAAAAGTAAACAAAACAGGGCAAAAAGGAACTGTTTACCTTAGATTTAGATAAAAATTTCACTTAAACCTTATATGATTTAAGGGAGATTTTTACAGTAAATAGAACTTAATAACATTAAAAACTATAAACTAATGGTAGTAGTAGGAGATGATTACGATTACAGCTTAGATGACGATGACGAGCTAAATGAAGACTATTATCGTATGGATGATGAAGAAGACAGTGATGAAGATGATGAAGAGTTAGATGACGAAGATGAGGAAGAAGAGTCCAGACCTACTGGTACTGATGCTGACTATGAGGGTCATATGACTAAAAGAGAAATGCAATTTAGTCAATATTATGATGATATTATAGCCATAGCTAAAGACCAGACAAATAAGGACAATGCTATTATAGATGCAGCCACATTAGTCGTTACAGCTAACCCGAAACATACATCAACTGTTACCGTATCTAACATTATCAAGGAGCTCTTTAAGAAGCAGGGCCATAATAGAATGATTAATACGGTTTATGACCCCGATCAAGCACTTCGTAGTCAGGATTGGGATGAAGACTTAAATCAGGAAGACAGTGGTACATTTAACAGTCAATTTGCAGCTGATGCTAAAGATCAGATTGCTAGATTTATTGGTTATCTTGCTAGTCGTGATTTAAGTAAGGACTCTGTAATGTCTAGGAAGAGAAAGCTAAGAAATATTCCTGCTTTTATTATTTTCCTATTCTCTGCAGGTATGTATGACTTCTTAATTGATTGTCCTACAATGCCAGAGGAATACAAGGTACAAATAGATGCGGCCTTGAAGAAAATAGTGAAAGGAAAGTATGATATAGTAGAAGCTCTTGCTAGAAGGTATGAAGAAAAGGGAAGACCAAAAGTAGCAGAAAAGGTAAGACAGATGCAATTAGCATGGTTCAATAAAGAGCCTGCTGAAATTAGAACATCTTCTGAGTTTGCTAATTTGGATTTAACCTATGATGACGTAGTAACTTATAGAGAGTATAGAAGTAAGTTTACTAATACTTCCAAAGCTATTACTCAAGATGTTATATCAGGTTTAATAGAAGTTGTAGTAGACAAGAAAGCTGGTATATATGAAAGATTAAAAGATAAAACCAGATCTGAAGCTATAGCTGATGTAAAACAGATATACAAAGATTGGTCTAAAGATAATAAAACAGATTCAGACCTAGCTTCTAAGATTATTTGGAAAAACAAAGAATAAAAATTAATTAATAAATGGCAGTTAGTCTAGAACTTTTAACCGATGACGATATCTTAGACTATTCCAAAAGTGATGGAATAGATAGAATTTTATACGATCATCGAGATTTTAACTTAAAGTATACTACACAAGTATATGCTATGCCAGGTGGTGTTTACGATACTAATATATTCGGATCACCATTCGTGGATAAATGCGTGTGTGGTAAATTAAGACAGCCTTCTCCTGATCCATGCCCTAACTGTGGTGTTAGGGTATTCAGTAAGGAGGAAGCTTTGAGAAGATTTGCTAGAATAGATTTACCATTTTTCTACTTAAATCAACTACGTTTTGAGGTTTTCTATGATATGTTTCAGGACATATTTAAAAACTGCAAAATAAAATATAATTTCGTAGGTGATGATATGAGAAGAAATGGTTACTCTGCTACGAAAGGAACTAAGAGACCAGGCATAAAGGTATTTGATACTTGCCAATTTGACTTCAATCCTAAAAGAAATGAGTTAACGGTTTCTGAGTTTATCACTGATGAAAGTAAGTGTTCTTATGAAGGATTACTAGCTATTATAGAAAAGTACTTTCCTGATAGAGCACCTAATTTCAGAAAACTTATAAATAGGTATTACTTAGTACAACCAGCTATTATGAGACCTTTTACCATTATGAGAAAGAATGGTAAAGCATTATCAGGTTCTCATAAGCTCAGTACTTGGTATTCTGTTATTATTAGGTTCTGTTGTGTTGATGCAAAGAAAGCGAATGACTTGAATTATGAGGAAGTTATGAGCAAACTTTCTACTCCAGGTGAAAGAGTGCGTTATACAGCATTGTTACGTGCATTCTTGAATGCTGGTAAGAAAGAAGCTACAGAACTTTTGAATACTTCAAAAGACAATTTTGCGAGAAACGTTATCTCTTCTAGAACAAAAGAATCAGCTAGATGTCCAATTGTACCGGCTGTTGATTTAGCTATAGATGAGTTAGGCGTTCCTACACATATTGCCTATGAAATGTGTAGGGCTGGTTTTGTGAAATACCTTCAAAATGAATTAAATTTCTCCAGGAAGGAAGCATTAAAATCAGTTAAAGAAGAGGCAATGAACCCTGAAACTCAGAGATTATTCAAAGAGTATGCAGAAAAGCAGATCGTGCTAGGCTAGTTCTTGACGGAGAACTAACTTCACTGGTACGTGTAGGTAACCAACCCTACCATAATAGATCACAAGTCTTTATGAATTTTTGAGAATTGCTGGAAAGAGGATTTATATTCTCAATCAGCAGCTTTTTGCAATTTATTTACATAAATCCAGCTGGTTTTTAGTTTGTAATTTATTATATATATGGCTGGTTTTAATAGATCTGAACACATGAAAGAATTACATCGTGCTGGTCGTTACGAGGGAACCTCTAAGATTGGTCAATGGAATGTGTCGGAAGAGAAAAAAGAAAGAATGAGATTAATAAGAGAAGCCAACCTATTAGATAAAAACTCTCATGGGTACGGTTCAGAATATCACATGAGAATAGCTAATAGAACATTACTCCATAACAAATTTCAAGGAGAAGATGGCTATATGTATTTTCTCATATTTCCAGCTAGTGTAAAAGTTGGCTTCTCTAAGGATTGGGAAAGAAGAACTACTAAACAAATATTGGGAGGTAAAGTTTCTTTAATTATATCCGGTCCTACAAATGATTTAGCAGATTTAGAGTTTAATACATTAGTACATTTTCAAGATTACACTAGATTAGATGAATCTGGAACCCGTTATACGGAATTTTTAGATTTAATAGTTAAGCGTGATGTTTATAAATTTTTAAAAGATGCAGTGAAAAATGATAAGTCATTGCAGATTGAGGTAGATAATGGATTAATGTAAATAATGATAATTGCAAGAAGTTCAACGACTATGTGCAAAAGCTTTACAGTATAACATACAGTAAAGAAGATATAGTCTATGCTCAATAGAAATATTGAGAAAAACAGAATGAACCGTCAGCCTACCCTTCATGAGTATTCAATGTTAGCCATGAAGCTAAGGTTAGTGGATGATATTTATGCTATAAAATATCCTATAGCTGCTTGTGAACCTCTTAATGCGGACTTCGATGGTGATACAATTGCCATCCACTTAGTTCCAGAAGAGGCTGCTGAGGATACATATAGAAAGATGTCACCACGATATGTGAATGTGTATAAGAAAAGTGGTAAACCGATTTTCCCATTTAATCACGAGACCTTAAACGGTCTTTGTGTATTAACCGAGTATGTATTTGATGATCCAAATGAGCTATTAGAGCCAAAATACTTCTATGATGATTATACTACATTGTTAAAAGATGTAGAAATCGAGAAGAAAATTAAATATGGTACACCAATTATATTTACTGGAAAAGTTGGAAATGAGGAATACCAGAGTCAAAGAACATGTTACGGTAGATTAAGAATTAGTAAGATTCTCGATGCTGATATTGATAGAATTAATATTCTATCTTCCCCAGAAGCAAGAATTGATGCTAAGGCTGCTACTAAACTATCTTCTTGGCTTAATAATGACGATAAAGGTGTTGAGAAGAGAAAGGCACTTCAAGAACTCGCTCTTAGAGCGGTTACAGCTACGGGTGTTGCTACCTTCGATTATAAAACCCTTTATACAAACACAAATACAGAGACTTATAAAAAGGTTAGAGAAGTTGCAGATAGTCCAGATTTAACTGATAAACAAAAGATGATCATACTTACTGAATTATATAAGAAGTATGAAAAGGAAGTTGAAGCTGGATTCTCTGATGACTTGAAGAACGAGTTAAATAGAGCTGGTCGTGTAAAATTATCCTCTATAACTTCATTGAATATGCCTATGTTGATTATTTCAGGTGTTGATGAAATACCTTCAATAACCCACGGAAGCTTGTTGAATGGTTTTACGGAGAAAGACATGATAGTTCACTCTATTGAAAATAGGTCTCTACAATCAATTAAACAGAGTGCGGTACAATTCTTATGTATCCGAAGTTACGGTGCCCACTTTAAACTACTGAGAATTGCTGGAACTAATATAGATTATGAATCAAAAATTAAATATATTAAATCAGCAGCTTGTTATGAGTACAACATTGAACGACGTAGCTACCGTCCTAAAAGCAGTAACAAATCTAATTAACGGATTTAGTTCTTTATTTGACAGTATGGATGACTTAATGGAGAAAAATAGTAAACTATTTTCAGTTGTAAGTTATGCAGAGGAAGAAGCTAAGAAAATAAAGAAAAAGCGAAGAAAAAGAAGACATCAACCAGACTGTAAAAACTCACAGGATGGAGCTACAACTCAGGATTAAACCTGATAAAAAAAAGAAAAACAAAAACAAGTTCAACGACTGGGTAATGAAATGAACCTGGAGTTGACTTGAAATTAACAAGTTCAACGACTATGTGCAGTAGGGGAATTGAAAGATTCTCGAGATATAGTCTAGCCGCTAGAGAAATCTAGTGGATCAAGGAAAGATTGAATGAGGTAGAAATATCTCATTCTTCCTGACCTAATTCCGGATACTTAACACGTCAGATTACATACGTAGGTAATCACTTTGTATATCATGAGGGTGAAGATCCTGAAAATCCAGGTATTTTACTACCTAGATATAGAGTTGCTGGAAGAACAGCACCTAACGGTGAAGTTTATAGAGCAACTAAAACTCAGGATGAATCAGATCTCGTACCAGTTAGATCAATCATCTCTAAATGTAAAGGAGATTTATATACTGTTACTCCAGACTTAATAGGAAAGAGTGGTGGTATTAACGACTTGACAGATGGAGCTGGTATTGGTATGAGTTATGCAACTTCATTTACTGAAGCTACAACTCAGTCAATGCTTGGATTGAAGCACGGTGGTCACGAGCGTGTTTTGGATGAATCGGGTTATCTAAAAGCACCTAAAGACTGTTCTTATAGATCTGATGATACTTGGATTTATTTGAAAGTTAAAGGTAAGAAAGATGAGCTTAAATATCCAAAACCAAATAACCTAGTTGAATACAATAAGACAGAATTCGCCGAAGGCGAAAGCTGCTGCTGTTTGTATAAGACTAACTCTCCTGGTTACAAGTTGAATGCCCTTATTACACTTATGAAGGCTAAGCCTGCATTAGGTAAAAGGTTCTATGAAAAGGATAACATCATAACTTCTGAGTGTTATGCTTATGAAGATGGTGTAATTCACTATGAGCCAGATAATAGGGGTAATATTGACGTATATATAGGCGATAGACTTTACTTATACAACCCAGATTGTATGTACTACTTCCCTGAGGGTGCAAAAGTAAAGAAATTCCAAAGAATTTGTTCTGGAGTTCTTCGTATGGATCTTGTAATCAATAATCTTGGAACAGATCTATCTAACACTTATCTACTCTTTAGAAAACAAATCTACGAACTCATGTCCGGAGATTATGTTAAGAATGGAGTATTAGGTGAATCGGAGATGAAAGAAGAAATTTTGGAGTTACTATTTGCCGGTATGACACGTGTTGATCGAGATACAAAGGATAATAGTATTCAGGAGATCGAATTTTTAGGATCTCAGAACAGTATCTTGAACAAGAAGTCATTCTATACAGTACTAAGCTACGGTTATGGATCTAAGGTAATCAATAAAGCCATGAAGGGTGATTTGAACTTATCTGGTGACTACATGACTGAGACAGTACTTGGATTATTGTTAAGAAATAAACTTGACGAGTAATAATGAGCAATACTATAAAGATTGAATTTGAATGCCCAGTCTTTGAGACAGAGCTTGAGATCAATATAGTAATTAGGAAAGATGGAAAGGGGACTGTAGAATCGACTACAGTCTCTTATCCTGATCCTAAAAATACTATGACAGAGAATAAGAAAGAAACAATAGAAGTTCAAAAAAATAAGACCACAAAAACTCCGAAGAAGAAAGCGGATGCTTCTTCTAATCCTGCGAATGGAAAATTTATCACGGGTAATGAATTAGAATCTGTGATGAATGGAGGTGGTAACTTTATGGACTTGACCTTCTAACAAAAATTGAATATAATATGGACGCTTGTGATAATTATTATAAAATTGTTGTGTCCTATGAGATAACCTCGAATGTACTAGAAAGTCAAGACGAAGAGGTGAAGAATCTTAGAGATATTCTGTACAAGAATATTCGAGAGAGTATTCCCGAACGTTATGAGATTTTTAGTATCAAGCTCACAATTCATGAGCTTATGGATACGCACAATTATATAATTACTTATGACGCTTTCTTTAGATCTCTAGACGGTCTTCCAATGGAAGAATACGTCGCGGCAAGAGATATTAAGGATAAAATTAAAAGTGAGTTGGAACAGTTCTTTGATTCAACAGACTGTGACTACCGATTCATAAATATAAAAACGTTATTATAAAATACCACATTAGATGAGTAATTTTAACGAACAATTCAGGGAAACGGGTGTAAAAGAATTCGTTGAGAAATTTTATAGAGGCGTTGATATTTACAATAATGATGTAAAGATCAATAGTTTAGACTATGAAATATTAGATGACGAAGATGCATACCCTGTATCTTATTACGTTGAGAATGGATTAACAGGTACTCACAAAGTTCAGGTTAATTATACACTCTCTACAAACCCAACAGAAATTTTAAGTACTACATTTGAAGTACCAAAAGAGTTCGGTGGTGTATTTGTGATCGAGGGTGCATACCGCGTTCCAACAAATAAACTAAACCAGGACTTTGACTGTCGAATCAAGATCTCAGGATTAAAAGATAAGACTATTAGATTTGATTATAATAGGACTTATCATATTGATTCCAAAAAATTAGTCATCAAAAAGAGAGATTACACTACAGGTTATGGTTTGAATGATAAAACAATTGAACTTGCCTTAGATGAAATTGATAATGTTGAAGGAGCAGATAAAGAAGATTGGCTTAAATTAACCGATACTCAAAGAAAGAAATTTGAGATTAAGCTTGACTTGGATTATCATCCTGAATACATTTCAAAGAAACTAATTGAGGATTGTATAGAGTTCGGTGATGATAGATTAAAGGATTTGATTATTGATAAAAAGATCGATCCTGTATCTGTTGACTTCATGAACTATATCTTCAAAGATAATAACTGTAGAAATCTTTATAGGACTAAAAGAACTATTACATCTTACTTTACAAAGTTCGGAAAAATCCAAGAAGAATCTAATGCTATCACAAACTTAGCTATAAAATTCTTCAAAGGTAGCTCTGAAAGGAAAGAAGGTGATTCTGGTGTTCAGGTTCCACCTGGCGTTAATGCCATGAACCTAGAAGCAATTGGTGACAAGATTACTATACCAAAAACAGTAGCTTATAATAAAACATTTGCTGATATTATTGATATAGTAGATACTCCTATCAACCAGAATACTAACCTTCAAAACTCTCTAACAGTAAGTACTCACGTCAAGGAGGATGGTGTATACTTCGATGTATATGATACTTCATTCAAAAGAATTACTATACCTTATATTGATTATCTTAACTCAAAGGTTGTAGCTTCAGAATATGTTGACTACGATAAGCTTAAACTAAAGCCTAATGAGGATAATCAAGTAGAGGTTAAGTATAGAATGAAGAGAAAGATGGTTGATGTAAAAGATATTCAATTAATCGATTTACATCCAGATTACCGTCTATCCTCTATGACTCGTAGACTTCCATTCATAAATTACACAGACTCAGTGCGTTTGTCAATGGGTACTTCAATGCTTAAAAATTTGAGCAGTAACATAGTAATATGTTATGTAAACTTAGTGAAATGCTGGAAACCCCTAAAGATTAACTATAGTAGGTTTGATCGCCTATGATGAAAAAGGTTAATATGAAACAATGGGCAATCAGCAGGTTAAATCAAAAAAAAATACTAAGAATGACCAACTTAGTAAATTGATTTAACCTCAACGACTATCCCTTCGGGGAGTACACTAGAAGTCTAGTGGAAGTGCTAAGCTCCTTGGAAATAATTCAAGGATGAAGATATAGTCTAATCTTATATGAAAGTATAAGCAGTTCTTATTCTTAATAAGAACGCACTAAGAGTAACGATCTTAGTGGAATATAAAATGAAACAAAGTATCCCTCTTCCAAATGCTCAGAGATCTATTGTAGATACTGGTAATACAGAAGAGTTGAAGGATAATGTTTTGAATGAGAAGTTTAAATTCCCTAAAGGTAAAGTAAAGAAAATAACAGAATCCGAAATAGTATTTGATCTTCCTGATGGAAAGGAAGCTGTTGTTCCTAGAAGAACAGCCATTCAATCTATCAATGACGTAAGTGTTTATGTAGAACCAAAAGTCAAGGTAGGTCAAGTAGTTAAAGAAGGTGATGTTATTGCAGGTACCCCAGAGATACCTAAATCATTAGATACCTATAAGTCTGGTTTAAATACGTTAGTATTATTCCATGCTTATTTTGGAAAGATTAATGAGGATGCTTTGGTAATTTCTCAATCTTATGCTGAGCGTATGGAATCATTCAGTATTATAGACTTGAATTTGGATATTAAAACAACAGGTGCTATAAAATGGATAGCCCCTATAGGAACCAAATTGAAAAGTGGTGATGCTGTTATGACTCTATACAAAACATTCACATTGGATGAAGTTAACAAAGCTATAAATGAAAAGCTAGGTGGAATTTTTGGAGGATCTGATGAAGAAATCTCTAAATATACAGTAGAAGATTATTTAAAGATTCCGAACAATATTGACGAATGCTATGTATCTGATGTCATGATTCAAAAGAACGTAGCACCAAAAATTCCAAGATCGACAAAGAAACCTGACTATTCTTTCTCTTCTACTTCAGATGCTGTAATCAACGAATACATGAAGAACATGTCAAGAAAACCTATTTATGATAGATTTCCTGAATATGTTGCTGCTGATAGACTTAGACCTATTAATCTAGACTCTAAAGACTATAAAGTAGCATATACTGTGAGAATTCGTATTATAAAGAGAACACTAGCAATGGTTGGTTCAAAAATCACTAACCGTTATGGTGGTAAAGGTGTTGTTTCTGAAGTAGTTCCAGACGAGTTGATGCCTATCATGGTTGATAAAGCTACTGGAAAACAATATAGAGTAGAAGTTGTAATGAACCCATACTCTACAGTTAATAGAAAGATCTCAGGTGTATTAATGGAGTCTAACTTAGGCTACATTGCTCATAAGATTTATGAACTTGTTGAAAAATACAAGACATCCGAATCAGGTAAAAAGAAAATAATGCCTTTAGTAAATAAATACTATAAGGATCGTTATAAGGATATGGATGTTGATGAGTTCATAAAACTTCATGAATCGAAGCCACTAGAGGAAGTCTATTACTTCAACGTAGGTAGTTATTCTAATTATTCTATGGAAGAAGTAGAAAGTTGGATGGATGAGTTAGGAATTGAGTCTCAGTCAGAAATATTAATGCCAGAAACTCAATTAACAGACTTGAACGAGTTGAAAGAGAACTTATCACCAGAGGATTACGAGAAAACCGTAAAGAAAATGTCTGGTAAGTTTGTGAAGGTTAACAAGAAGCTTCAATGCGGTTGGTTAACTCTAATTCAACTTTATCATATTCCATCTTACTCAAATAAAGTATTCTCTAGTTTATTTGGTAATGAAATAGATCCACGTAGAGATGAACCTGTAATGGGTAAGGGTCGATACAGAAGAGGTGAAGGTCAGAAAATTGGTGAGATGGAGTTATCAGCACTTCTCGCTAGAAATGCACAAGACTTTATAGCAGCCGCTAAGAAAGACACAGTGAAAGAAGATAACCAACTCTTCTTAAATAACCTATTAGGTCTTGGATTAACCATTACCGATGAAAGGGGCTATAGACAAGGTGGATCAAGCTACAAGAATGAATTGAGCAAGTTGAAAACTAAATTTAGACTAAAAGGACAAAAATAATGAAAAGTAAGTTAATTTGGAAAATTGGTCTATACACTCCGATTAGTTTAACTTGTTCAATAAAGGATGAGGATAGAATGGGGTCACAGAATTTTGACCCCAGCATCCTGATTCTTGATGCTGGAGAAAAAGTATTACCAAGAGTTACCCTATTAAATGATATTAAATTAATCTTGGGAACACAAGATTATGAAACATTTAATAATCTCTGTAAAAGAGAGAATGATGAGAAACACGTACTAGACTTTTTTGATTTAGGTGTTATAAACAATGGAGTTGATTCCGAGACTATTGTATTAAAATTAAAGACAGATAACCTAATTTATGATTCTGTAAATTTGATTAGAAAAGGAATCGGTGTTAAGTTTAATATAAATACAAGGTCAGAAAATTATACACCTTACATTAGTTTAGTAGAAATAAGTAAAGGATCATCCCCAAAATACGTGAATAATAGAAGTCTATTAGCTATTTTGAGAGATAGTAAGTTTGATCTTGAAGATTTAGCATTAGCTATCACTGATATTGACAACGTTGAAAAGGATTATTATCTAACTCAATACAAAGCTGTTGATAGATATTTCAGAATTCAAAACGACGAAAAGGATGACGAAGCAGCAGAAGAGGCATTAATAAAATAAATAGATTGAAGGTAGAAATACCTTCAATCTTCTTTATAAAAATTAAATAAGATTATGACAAAAGAAACATTAATAGTTGGTTACGGTAAAACCGGAAAAAATTTAGAGGAAGAGATCAAATCCCTTAATCCAGATATTGCTGATATTAAATTTACTGGTCACTTCAAGGAAAAGAAATATATAAAATATGATCTCATATTTATATGTGTTGATACTCCATACGTTGATGATAAAAATCCATGCGATTTAAACTCAGTTCATGACGTAATTCTTGAATACTGTACTTATCTAAAACATACAGGTATATTCGTAATTAAATCCACAATATTGCCTGGAACAATAGACGAACTAAAATCCAAATACACTGGCTATAGATTTGTTTTTAGTCCCATGTATAGAGGTGGTACAATACACTGTAATAATTACGACTATGACTTTACAATTATAGGCGGGGAGAAAGAGGATTGTATTAAGGTTCAGCAAATAATTCAATCATGTTATGATGGAAGACATACTTTTCACTTAACGGATAGTAGAACTGCAGAGCTAGCTAAGTACATGGAGAATAGTTTCTTAGCTATGAAGGTTAGTCTTTGTAATCAATTCTTTAATATAGCCAATGATCACAATGTAAGCTATGAGGAGTTAAGAGAGTTGTTTATACTCGACCCAAGAATTGGTAGTTCCCATACATATGTTTACCATGACCAACCGTATTGGAATTCTCACTGTTTAACTAAAGATATAGCTGCTTTAGCGGCAGCAGAGGATGCTCCATTACTAAAAGCACTTATTGAGTTTAACAATAACCAAATAAAAATGTACAAAGATAAAAAGATAGAGGATTAATCCTCTATCTTTTTTTTCACCTTAAAACTCTAAGCTATGAAATATTAATAAATAAAAACACAAAATATGATCTTAATAGAAAAATATTTACTGGAGGAGGTTAATATCTGTCCAGTATTCTATGGATTCTTTTCTGGTACATCAGAAGAGATAAGAACCATAGAATACGATAGAGAATCTCTCGTGGAAAAGTTTAACAATTTAAGTACAACGTTAATAACTCTCTGCGGTTGTGATTTTGATAGTGCACTTATGAATAAGAGCTTTTTCTTTAATACAGGCGAAAATTTTAATTTTAACGTAATTGTAAATTTACAACCTGAGTATTTTGGAACTAGCAAAACAAAAACCGAAATAGGGGTACTTAGAGCTCAGCTCTTGTTAACCTCTAAGTATTCTTCTCATCCAACTTATTTCGTATCAAAAAGCTATGAATTAATGAGTTGGGGAAATGGATACATTAGTGAACCTTCTAGCTCAGATAAATGTTTAGAAGGTTTACCACTATTTGGTGAACGTAATGCTCTTTTCATTGGTCATAATATTATCACGCTAATTCAGGAAAGGCTTATAGAATCATCATTTAAAGATAACGAACTTGAAATACTGTCTTTTATAAGCGAGTTAGATGAGTTCGTAGATGATAACTCTGAAATGATTACTGCTAATTATCAAGTACAAAACGATGTCAACACTACTACAACAGTCAGTGCTAAATGCACTGAATCTATTGTTCAAGAAGAAAGAACTAGAGAATAACAAGGATACGAAAACTGAAGAGGAAATTGAAGAAAAAGATAAATTTCCCTATCCTTATGCAGTCGTTATTGGTTCAACTAAATTAACCGATAAAACTAAATCAATACACTGGTGTGTAGATAAAAGCCGTACAACAGTTATTAATTATACTAATTTTGAAGGTCTTAGGAGAGCTAGCGTTATGGAAATGGTCAATGCAGTGTTTAATCATCTCGCAGAAGTCTCAACAGATAATACGCTCTCTCTTAAATCTGTTCAATTTCTAGAGTTTAATTTAGAAAAAACGTTCCTCATGCTTGACATTCCTGTAGTAATTGACGAGGATGAAATAATAGGAACTATAACATCAGAGACATCTTTCTGGTTTGATACAGGAAAGATCACTGATTTCTTCCATAGATATCCAAACTATGAATATAATGTCTACAAGGATAACAGTATGTATCCAAAACTAGGCATGTATATGCGTTCTTGTATTTATGATAAGAAAAATCCAAAATTAGTAGCGATTGAAGATAATCACGTAGCTGATTTGGAAGTTGGTGAGGAACTGTATTTTAAGATAATCGGTATGGCTGAAAAACTAATAGTTAATGCTGGTAGAAAGCTAAGTGACGATCCACGTGATCTATTAATAAAAGGAGCTGTTATAGAACACATAACAAAGGACTATACAGTCTTTAGAGTCGATGGTAAAAAGGAGGTCATGAATGAAGTAATAGGTTCCGCTTGTCATAACAGTTTAGAGGATCAAGTATATCTTTCTTTAAAGAATCTTATACAAAACGATAAAAAATTTCTCAATATTGTAGATGAATTATGTTGTTAGAGATACATAAAATTTTTCTAAATTTGGTTAGAAAATCCGATATTAGCTTGTCTGTGACTAACGAAGATGGTGGACAAGTTAATATAAAAAATCCAAGTTTAGCTGAAACAGTTATAAAAAGGTTAAAAGTTATAAACTACATTAGGCATCCTAAAATGAATTGGGAAATTATATGTGATACTCCTAAAAATACTTTTAACTGTGATATTATTGATTTAAATAAAACACTAATATCACTTAAGGTGAATAATGATTATACAATAAACATTAAACTTCGATATGATAATCCTACTATGGAAATTACGAAGTTTAGTTTGTCTATTGAAGTAGTTCACGGTAAGCAAGAGAGAGTTTATATAGTAGAGGAAAATAAACTCGTAACTGATGCAAAAACATTCAATGATGCCCCTTGGATTAGCATCTCATTATACGATTCAGGTAAAAGTATTATAAAAAATAATAACTACCCAATAGAACCTACAAAGGGGGAAGATTGTGGAAGTGATGTTAAATTATTCAGCTCTGATAGTGATTGGGCTTCAAGAAAAACAGCATTTCCGGAAATTAGAGAATTAGTAGTAGATATTATTAAAAGTAATATCCAAACTAATCCTAAGCTCAATAATATCATAACAGAAATGATAGAAGATGGAGAATAGAACTAGTAGTTTGTTCGATATTTATGTATGTCGTTCTAGTGAGGATATTATTGCTGATTCCTATTATTTTATAGATCTAGATGACGATAAAGAAAAACAAGAGACTACGATTTTCCAGACATGCACCTGGTTTGGTGAAGGCTACTCTGGCAAGGTAAGTAGGTCTATAAAAGACTTCAATAAATTTTTCTATACTTCAGTAGAAGATGCATTCCCTGATTGGGCTGTAACTAAGCCTAACATGAGCGACTCTTCAACAGCTGCTGATTATTTTCGGATGTTCTTAATTAATTATCTCTTCCTGGATAAAATTGGAATAACAGATAAATTAAGTAAGCTCAATGATATCTTAAATCATGTACGCATGGTGATAGATTTTAAGGCTAGGTTGAGAAACTATTTTAATAATTTCACTGGGATACATATATCCGTTATCCCAACAATTAATTATCAGGAGGAGAATGATATCGTAGAGATTATAGCAACAGCTAATCTTTACTTAAAAAGTAAAGATTTAAAAGAGACGGAAATCAGGCTTCTAGGTGCAGCTACAACAGATTGTTTTGCTAGTAGTCGATTAACTCTTATTGAATTACTATCAACAAAACAATCAAAGGTAAAGATATTTGATGATTCTTTTATTATCCGGCTATTATTTCCACGAGATTCTCCTTGTATAGATTCTTTATTGAATAGGAAATTTAATAATTTAAGAGAAATTCTAAAAGAATACGTATCCTAATAATAAAAAAAAAATAAACTAGACAGGTTTTTTACCTAATCTAGTTTATTTTTTTTTCTTTTTTAGACATCAATAGTAAATGAGTTGTTTGTGCTATCTGCTTCTACAATAGTAAGAACTATTTTAGCAGAGAATGCATTCTCATTAGTATTGAATACTTTAATCGTTACTGAACCAGGAGCTATTGCATAAACCTGATTTCCTTCACGAATTATAGCTTTTGTCTCATCTTGACTTACCCAGATCATTCCAGGTATGTCATCTGTCCAGCTGTTTACTGCTGTTACAACAGGTTCTCCACCTTCCTCTTCAGGAGGGGTTGTCTGTGTAGCCCTTGCTCTAACTTCGAATTTCTTAGCATCTCCTACTACCATAGTAACGGCCTCAGTAAATACATTGTCAACAAAGACACCATATTTAGGAGCCTCAGGGTTATAATCATAGTCATAAACTCTGAAAGCAATATTATCCGTGTCATGACTTATTCTTTTAGCCTGACCGAAATAAGAAGCTGCATGTACGTAATTCTCCTCATTTCCGTCATTATCCAAAGGATAGTCATCACTAAGAGCTGCAGTAGAGCTCATGCTAACAGTAGGTGCATAACCTGCGAGTACACTAGATCTAACTGGATCAGTAATTCCACCAGTAGTATCAGGATCTGTGTAATAAGTATAATCAACAGTTGTTGGATCTGAAGGTAAGTTATCAGTGATTACTGGAGTAGGTGTTGCATTAACATCTACGGTGTTATCACTGTTAACCGGAACTGTTTCGTTTTCTGGCATAATATTATTCCTTTTAAAAGATTTAAATTTAAATTATACATCTTTTGTAAGGAAATTGTTGCCAGAACTATCTTTCTTTTCTTCTTTAACTATCTTCTCTGCATCAAATAACTCGTAGATAAGATTAGTATTGATATCAAGATTATATAGTCTCCTTATCTCTTCTACAGCATCTTTAAATGCTTCTTTGTTTCTAGTAGCCGTTCTAGAGACCCTGCTAAAATCATGATCACGATACGGACTAGAGAAAACTTTTATTACGTATTTACCGAAAAATCCTCTTCTTATCACTAATTTATACCACCCTTTATTGTAGTAGGTTTCAAAGAATCTAATAGGTTGGTGAATCAGCTTCATTATTCTGTCTAATATCATTATTCGTTAATTTATTTATTTTAGTTCGTAATGATGGATCAAGTTCTATTATCTTACTGACTATTTCATCTATCTGAGCTTGATGATTAGCGGACATTTGTTGCAGTAACTCTGTTCTTTGACTTAGATTTTCTGTTACTTTATCAAGAAATTCAAATTTTTTTCTTAGGTCAACAATGTCTTTATTACTTGGTTCTGGCTTTTTACCACCTCTACCCCAAATAATAGAATAATCTTCTTCATCCCGGTATTCTATCCACTCGTATATTTTAACAGACGTAATCGTGATAATTCCTCCAACGATGCAGAATGTCATCACCCAACTGATAACTAGTATCATATATTCGTACCCTTCTAACATTGTTTTTTATATTTTGTCATGTAACCTGGTTCAAATATATCTAATATAGATGCTGATTCAATTAGATTTGGCATACACCTTTTACAAATAGTAAAAGGTGAGTCTGTAGATCCGAAATACCAGTCATTTATATTAGATTCCCCGCAAATAGGGCAGCCTTTAAAATATTCAGGAGTTGGTTGTACCCTTGTAACTTTTGAGTAATCATTATTTCCGTTACTATCTTTACAAAACCCCCAGAATAAATGTCTAATGAAATTCTCGTAAACCCTTCCTCTATAAGCGTCTATGATATAAGCGACTTCATTTAAATTTAGGCTGACATCATTAGAATGGTTTGACTGATTTCTATACTCACTTATTATTTTAGGTAATTGGTAATCACCTATAGGTTTTGGGTAAGTATATAATACAATCAAATTTTTATAAGCAGGTGTAAGTTTTTCTAACTCAATTTTATGATTCCCGCTTACAGGTATATTACAACCCTTCCTCAGAATTTGAATTGCATCTGATTCTGTTTTCTGATTGGATACTAACCAATCTATAAATTCTTTGCAAATGATTAAATTTTCCATGAGTTTATATTTTTAAAAAAGATATACACACTTTTATTCGGTGTGTATATCTTTTTATTATTCCTATGAGAATTCTTCTGACATTATTTCTCTAAATCTTTTGGAGAAATATTTAGAAGAAGGTGATTTAAGCTTGAATAAATCACTCAATATTGTCCTAAATATGCCAATCATATATTGGTTATCGTCAGTTGAATCTTCATCAACCATAATAACCAACCCTCGCGGTGTTAAGACAGTATTGTTTATCTTAATTTCATCTTCACTTACTCCAATGTAATCATTAGAACGCCTTTCTGCAACCTTCTTAATTTTCAGAAAGTTTTCTTCAACAGCGTTTGAAATTGATCTTATTGCAGCAACTATTAAAGATGAACTAGTCTTGATCTTGTTTATCTTTAGTAGATCTTTCATTTTTATTTTCGATATTTTTTAGAACTAATTGTTTTAATTCATCTAGGGCTTTCTTCGCTTGTTCAGATGAATCAGAGAAATGTTGTAGAATATTTTTGATTAATTTTAAATATTCACTGAGATCCTTCTCATCGCTTACAAAGAACTTACCGTTTTGTTCAATAAAAGTTCCCGAAGCGTAACTGATGCCATTGGGTGAAATATCTAATGTACTGTTACCTCTACTATCTTCAATATAGATAGTATCGGTAGTTTCAAAAGGAATACCTTCAGCATCAACCTCATTAGGATCGTCCATATAGACTTTACTTCTTCTCATGTTAGGTATTTCAATACTGCCCTTTCCATAAATAAGTGATTTAAACAAATTAAAATGTTTTTTGCAGAAATTACTTAATTTACTAAAGAGATCATCTCTTTGGGTAGTATTGTTTGCATAAGAAGTGTTAATCATCTTATAGAGCTTCTCAGGAACTGACGAATCCTGTTTTTCTACTATAAGATCTACGAAAGTATTGATTAATTTATCAATACTACTCAATGGCTTATAGTCGCCCCCTTTCCTGTTTTTCTTAAAGAAAGGTTTCTTTTTTTGCTGTTTTACCAAAGCTGCCTCTGCTGTCGTTGTATTAACAGCAGATGGCGTCGGATCTAGTATGATTCTACCGTGTGTCATTTTTTTTATGGTATTTGTTGTTGATTTTCAGGTTCATTCTCTTCAATAGGTTCCTCTATTGGTTGAGGTTTCATTTCTGAGTCATGCTCACTAATATAATTCAATATAGTTGGTTTAGCATCACCTTCATTGAGTGCAAACATAACATCTTCATCATCTTCGTCGTAATAAATTGTCATACCTTTAACGTAAAACTCATTACCACCGAGGATTATTTTAAGAATTTTCTTAGTAACCCAGAAATTATCTGGACTCAAAGATTTCTTCTTATTTAAATACTGTGAATAAGGAAGTAAATTCTCAGACTTATATCCAAAAGGAGTACTTCCTTCAACAGACCAACTTACGAAGTTTTTGTAGAAGTTATTTGAATCCTGTTTTTCTTTTTTCTCGAATTCAATAGAATCTACAAATCTCTGTAGAATACCCTCACCTGTGTGACTCAAAGTCAAAGCAAGGCTGTCGTTATCAATGAAGGTAAACAGGCTGTCATCCCACATAAAAAGTTGTTCAGCTTTTAGTGGTTCTTCTATTTTAATAGAAGCTAACGGATCATCATTGATATCTTCTACATAAGTATCTCTATGATATCTTTCAGCATAAGTGTTTACTAAGTCTAATAAACCTTCATGTTTGATTGCTGGAATTTTCGCCCTTGAATTTGGGTGAAATTTTGCATCCGTCCAAGTGCCATCCTCTTTTGGATGACCTAAGATTAATATTTTCATATATATTGTATTTTTTATTTTAATAATTTTCTTACATAAGTTCCCTCAATCCTAATTAAATCCTTTATCACCTGAACCCGAAGCGCAGTAGGGTCTTTCGGTTTAACAATAGTAGGAATTTTTGGGGACTTTCCGTTAATATATTTATCAGAGTTAAGGTATTCAAGGTACATTAAGATATTTACCGTGTCTACATTAATTGAAATAGTTGAATAAGCACAATCCAAAACAACCTGAGGGTGTTCCTTATACGTACTAGCTAAAACACTAGGGCTCGGTGCTTTTAATATTACGTAATCATTTGGATCCGGAGTAGATATTAATTGATTCTTTATGGATTTAGGAATAGTTACTCTTGGTGCTCGGTCTTTAATATCGTGAAATTCAAAGACCTCCTTAACTCTAAAAGGACCGTAATTTATTACTCCTGGATTCACTAAAATTTCCGGTTGTATTTTACCCAACTTAAATCTGGTTGGATGAAGTACAAATGCGCATGCTTCTATAACTTTTAAATTTGTTAACATAGTTAAATCAATCTTTTTCAAGTCAGTAAAAGCAAAGGTCATGTAATTTATTCTCTCTAATGGTGGTGTTGATTCAAACACAACTTCTTTTAGTGAAGAACAATTAATGAAAGCTTTTTTACCAAGATACCTTAGCTTTGTGCCTTTTTCAAACACTACTTTATTCAAGTGTTTTACATCTGCAAAAGCGTAATCCCCAATTTCCTCTACTGATGCTGGAATTACTAACGTATCATAACTCTGATCATTAAACAGAGTCCTTCTAAAAGCCGCATTTCCTATTTTTCTTAACTTTTTACAGTTAGAGAAATCTGGAATATAAGAGTGTGCCCAAAATGAAGTTGGATTATACTCTACTATAGTATCCGTTATATCATAGAATTTTTTACCATTATCTATTAAGATACCTTTTTTATCTTTAGTGCCTACTTCAACACAGTTTATATACCCTGTTGCAAAAGCATAATCTCCAATTTCCTCTAATTGGGGAGGAAAAGGACTGTACTTTCTATGTATAATAGTAATCGGTGATTGATGTGAGTCGAATGTATAGAAAGCGTAATAGTTTATCTTTTTTAAATTCTTAGGGAATATAAAAGTTTGAATAGGCACGTTAGAGCTACATCTAGAATAAAATGCTGCATCACCAATTACCTCTACTGAATCTGGAAGTTTAAATAAAGATGGTAAGAAATCACTGTTAAATGAAGCTCCTACATACTTTAAATTACTACCAGGTTCGAACACTATATCAATAACATTATCACAGTGACGAAATGCTCCTCCCTTTATAACTTCAATATTCTTTGGTACAAAAACTATAGAGGTACAGCGATATTGACTGACAAAGCCCGAAGGTATGAGAGATAAAATCTTTTTTCCATTGTTCAAAATTACAACGATAAATGGATTTACACAATTACCTTCATAAGGGTCTCTACTATCACCTTCAAATCTAATTTCATTCGGAAGATTACCACCAGCAATTCCTCCGGAAATAGTCTGGAAATCATAAAATATACAGTTCTCACTTGAGTTACCACCTGTAAGATCACTTATAGTAACCCCGGATTCAGATTCAACTCTTTTCAGATAATTTGTTTTTACCACCTCTGCGCTATATTTAAATAACAATTCTGGATTGTTGGAATCTGATACATGTCTTTTATCAGAATCATTTAATGTAGTTTCATCAAAGGATGGCAAATCTTTCATTAATGTTATGAAATTATAATAAGGACTCTCATATAATTCCATAAATTCATCAGAATTTGTTGGACAATTTCTCCAATTATCTAGAAAATCACCAAATTTAGGAAAACAGTAATACACTAAAAACAAGGGCATATAGTAAATATCACTGCATGGCGATTCTTTTTTCACTAATAAACCAGAGAAAATAGTATTTTTCATTGATAGTATAAAATCATTAACCTGATTAACAAAATTTCTAACACCACCAGACGATTTAGATATAGATCTCATTGAGAAGAGTGAACCAAATCCAGTCTCTTCGCTTGGAGTACTCTTAATTGATTTTTCAAGGTCGAGTAAATATTTATCGATACTCCTTTTATCATCACTGGATAAAGCACCTAGATCAAGTCTGCAAACATCTAGTGCATTTTCTTCCTTTAGTGTGAAATCGAAAAGGAATTGATGCTTAATATTGTCTATTAACATATTTTTTTTTGTTTTTGTAATTAATATTCATATATTAGTCTTTGAAAACTTCAAAACACCCAAGCAATTCTATGAACTCCTTAAGAATTGAACATTAACGAAATTAATTAATATATTATTATGAAAAAAGAACTAAGCTCAAGAGACCTTATGGTCGGTAATATTGTTTTTGCAAGAGTAGAAGGAACACACGGAAGGAGATGTATGGTAACCGAGATTCTCAAAAATAATATAAAAGTATTGGACATGGAAACGAAAAAAGAGGATATTACTGAAGCAAAAGATTGTATCAGTATTAGTATTACCTCTGATTTACTAGAGAAGATACTTTTCTTTGAAAAACATAAGATAAGTAAGCTTGTTAAAGCAGGAACTGGTGAACGGGAGGTAATAGATGAATGGATTAAGGTAATTTCTGATCCTGAAGATGAAAGCAACAGTTTTATCCTAACAATTCCTCCAAGAAAAAGCACAAATGATCCTTGGATTTTGGAGGTTACACGATCAGGGAGCACGGATAAAATAAGCGTTCCTGTAATATACCTTCACGAATTGCAAAATCAGGTATATTTTTTAACAAAACTAGTATTATGCTAAAAAGAAAGAAGAAAGAGAAGTTTAAACTTCTCTTTCTTCTTATTTTATTTCGTATTTTATAAGTATCGTCAATCTTGGTATATAATGTTTAGACTTTTTATCTAATTCTTTATTTCTAACTTCATATTTTAATGGGAAAATATCTAAATGATGAAAATATTCATCCTTCGATTCTAAATGAATGTTCTCCGTTATAGCTCTTTCTATAGTGTAACCCTCAGCTTTTTTATTCGATAATAGAGACTTAATAATCCATTCTTTAAATCTCAATTTTATTTTTTGAAAAAATCCGAGATTTTCTTTATTAGGTATTATTTTAACCTTACAATTACTAAAACAATACATACTTAATTATATTTTATTAGTTTTCTGAAGCCAATTCTATATCCTTGTCTGGTTTTATTTACTTCGAAATATTTATTTATTTCGGAAATTCTAGGTTTACCCTCTGTATACTCAAACTGTGTATATATTTCTCTGATCTTTTCTTTAATTTTAGCACCAGACCAAACTTCATTAATTCCAAATGATTTGAAAATCTCTTCCCTAATAAGAAGGTCTTTATGATGTCGGAGAAAATCCTTATCATCAATCTTTTTCTTATTTCTGAATTCCGGTAAATCCCCTAAATTCTTCTCATTCGATTTTCTCAAATCATCCTCTGAAATCAATAAACTGAAAATACACCAATCCGGTAGGAAATCGGCTAAATCTGTAATCTCAACTTCACCATTATTCCTTAAAAAGGAAATCTGATTATCCCTTGTCTTTATCTCGTAAAAATCTTTAATCATATTTTTCTTTTTCTCACCTAACATGTCATATTCCAATACAATATTTACAAGATTTGGATATAATTCTTCGAGATAGTTATAGATATCACAATCATACTTAATGAGATCCTCAGTCATATCAGTTTTTCTAGCTGGTTCGTTCTCTACTATATTGTTTTTGATTAAAAATGATTTAGTCTCGAAAAAATTCTTCATAACTCTGGTTTTCTCACTTTCAAGAACAAGTTTTGGTGTATAATTCAGCGGTCTACTGCTACTAATACCCTCATCTTTTATCCCTCGAAGCCAATCAATGATAAATTCCCTATATTTAAAACATTTAATACCATCTTTTTGGAAGTTTATCCAAAGCATACACCATCGCCTTAGATTATTTTGAATATATGAATCATTGAAATCTAAGTCTAGAGAAAAAAGTAAATCAGAGTTATTTAACAAGTCATTTGTAGTATCACACTCATCTAAATCTTGCTTTAGATCCCTTAATGTATCTGTTAAAATGATCATCTGATTTGGTTTACTATATACATAAATCATTTCTTTTTGTTTTAAAGTTATATTCTGTTGATTAGAGTTAGATGGGCAGTAGATGGCAAAACACTAAATTCAGTGAGGGTGTAAAAATCTTATTTGAAATAAAATACATATAAAATGGAAGAAAAAATAATAAAGGATTACATTAATGGTAATTATAGGATTCAGTTCACAGACAGAGGTGGTGAAGTTATAACTCCTCTTGTTGAAAATCCAGGAAGAATGAAATTTCCGAATTCTATGGATGTCTGTGTAACAAAAAAATGTGATAACGGATGTCCATTCTGTTATAATAACTCGAACATTAATGGAAAACATGCAAATGTTGAGGTATTTAAGAGATTAATAAGTACATTTACTGGTGCTGAAATAGCATTAGGTGGTGGTGACGTTTTTACCCATCCACAGCTAGAAGAAATCCTCTCTTTCTGTAAAGAAAAAGAGATAATGGTGGCACCTACTATTAATCAAAATCATTTAAAGAGATATAAGGACAAAATTCTAGATCTCTTTAATAGAGACCTAATCCAAGGAATCGATATAAGTCTTGTGAATCCAAATACTTGGGATGAAGATACTTATCAAGAGATAGCGAGTGGAAGGGAAGAAGATGTTGTTATTCACGTGATTGCAGGATTAGTTAATAACAGCTACTTCAAAGTACTAAAAGATAAAAAAGTTTTAATACTCGGCTATAAAGACTTAGGTAGAGGTAAAGGTAACATGCCAACAGGATTTATCTATAGACTAAAAGCGGAGTGGTTAGATATATTGAGAGACAAATGTAGATTAATTATATTTGATAATCTCGCTGTAGAACAATTAGACATCAAAAGTATATTAACGCCAGAAGAATGGAGTGTAGTATATTTAGGAGAAGATGGCAATGGTTCTATGTATTTAGATCTCGTTGATATGTGGTGTGGTATTTCATCCGTAGTTGAAGGAGATCTTAGGAAAGAAATAAAAATAACTGAGAATACAACTATTGAAAGTCTCTATTCTCAGTTATAATGAAAAAGTAAGAAAGCTAAGTTAAAATGGCTTTCTTACTTTTATTTTTTTTTTACTCTCCTTTATCTAATTTCCCATTAATCATCCTTTTAAAAATGTAATTTGCATTTTTATCAAGATCTTTACAATCATTATTCACTAATGGAAATTTACTTGCTACCGGAACATTTACGTTATAAAGCATATTCTTAACATTCCTGTAATCCTGAGCATACGTAGAATTACCCATTGCTAAAACATGATTAGAACATTTAGTGTGTGAACGGTAATCAAATTGTAATCCAGTACTATTAGTACTGGAAGAATATATGTTAAATTTAACTTTATGAGAGTTATTAACGCTATCTATGTAATCAAAGAAATAATCATGACTATCTACTGATAATAATGACCAAGTATCCATACAATCTGTGACTACTTTATTTCCAAAATCATACAAAAAATAGTTAATTGTAAAATTCTTTGGATAAAGACTAGACGGACAGTCGAATACCAGTTTATTCATAGAAAAGTAATTACTCGGACGTGTGATTATTACGTTAAAAGTAAGATTTTCCATCCAATTATTATCTGGGTTTGGAAAAGAATCTACTTTTATTGTTAAGCTATTCAATGCTTTACTACCATCGATTGCTAGTGTAAATATACCCCTATCAAAACAACGCTCACTCACATCAACAACAATGTCATTCCAATTTGTAATTGATTTTACGTTTCTAAGTACATAGAAATCTGATTCTTCAACGGAGAGATCTATAAAACTACTAACATATCCTTTCATTCCAGGAAGTTCAACTAGACCTGAACAATCTTTTAACTTCTCTAGTTCCTCTGAATCCATTATATTGTAAGGTTTAGAAAAATCTTCTTGAACAGCTATTGATTTAAATGAATCCTTTACTGTTAAAATATTATCTAGAAAAGCTATTTGTAGATCGAATGGCATTATATCACTTACCAAATATAATACATGAACAGGAATATAATTACAATCCTTTACAACAGTTATATTGAAAGAAACCGATCCGAAAATTGGTGTAATAATTATAGTAGAGTCGTCTACTATATGTATGTAAAATTGGTATCTTTTTCCTAACTCTTTAAGTTCATCAAAAAGCTTATCTTCAAATCTAATTAAAAAATTATTAGAATTACTGTTAGATAATGATTTATAAAAGTCAGATACTTTGAACGTATCTGGCATGTGATGGGCTGGACCTTTTATTTCATAATCAGAAGCATATTCCTCTCTTGAATAATCTTCTAACATATCCGTTAAAACAGATTTTAATAAACTAGCTTTATTGTCTTTATACATTGTGTGTTTTTTTTTTATTTTAGTAAATAAAAAAGAGTAAGATATAAATAAAATTATATCTTACTCTCTCTTTTAATCTTCTTCTCTTACTACTTTAACTTTCAACCTATTAAATCTAGCATCATTAATAAAACTATTAGTGTTACTAGAATTTTCACTGTATGGGCTAGTGAAAGCTATAAGACCATCACTATCGTGAATCATTTCCCGATTTCTTATTATTCGGGCTCTATTTCCATACTTATCCCAATTAGGTTTGAATCTCCTAATACAATAACCTCTTTCTTTAGCATATCTTTCACCAAGGTTATCTGCACCTTCTTGATTACCTGCTGACATAACCACAATCGATTCGCCATATTTAACATTATTACGAATGAAGTTATCGCAGTTCTTTTTTAGGAGGGAGTAATCAGTAAACTCCTCGTCTCCTGTCACTATAAGACAGTATTCGCAGTACATTTATATATTTTTTATTAAAAAGATTTAATCCAGTCTTCTATCTCATTTATTGAGTTTAAGTATTCCGATTTAATTCCACTATACGTGTACTCATCTATAGCGGTTTTAAAATCGTCAATACCAGGTATGTTGCGATCGAGAATCGCAATGTAAATGAAGTTATATTTTCGGAGTAAGTTTACGGATTCCACATCACGGATCATATCTACAACCTTTAATCTATCTAGGTCACTTTCGTTCTCTATGACGTAAATTAATGTATCCGCAGAATCTTTATCAACTATCTCATAATATTTTACATCCTTCTTTTTTCTTTTTGGAATTGGAGGGAATGTAAGTATTTGATCTTTATTTATCCAGATTTTTTCAGGATGATTTACAGAATCAAATCTAATATTCTGAACATAGTCACTTAAACATACACCCAAAAATTCATGGGTCGCCTTAGGTAATACTGATTTCTCACTGATGACTTTGATATGCATACTGTCATCGTAATCTTCAATACCTAAATCATTCTTTATGTATTTTACCAACTCATCCTCAGCTAATTTTACAATATTACTAGCATCTCTACTCTTCACACCTGTTTTAAATACAGCATGAAGATAAAGAGTAAATTGCTTCGTCGTTTTTAGCCAATTAAGTTGGTCCGCTGAAATTGTCAGGGCCCTCATTTGATCTCTCATTTCGTTAGAAAGGCTAACCGCCCTTGGATTTTTATATACAACTGGATAAGGACGGCCAGCACTATAACCTATTTTTGCTTTATAGAGATCATTCACAGACACTAACTTATTATTCAGTGTCAAGAAAAATTTCAACTCCATTATGGATTACGCTGAAAGGTTAACTGATTATTATTATTATTACGATTACCAAATTGATTATTATAGCTCATGATTAAATTATCAATCTCAGCTTCTGTAAAGTCCCTTTTAATATTTGGACCCTGAAGCGGATGAAGAATATCATCATACAATTGTTTGGGTATTTCTTTAAATCTACCATTCTTCAACCTTATTGTATAAGCCAAAACATCAACTTCTCCTCGTCTTGATTTTGATATTTTAAAAGTATGAAGGTGATTTGGACTATCCTTCTCCTTTCCTATACCAATAATCATATCTGCAGTTTGTTGCTTCCTAGCTGATTCACCTATATCTTCCATCTCAATTACCTTAGCACTCCAAGCTGCCTTAACAGGTTGAGAAGCAATGAATAGAAGTTTACCAGCCAAAACCAACTCATTCAATGTTGCGTACACAGCACCAAAAGTGTGGTACATATTTTCACCAACATCCACGCCTTTAAGATTTCCATCATAATCTACAATAACTACCTCTGCATTTTTAGCCATAGCAAGACTAACAATTTCTTCAGCAGTTACTTTATTAGCGGCATTAATGGAAATCTCCAGATTACCATTACAAGCCTTTTCTAGATCCCTATAATAGTTCAAAAAATTTCTATGAACATTAGGAAAAGTATCACCGGTATATATAGCACTCATACGAACAATAAAATCTTTCAATTTATTATCACCAAGTGATATATATAATGTTCGGTAACCTCTTGTAGCCATACTAACAGCTTCACTCATTAACCATAAGGTCTTTCCTGTACCTGGTGCAGCTGATACAAGAATCATCTGACCTCTTTCATACCCTGGATATGGCTCAAATGTATCGTTTATCCACTTATACCTACTTGAAATATAATCATTTGGATTATCTGCAAGTAGCGCATTTATATCTATATCAGCTAAATTTATTGATGTAAATACGTTAGTATCTGCGGTTACGAAAGTACTATTCTTAATATACTTCAAGAAAGCTGATGGATCATTTTTATACATCGTATTAGCTTTCTTTATAATAGAAGCCGCTGCCAAATCATCTACAAACTCCCTTGCAGGTATTATCTGGTCTTTTGTAAAACTCTTCCATTTTATAATATCCTTCATTATCCCTTCACACTCCAATTCAGTCTTATTGCATTTAGCAAAAATTGAAGAGAATAAAGGCATATCTATTGACTCAAATGGATAATCTCTAATTGCCTGAACTAATTCATAGACTAATTGAGAATTTTGAGTTTCTGGATTTGTTCTAAAATAATAGTCGATGCTTTCTATGTTAGCTTTAGCTTGACTAAACACATATTGATTGAATAGTGAATAGAGTAGCTCATAGCTATTTAGTGCTTGTGTTGCCATTTTATATTAATGTGTTTGTTAGTAAATCATTTTCTGTAATAAGTATATCCTCTTGCGGACAATTTTTATAGTAATCCTTAACCATATCAACTCTCATATCCAATCCTTTCGAATAGATCGGAATTCGTATATTAGAGTTTTCGGGGACGAGAGATATTATATTAGATTTAGTACCTCTCGCAACTCTGCCGACACATTGAAGTACAACCCCTGCTATATTTCCTTGAATTAATAATATACTTGTTAATCCTGGAAAATCAAGAGCTCTGTATCCGGCTGATGTACTAAGAATTACATCTACATAATTATTCTGAATTAAATCACAGGATTCATCTAGAGTCAAACTAGACTTACTACCATCTAATTCATAATAAATGTATCCTTCTCCACAAACAAGTAATATCCTGAATTTACCTATCCATTTATCAATCCACTTACTCAAAATAGTAGCTAGATTGTTTATAGGTATAAATAACTTCGGAAATTTCCTTATTGTTTTCTCAATTACATCAATAATTTGATCATTAGTCCAAATAATATTCATTATATCTGCATAAACATTGCTTTCCGTACTTTTGAATATTTCCTCTGGAAATACCAAATTACCAAAAGCATGTGTAGATATAAATATATTCTTTATATCTAACGTTTGTGGTGTTCTATATACAATAGAAGGACCAAAGTATTTGATTAAATCGATATTATCGATTACACAATCATCCTTTAATCCATTATTCAAACTAATTAATTGTGCTTTCTTCTTCTCTGCAGTACCCGAGAAAGCATACATTACTTCAGCAGAACAACATCTATCGAATATATAACAACCACCTGGATTTATACAATATTCTACTTCATCTACAAGAACCCAATCATAGGTAGCCATTTGCTTAGCGAATTCTTTAGCCTGAGTCTTATCAGTTTTATTTTTAGAATTCATAATGCCACTCGTAATTATTGCATTAATACTCAAATCATCATTTGGTATGTCCAAATTAAATGCACTTTTACATCTCTTTACAAGTTCATCTAATGGCTTCTTTCCCGGAGCTACTATGAGAACCCGCTTACCAATTGAATGAGCATAGTTAGCTAAAGTTGCTATAACTTGTGTTTTCAGTTTTGTTATCCATAAAGCTTTTTATCTCTATGTTCTGAAGATTCTTATTCTCTTCAGCTCGGCGTACATTTTCATCCACTAGAGATGTCAGGCACTCTTGGGAAGATTATATTTATTCACTTCCTACGCTCTACACTGACAGTATACCTTTCGCAATTATACTGTTTAGCACGGTATTAGGAATCACACCTTTCACCGTTTTTGCCCGATTTTCATTACTTATGTAATGCGGCAAATTTTAAATATTTCCTATCTAGATAGATATTAGCATTAGAATATAGTTTATCTCCAACAATATCTGCTTTAGATCCACTACAATAGATTCTATAGGTATTATTTCGTTGATTTTTATCGATTTTACTAAATTCTGGAAAATATTGTTTAATAGACTCTAAGAAAGAGTACGATCCTGATGAAATCTCAATACGTAATCTATTTCTAAAATTATATAAACAACCATCTCCATCTATAAAACCACGTATAAAACTATATACTAAATCTGGGATTGAGAAAATCGTTATATCTGGAAAAGTTAAAGTAAGTGACTTATTTGGTGTACATCCAAGTTTTACTAATTGATTCTTTAAATGTTCAGAATTAATAATATATCTACATCTTTTATGTAAATTATTTTTTCCACAATTTGAAATTTTCACTTTAGTTAAGTCTTTTTCATTTAAAAATTTTGCAAATTTATAAATATGGTGAATATCTTTGTAATTTAAACTTAATTCAATTTGATTATGATAATCACAAATATATCCATCTGCATATAAAAATCCTAACCAATATGCTTTTTCTTCAGAATCGATTATGTCAAATAAAGAGGAGTCTATATTACTCCCTTTTATTAAATGTAAATTCCATAATCGTAAATATTTATATAAAGTGCTTTTTGATATATTTAATTCTACTGCTATATCTTTTCCAGATTTTCGTTGAGTTATTAATAATTCTAATGCTTTTCTATCGATTTGTTTTTGTTTTGGCATATATTTAAAGTTAAAGTTTACCGTATGAAGTATAAACAGAGCAAACGGCTCGTTTGAACTTCAGCATAAATAAAACATCCTCATTCTGATAATCACGTAACTCCGGGAATGGCGTAGTTCTGTAATTAGTAGAATAAACAGAAGAAACTAGGTTAATACGTTCATTTTCTGGTATTAAACCATATAAAAGTTTCGATAAATATGATACCCACCCTAATCCAAATTCAAAAGTTACAAAACCATTGTTATCAGGCTTAGACTTTTTATTGAATATTTTGTATGTCTTTTTAACAATACCTAAACTTCTGGTAAAGGGTGAGTATCCTTTTTCCATACGATCAACTGTCAAATAAGGTAACAGTCTCTCATCATTCGTTGTTACGAATATTTTATTTGAAATTACCGAAGCGTGTGTTTCTTTTACTTTATCCATGCTAATTCTTCATAACTTTTTCCATCATTAAGATATCTCTTCAAACGTTCCTCTGGATCTTCTCCGTCAGACTTAATTATTTTTATCGGACAATAATCCACTATTTTCCGAAGTTTTTTAGCGATACCCAATGAAATTCGAGTTTCATCCATATAAATTAATACTTCACTTGGGACGTATTCTCGAAGGAAATCTATTTGATAATCAGATATATTTGAACCTAATACTGCAAATGGAGTATGATTAGGTGCTTGAATTAATAACGAGACAGCATCGTAAACTCCTTCACAGATTATAAACCTTTTATTATCACCCCTTTCAATTATATAAGGAGGCTTTGCTTTGATTGGTGGAAAGAAATACCTTAACCCTGAATTTCCACTAAATCTAATTTGATAATAAAATATTTCTCCGTGATATTTGAATGGCATTACAACATTACCATCCATAAATTTAAATCCCAAAGGTTTATACAGTTCACCTAGATAAATATGTCTTCCTTTCAGATAATTAACACCTTCTTCTGAATATTCATCAAACTCATTAAAATATTTATCTAAAGTCCAGTTAGGATCAGTTAATCTAACTAGATTAACCTTACCTCCTGTATTCATTCCAAAATTATCATAATTTGGAGATTGAACTGTTAACTCAATGTTATCCGTTACATTGATAAAAGCTCTAGTACAAACAAAGCAATGTCCTACAGTCAAATCGTCTTTAATGTATAGTTTATGCTTTCTGTGTCCAGCAGCTTTACAGAATGGGCAGTGACATATATACTCCCCATTACTTGTATTCTTATGTGCTTCTACTTCATCCATTGTTGAAACACCATAAGCTTCTTTTAATAAATCTTCAAACTTACAAAAGATCAATATTTGACCATTTTTACCAGCTACTTCTTTATACTCCATGCTAAATTGTTTAATTGAGTAAAACAAAAGAGTCTCCAATAACGGAGACTCTTTAATGATTTAAAAACAACTATTCTTTCTTTTTCTTTCTAGAAGATTTCTTAGGTGTAGTAGCTTCCGGTTCAGCAACTGGAGCATCCTCTACGACGGACTCCTTCTCAGGCTCCGGTGCAGCTTCAATTACTTTCTCTTTGAGCACACCTTTTTCTGCAGCCTCTTCAGACTCTGCCTTCTTCTCTTCTTTCTTCTCTTCTTTCTTCTCTTCCTTTTTGGCTCCCTCTAGATTAAACTTCTCTGAAATCTCATCAAATGATGTGTGTACAAAATTACCAATAACTGTGCTATTTACATTAGCGCAGAGATTAAGTTCAACAGTACCACTTGCTAGAAAAGCGATCTGATTTGGAGTAAAAACTTTTACAAGTCTCTCAAGAGTATCCGTATTTGGCAAGAAATTACCTGAATACTGATGAGCAGGAATTACGATCTTACGTGATGGGGTTAGATCAAATTCGATCTGACTATTAGTGTTATTGTAAATTCTCATTTTATAAATTATTTATTAAAATTTTTCTTCTTTAATCATACCTTACATGATGTAAGGCTTAAGTTTCCATAACTAAGAAATTCAGTTGCCTTCAATCCTTAGCTGAGACTTTTTGAAATAGAAATTTTCCATTTCTATAATAGAGAATAAACCCTGCCTTTTCAGCTCTTTTATCCACTGTAAAGATACCTGTCTTCTCTATATAAACTTCATCAACGGAGAATAATACCGAATTTTTACATAGTTTTCCTATTGTAACTTCACAAGATCCATACAAGTCCTTATACTTCTCATTGTAATAGCTCTCAAGCAATTCCATTATCTGGTACTTAAGTAAAGATAAATAACTCTCATCGCTTATATCAGCAGGCTTATTATCCTCTAAATCCATTATGAAATGTGTATTTATGAACTTTTCAGGTGAAAGAGTATCTACGTCATAATGAACTGTACCATCATTACTTAATTCAGCTACCTCAGGCTTAGGTATCTCTTCTGAATTACATGTCATTATCGTAATAATGACTTCGTTTTTGTTGAGACTAAATACTGGATCCTCAACCTCTATTACAATATTCTCATCAACAATCAAGTAATTCTTTATTGCTTTTTGAATAGGTTGAACTAATTTATTTAAGCTCTTCGTGAAAAGATATAATTTCTCTGAATGGCATCCAATTAAACTCTCTAAATAATTCTTTTCACTAGCTGAATAAATGAGATCCCTTGAACTTAAGAATACAAAATCAGCATAAGTTGCAATGAACCCTAGCAAGTATGGTACTGTAAATGATTCAATAATATTTGGGTAAGACAAGAAACCTCCAAAGGGGTTAAAACCAAGAATAATCTTATCATTCTCCTTTGCCCAATTAATTATATCAACATTAAAGCACAATGGACAGATATTCAAAGATATATATTTAAACTCAAATATCTTACTTATTTCTTTTAACTGATCAACAGACTCTGGTTGAGAAATACCTAAAGCGGACTCTGTAATAAATCCAGAATCAATCAATTCTTTTATCTGATCTGAGTATTTATTAAAATCACACTTAGAGTCTAAAAGTAAACCCTCTAGTGATTTAATACCGTTCAGTCTTGTATAATAACCAATTGCTGTTTGTAGGTTATCTACAAAGTCTACTGTCATAAAAATTTTGGCATCTTTAATAATCTCCGTTATAAACTCTTCATTATTAGAACCAAAATTAATATGAACATACTTATAATCACCCTTTTCTAGTGGTGATAAATAATTTAAGTTTGTAGTATCAAGACCTACAGCTTTTAGTTTAAAAAGATCGTTTTCCATTCTAAAATATAGATAAGTTAATATTATTTAATTCTTTGCATGGGGAGAGGGGATTCCAGATTAAATTAAGTGATGCATCCACTACTGGTGTTGGTGTCAATTTCACGCTATTTTTCAAAAATACAGAATCTTTCAATTCTCTAACACTTTTACAAATCTCCAAAACTATTTCAAATATAGTTCTAAGAAATTTTTTATTTCTCATAATAGCGAGTTTTATGATTACATAATCCTGATATGTTAAGTCACCTATAGCAACTTTTTCACCATTCTTTGTCAAACTTAAAATAGATTTAACGCAATCATTTTCAGTGTTATATAATTTATAACATTTATCTTTGGATATTCTAATCCTCCTCGCTCTATTACCATCATTACTTAAATTAAGAATACTGTATCTTGAATAATGCTTATTCTCTCCTGACATTAAAACAGGCAAAGATATAGTAAAATCACCAACTTTAATCTCACCTTCTTCATCCTTATTTTCTATCTTGTATAAATTAGATAGATTAACCAGTTTCATACCAGCAATATTATCCAGATTAATTATTTTAGGGTAACCAGGAATCCAATCTAAAAACCAAATATCATTCCTGTCTGGTGGTTCTAGAGATGACAATATTCTTTTAAATACAACAAAATCATGTGGAAGTGTATTTTTAAAATATATATCATCAACTATAAATAGTTGTAGATAATGATCACCGAGAATTGTACTGAAGTAATAATCCCGAATAGCATCCTGAACTTGTGTAATAGCTGATTTTACTTCTCTTTTATTTTGCTCTTCAAGACAATCCCAGCAGGGTTGTGTAAAGAATGACCTATTAATATAGGTCAATGGTGGTCTCTTCTCTTTGCATTTATAGCAGGAACAGTCATCTATTCCTGTGGGTAATAATTCTGATTCAGCATACTCTTCATACCCCATAAAACTAGTAGATCTGATTTTTTCTTCCAGTTCTACCGAATCGTTCATTAATTTCATTGCTTAGTTGTTTGATAAATAAAATTAGGTCCTGCATAAAATTTTTCCATCTGAGACTTAAGATCTTTTGCTAAATTTCTTATATCCCCTTGAGCAGCCATTGCTGTACGTAACGAGAAAAATCCAGCTTTTTCAGAAGAAGGTAAGGCTGGTGGTTCATAAAACCAGTCATCAAGATATCCACAGAGATAAAACTCGGTTTTAACCTGTTTATCAAGTACGTCTCGAGCCTCCTCTGGTAACATTTCTTCTTCTGTTATCTCTTCAATATACTCACGTTCAACAGATTTCCAAAACTTGTTCCTTTTAGCACATTTTTTATTCAAGGAAACAAGTTCATTCCACATTATTGTTCCCCAGTCAGAATCTTTATTATCTTGAATCTTCTCCATAATTTCAGCCTTAACTGCTTCGTTCAAGCTGTTAAAGACTTTTTCATAAGCCCAATAAGGTATTATAAAGGTAAGCTCGTTACCAAACTTATCTTTAGTATAATTGCAGTATCTTTGAGATTCCTGCATTGGAGAGAATACTCTACTTCTCAATGCTTGATTAGAAACAGCTATAGAGGAAATCCAGTGTGTAGTCGCTCTTAATTTATGTATAGAAGGATCTGGTTCAGAAACATGATAAGTAGTTTGAAACTCATTTAATTCATTCTTCAATTCTGTACTATCCGTATTAGGATTGATTGCTAAACTATGAACACGAGCTGATAATTGATATAGAACTCTCAAATTTGTTGTTATATAATAATTATCATTCTTGGTTATCACTCTAGTTCCTTTGGATTCTAGCTTATTAACGTCAGTAAGTATTGAAATTATTTTAGGACATTTCCCAATAGGAACCTTAAAGAATACAGTTCCAAATTCAAACATAGCCCAATGTCCTGACTTATGCATTCTGTCTAAAAATTCAATACTAGATTCTTCTGTTATCTTATTTTCTGATTTATATGACACTCTACCAACCCTTTCTATGAGCTGACTATTAGTGAAACCAGTTACCAATTCTACTTTAGGACTAATTACTTTCATATTTATATTTATTAGATTATTTTTATACTCGTCAACAATAAAGATTTAACGTTGAGGTGAGGGCAAAGGACGGTATTTCAACTCGACTAAAACACTTAAAATTGAACATTAATTAAATAAAATTATGGAATTAAAGACAAGAAATAGAGGAGAAGAGAAACTCCTTTATAACGAATTAATGAAACTTGGCCTAAAACTTAGCGAAGTTGAAGTTGAGTTTGATCAAGAAATATTTCCGTGGGAACCCTCTGAAGAAGATCTTTCTCAAAAATGGTTCATTAGCGGAATTTTCTTGAGAAGAAAAATCTTTAATGAAGAAAATATTTTAATTAAAGATGAAGCTTTTACTATATCTCTCACAAGAGAAGATGGTAAAAAGATATTAAATGGTGTTAGTATAGTTAACCATCAAACAAGAAAACAAGAGGTCTTTCCTATACTTACTGAAGATAACGAATTAATTAATTTAGGATTAGCTAAAAAGAAATGATAAAACAATTAGTATATCTTGATGGTGTAACCTTCCCCCTTGGAACGGAGTTTAGTAGCAATCAGAAAGCTAACGAGAATGATTGTAGTTATTACAACGGCAGACTCAGGATTCCTTACAAGGAATTGAAAAAGAATGCATCATCGTTGACTGAGTTAACGGATATTATTGATGTACCTAAAAACTGTTTTATAGCAGTTAAGGATGAATTAGATTCCTTCGATAAAGAAAAGGGAATAAAAGGGTGGTATAATGTTAAGCCAAATAACTTCACTAATCAGAATTATAACTGGGATGATGATGAAATTACACCTCCTATAAATATAAAACCTGAGAGTGAAAAGCTAGACTTTGAAATAAACGTGGATGGTGAGACTGATGACAAAATACAGTTGTCTCTCGATTTCCAGGATCTAAAGAGAATTCTTAAAAGAACCAATATTGACAATCACCTTCGAGCGACTATTTATGATATTCTAACTAATCGAGGTTATGATTCAATATCAGAGGCACTTAGAATATTAAGACAAGAACTTAAAGAAATCCAAAGATGTAAGAGGTTCATTTCTGACTTAATATTGGGAGATGATGAGCATATAGAGGATAGTTTCAAAGTATTGCAGGAACAATATGAGAGACTAAAAAAAGAATGGTACTTAGGAGACTACAGTGATGACGATAATCCCGATGAACCATTTGAAAGTTTAGATAAAGTTCTAACTGCGTTCAAAGAAAATAAAAAAGATTTCTTTGAAAATTTTGGAAAATACGTATATTCGGAATTTTTTGATTTATTTAAGACAAGACTACCACAAGATTTCCTGTCCTTCAATTCCGATCTGTTGCAGCCAGTTAGCTGGACACTGGCGGATGTTGATCAAGGATATCGTCCTAATAAACCTTCTGACTTTACAATTCAAGAAGATAGTTATTGGTTCAGACTCTACGATCTCCCTATCGATATTAGGGATATTCTAATAGAAAAACTACGTGATGCTTTCGACAAGGCTGGATTTAGAGAAAAAGATTTGGAGGAAGAAATAAAAACATTGGAAAGTATTTTAAGAGTCAGAATTCCAATTACTTTATACGTTCTTGGTTCTAATGATATACTAAAGATAGCCAACAAAGCTAATAAGGATTTAAAATTTATTAACTACGAAGATATCAATGAAATAACTGAGTCTGAATTATCTAAGTTAAAAAATTTTAAATACTACATCGATTCTAACTGTAGAATTACTATTATTACTAATAATAACGGTTTTTATAAATTTATACCAAAAGTATCAATAGAATCGTTAAATGCTCCTACATTTTATGAGTCTGTTCTGAAAGTATTAGAAAATAAAGAAAAGGATCTTTCTGAATATATAAAAAATGAATCACTAAAGTTTCTTAGAAAGAGGCTTAATGATCCAGAAAAATTTAGGTCTAGCTTTAGTCACTATAAAGGAGACGAAGATTATATGGACACAATAAAGGATATGATAAAAATTAAGAGTCAACTTTATTATGTTACGAATATAATTCCGGAAGATAAGAGAGAATTATATGCGAAAACTGATTGGTATATGTGTAGATTCCTACAGGGAGAATCTTTACATGGCGTAATAGAGCAAACATTACTCTAAAAAATAAAAAGAAGAATAGTTCATAAAGAACTATTCTTCTTTTTTACTCAAGGATTCAGTCTTAAATAAAGACATGAAATCTTGTATAGTCTGTTTGGATTCCGGATTATCCATAACAGAATTCTCTTTATTTTCTGCCAATTTCTTCAATATTTGATCCGAATCATCTATTGTAGATGTCTTAATAATTTCATTCAAATTCACTATATATTCCTGTAACTTCTCAATAACTAAGAATAAATCAGGTATAGAAAGTTGACTTTGGTCAAACATTCTTTCCGGTTTTAGCACATAATCCATTGCAAGAGATAACCTTGAAATTAGATGAAGAAGTAATACTGGCTTTAAGCTTTTAAATACTTCAGATACATACAATTCCAATGTATGTCTTTTCTCTGGATCTGCTACATTAATAAGTGTCTTTGATAAATTACTAAAATCAATCTGCAAATTCGTATCATATTGCTGATTATACTTAGTAAATACATTACTCAAAGCAGTCATCATTTCCTGCTCTTTTTCCTCCTTTTGATTTTTAGCTATAGCACTGGCATCTACTATAACATTTTTAGCTACTTTAGGGATCTTAGGAACAGAATCTAATAGATCATTGAAAGATGTTGAATTGGACTTATCAGATGGTGGTATTACTTCAATATCATCAACCTTATCTAAATCATCACCATTCAACATTAATTCATAATCCTTATCTTTCCCCATTTCCTTTGATATAACAGCTTTTTTAAATATCGGATCATCAAAAGGATTAACTGAATCATTAATCATAAAATCAAATTAACTAGTTTAAAAACTCTAAAATCCTTATTAAAGAATGCCATAATAAACATAGCCACTACATCTTCGGGTGTAGTGGTTTTTTTATTCAAAATAAAAATGAGTAGTATACTTTTCAGTATACCACTCATAATTTTTTATTTCTTTTTATACAACAACTCAAATGCTTGTTGCTTTAAGACAAAAAGTTTCTTTGATACGTGGTCAAAACAAATAAAATCTGTATCAGGATTCTGAACTAACAATGTTTGATAAAGATTATCACCAGCCCTAACTATTTCAACACCACCACCATTGGTTTTCTTGTAATCTAAAATTACTCTAGAGTCTAGGTCAATATTCTTTACTCTACAGTAATCTATCATCCAATTTGGTGGTGATTCATCTTTATTCCATTTCCACGTTTCTACTTCTATCGGGTAAAACGGGTTGAATCCTGACTGAATATAAAACTCTGTCATTCCTCAATAGTTAGATTATTGCCGTTAATTTTAACTTTTCCAAGATCCGCATTTACTATATCAATATTCAATTTGTCTAAGACAGAAGACAAGAAATACAGCGGATTTACCTTTTTAAACGTTTTAATATAGTCCTTATTTTCTTCTTTCTTGAAGAATTCAAGAATACTACCAATAACGTAGGTTTTCATTGGAATAAACCACGAGTTAGTCTTATGGGTACAATATGCATTAGTGTAATCGAACGTAGCTAAGTTACTAGTAGCAGATATACTAATATACTTTCTATAAACTTCTTTTATTTTATTTATAAATTTCCCTAACTTACCTACATTCTCTTTCTTTGGTAGCTGATAAATCTCTTTTAACTCCTTGGGTTCTAACCTTCTTAAATCCAAAATAGGTTTATTTATGAGATTGCTAGTTTTGTAAGATTTCCAAGTATGTACAAGATCCTTCGTCAGTTTTTCTAATCCGCTGCAGAGTACTATTGTATAATAAAGAAAATTGCTTGCCTCCGATATTGTTGTAGTGTATTGAAATACCTTTAATAATGATTCACTAGAGGTATTTTTTACATCAATCCATCCTAAGCAATCATGAAGACAAGCAAATTTCATCTTATCTACATCAGAAGAATAACCCCATCTATCATCAAATAATAAGAATACATCAGAAATTCTAGCTAATTCATCCAATCCCTCTTGAACTTTCTCTTTCAAGGGAAATTCTGTATTCATTATTACAATTGATAATGATTTTGTGTTTCTTCCTCTGAGAAGATAAATAGAATCTTTGTCAATCATATTATATTTATTTTAATAATCATTAGTTTTATCTGCCCAATTATCCGGACCAGTTATAAATTCGTATGTATAATTGTGGTAGATTTTTTGATTTTTAGATCCTCTGAATGCTAGAGACTTATCAGCTTGATCTTGCTCAAATCTGCCATCTACTAAAGTATCTACATAATCCAATAATGTAGATGTAGATGGGTGAGATAATAGTTCTCTTAATGTAAATCCTGAAAAAGCCCATATATCTTTATCTGGCATTATTGTTTTTACAGTCTTTACAATATCTAATAAAACTCCACATTTATCAGAATCTCTAAAATCTAGTGGTTCTCCGCCACTCAAGGTCAGTCCTTTAATGTAGGGTTTGCTAAGATACTCTAATAGCTTATTCTTAGCCTCTTCATCAAATTTCTTACCCGCTAATTTATCCCATGTTTCTGGATTATGACAGCCAGGACAATGATTAGGGCAGCCGGATACCCATAAGGTAACCCGGCAACCTAAACCATTATTAATATCTGGCTGAGTTATAGCCATATAATTCATTATTCTAGTGTGTAAAATGTTGAACTCTGTGCTCTACCTCATCCCTCTTTCCTTTGTTGAAAGAAGTTTTATAGTCGTTACTCAAATATCCTGTCACTCTTCTAAGTCTCTTGATGTCTGAACTACCACATTCAGGGCATACATCAGGCATCTCATCTGTATAACCACAATTATTACAGGTGTCATTAGGTACATTGATGGCAAAATATGGGATATCATGATCCATAGCATAATTTACCAACTCCTCTAATGCATCTATATTGTGCTTAGATGTTGAGGGACATTCTACATAAGTAATACAGCCAGCTGAACTATATCCAGTCAACTGAGATTCAATATCGATTTTCTTGAAAGGATCCATTTCTTTCCAAACAGGTACATGAATACTGTTTGTAAAGAACTCCTTATCAGATACATTCGGAATTACTCCATACTTCTCTTTGAACTTGTTTAGTGCAGTGTGACATAAATTTTCTGCCATAAATACCCTCGGTTTCCCGATATTTCATAGGGGATTAGACTATATTTTCATCTTACAATTTTTCAGTAAGAGCCTCATCTTTCGCTTAAAAAGCTACTCTACTCACTTCTTCTATTGCTTTCGATAGTCGTTAGAGAACATTTAACATATCCTACGGGATTACCTTGCCTAACAGGTTTAGGCTCTCTTACCATCTTATTACGATTGCCCGTTTAATGAGGTTTGATCATCTTGCTTACACAAGAGACTCCCAACAGATTTCTTTAGGAGTATAATACACACCAAAATTCAGCTTGTATTTCTGCTTAAATTCTGCCACTCTAGTCTTAAACAAATTCTCTATCCTCTTAGCCAACTCCATACCTTTTTCAGTTGTATGATCTGTTCCTATTAATAGCTGCAAAGTTTCAGCTAAACCTAATTGCTTAATACCCATAGTTTCCTATGAGAGTAGACTATTCCTTCAAGACTATTTTTAGTAGTCTTTATTAGATTATAGTCGTTGAACCTTCCATTTCTGGCTTGGCTTCAGATTACCCTGTTGAAGGGTATTCCTGAAATTTACTAATTTTAAAGTGAGCCAATTATTATTTTTAACAACCCACTGCCAATGTACCATGTTTAAGGGCTGATTTAATACCCTCTTCAGGATGATACCCAAACATAGTTCTATTATCATACATAAAAGAGGCTGCTTTCGGAGATTGGGAACAAATCCGATTGAACCTTTCTATTAACATGTCTTTTGCTTCAGATAATTTTGTATCGAGAAGAGACATAAACTTCTCTACATCCCTGTCAGCCTCCATAGCTAAAGTAGGTAATATAATTGTAACAGGACATATATTACCTCTACCATCCTTTAATTGCGGATTCTGACCTGGTTCAGCATTAATATCAAAACCGTTAGCCGTTCTACATCCCCATCGTATTGATAATCAGTACGTTACACTGATTATAGCTATTAAGCTACTTTGTATTTTACTACAAAGATTAGACTATATCACACTCCAATTTTGTATTAACCTTTATTGGAGCCCTATCTTTTCGAGTCACTTGACCCTACTCTACTTGCTTCTTCATATTAATATTTCTTTAATATTATGCTTTCGATAGTCGTTCGGCATTTATTACATTATATGTAAATTTAGCACAGGGTTATCATTCTCAGACTTTCCCTGTTTAGATAGGTTTTTCATAAGATCATTACTGACCTAAGCCACAAGATTGTTTATGGTTGAAAAATAGGTTTTTGGATCATTTCTGTCATATCCAGCATTACCACTCCAATCCACATTAGCGTAGTTGGGGTATAAACGCTGAGAAGTTGACTTCAATGCTAACCTATACATGTCATAATTTGGCGTACCTGGTTTATCATTAACACCTTTCATATATTGGAAAATACCACACGGAAATACACTGGTTCTGTGGAATTTACCTACACCAGCTATACTTCCCTCTAACAAAGCCTTAATTACCATTCTTCCTTCCGGCAACGTACATGTGCCGTAGTTGAGTGAGCTGAACGGTCAATATGTTATCCTATAAGTTTTTATTTATAGTTCTTGTAGTTTCCTACAAGTTCGGCGTATATATTCACCCACAGAGTGGGGTCGAGTACTCTTGGGAAGATTATATTTATTCACTTCCTACGCTCTACGGTGTTTCTGAGCCTTTCGCAATCTCAGAGCTTACCTCGGTATTATAGGTAAATTATAATGAGTTAGAAAATCGTCAAAAATATCTCTTTTTCTTTTCAAGTAAATAGTCGAATCCTTGTATAAATAATTTCCTAATTTTTCCATATTTTCTATACTCCTAATAGAAATTTCACTTAACTGACGATTCTTGTAGTCATATACATTGGGCTTAAATGTTAACTTTGCTTTATCTGTTAGATAGTCCGAAAGTTCACTCATTAGCCTGTGAGTTCCACAAAAAGACATAGAATGTAGATATTTATTAGATGGAATCATGTGAGCCGTAATATTACCATCGCCATCTAAGATCCCTCTGATTAGATGTGGCATAAAAGAATCATCCACTACAGGTAAATATGTAATGAAACTTTTTCTAGGCACAACACCATATTTAGACAAATCATTGGCTAACTTACTACTAGGAATCATTATTTGTGAACACCCTCTTCCATCACTACTTACTTTTCTGGTTGCTTTCACTTCCTCTCTAAATTTTTCTAACATATAACTATCACCATCGTCTAAACTAATAGAAGTCATTTTTTGTCTAGTGGAACTTTTAAACTCAAAAACATTTCCATCGGCAATAATCAATCCAAGAAAATATGCTTTGCCCTCCGTATCTATCTTTTCAAAATAACTCTCATTCAAATTGGGGTTGTTTTTTAAGTGACGTGGCCATAGACTTACTCCTCTTTCTTTTAATATTTTAGTGATAGTTGGATTGCATAGGTTAAACTTTTCAGAAACTTCTTCAAGTGTTCTTGTAGGACTTTCTTTATAAAAATCAACAATATCACTCTTTAAATCATCAGATATGTGTTTTGACATTATTTATACTATTATCTAACTACTTTATTATAATTATTTCTACTTCACCGAATTTACTCGATTTTTTCACTAGAAATTACTTTCTAGGCAGCCACTGTATCTAGCTGATTTCCAGACCTCGACTGGAGGGAATTACTTGATATTCAGGCAGTTACGCTACTACTGCCCAGTTCTCTTATGAACTTCTTTACATCACTGTAAAGTATAGACTATATCTTCATCCTTTTCAGGAGGGTACCATTTCGAGTCGCTTGACCCTACTCCCCGTTTAATAGGGATAGTCGTTAGGCATTTATAATATTATACAATATTAATTTAGCACGGTATTGTCTCGGAGAGAGTTTCACCGTTTAGGTACCTATGTTCTTAATATTTCTATTAAGTCGCCCTAATTGTTAAGGTTATGGTAAAGTCCTTCAGTAGCTTGTTTTAACTCTTTTTCAGTCATACTAAGAGCATACTTATAGACTTTATCGTTTTCTTTGTATTTTCCATCTTCGATACTCAACGTATCATTTAGATCACTTGAAATTTCCTTTTCTTCTATGAAAGTCATGCCATCTTTATAATGCTTATAGAAAGATTTTCTGACATAAGGAACCATTGAGTGATCTATGTGAGTTGCTGAAACCCCACCAAACTGTTGTAATGATTGTATTTGGAATATTACAGCCACCAATTGAAATGCAGTATTTATAGACCCTGCAGGTCTAATATCAGTCTGTCTTGTTGTAAATCCTTTAGCCAGAAGATCATCAATAGGGCAACTTAAGCAATTGTGATCTCCTAGGATAGCGTGGTCTAGATCATGAATATATATCTCATTATTGAGATGATTTTCTCTGCTCTTTTTTGAAAATAATTCATTTAGTGCTATGTCTTTCATTACCACTGACATAGCTTCTCCCATTCTACCTCCAAATGAATTCTCGTCTACGTTAGCATTTTGATTTACAACTGCTTTTGCATTGAGTTTAGAAGCAACGGCTTTCATTAATTTGCCTTTATACCTTCTAATCTTGCTTCTTTCCTCTCTGTACAAGATATACTCCTTTGCTACCTCTTTTCTAGAAGATTTCATTAGAGCATTTTCTATAAAATCCTGAATTTGCTCTACCTCAATCTTCTCTTCTTTAAACATTTTAGAAGCTTTGAAGTTTTCTACGATCTTATTAATCAGATCAGTATCAACCCCAGCTTCTGTTTTCTTCATTGCGGCTTCTATGGCTTGTTTAATTTTCTCTTCATTAAACACAACCTCTCTACCGTCTCTTTTAATAACCTTTGGAGTTACTTCTTCCATGTTGATAAATGTTTAAAAATTTATTAATTAGATCTATAATCGATTCCTATACCTGTTAAATAATCCTTTGCAGATGTTATAGTTATAGTTTCATCAATGTTGTTATACTTCTTCGTAAAATCAACATACTCTTTCTGTTTAACTAAATAATCTTCTACTCCATTAAACAGTTGACGTGAAGGATGAGAATTTATAGACTTAATAATAAAGTCTTTATCCTCCATCACTAATAACGTCTTTTTAACGCTAATTACACCACCACTCATGTCATAATCAGAGTTATAAATAGTTAAACCATCTTCATAACTAACAACATCCTTTATAAACCCATCTTCCAATGTGGTTTTTTGAGATTTATAGAACAGCATGTCAGTTACTCCTCTTTCAACGAATAAATTTTCTCTCTGCCATACCCAACACTCTCCTACAAAATCACTTAATCTGGAGAGATGATTAATGGCATAATTTAAATCATTGACTTCTACTTTGCCAGAGAATATTCCATCCTCTAGTTCTTTCCACTGTTTAATTCCTGACAACATTACTAACCAACTATCACAGTTAGATAATCGGGAATTAATTGTAGTGGTTTTTAAAGTTCCACTGAGTCCGTAAAAGAATTCGATATTAATATCCATTATTTTATGTGTTTTTTTATTAATATTTAACCATTATTATCGATTATAAGAAATTAACGGCATTATTCCACTAATTTACTGTATTTCATTTTACGTATCTAAATGCTTGATAGCCTTATATATAGCATATAAAAAAAATTAAATTAATAAAACCCTCCGGGGGGCACACCGACACAACATCAACATATCCCACCAAGTGCCTCCCACTAAATCAACACGACTGTGAAGCTCGTGTTGATTTCCTTTTTCCTTTTTCCTTTTTCCTCTTTCCTTAAAACCCTTATTATTGAAGGAGATATAGACAGTTAAGTTTATATCTTCTTTTATTTTTCAAGATTTTAACTTTTTAATTAATTATTTTTATTATGGCAACAAATTTTAAAATTACCGTAAAGAGACAGTATATCTCTTACGGTTTGGCTTTTAACCCCGAAAATTTTTACGAGGTTAAAAACAGTGATGAGGACGAACTCACCAACAAACCGTGTTATTGTGGTATGTGGGCATCACCATTAGACGCACAATACGGTTGGTTCGATTATTGCAAGAGCGAGGGAGCCCCTTGTTATATGCAAAAATGGACACGTTTCACTTTAAAATCTGACGCAAGGATCAAGAAGATTGATTCTTACGAGGATTACGAGAAATTTATGACTGTCTACAAAGACGTCACAGATCTCGAGTCCAATCATTTTGATTGGGAAAAGATTGCAAAAGATTATGACGCCGTTGAGGTGACATATAATGCAATCTTAGAATGTAGGGTGAAGAGAGCAGAGCTTTATCGTCTTTATATGGAAGGAAAAGCACCTCACCCGAAGCAGGAAGAATATTTGGAATCATGGAGTTGTGATTCCATTGTTATTCTTCATAAAGAAGTTATTCAAGTTCTCGAGACTAAGGATAACTAAATTTACATCCTCTCTCTAGAGGAGTAAAAATATCAGATATTAGGTATGTAATTATAAATCAACCTAATATCTGATATTATTTTTTTAATACAAACTCAATAGATTAGCAATATCACTGAAATCGTGGTTAGTAACAGTAACTTCATCAACGGTAACAATTTCTCCGTCGAGACCAACGTGAGAAGAACCCGGGAATGTTACTTCTGTTCTTTGAATATTTCCGTTCTTATAAGAATTCTCCAAAGCTACCCAAAACTTTGTGATATAATAATCTACATAATCGCCATGACCTAATGATGCTTTTCTTGGGTCTGGGAAAGGTAATCCGTTATAAGTAGAAATCAATTCTTTCTCTTTCTCATCTCTAGCCTCCGGTGTTGCACCTGGGACTAGTTTTTCTTTTGCTTTTTCATAAGTAAGAGCTGGGCATTCATACTTAACTAATACAACATCGCCCGTATCTGACATCGTATCAGTCATTTCATATTCCCAATAGAAATAATTTTTACCATTCCACTTATACTCTCCATTACCCGCAAACAAGTCATCCCAAATATTCTCAATTAAGACAACTGTTTCGGAGGCACCATTATTCGATGATTCAGAATCAGTAAATGTAATCTGATCCTGCAATAATTGATCGTTACAAATCCATGCTTGTCCTTTTATAACTAGTTCGCTCATTTCTTATTATTTCCTAGAATGTTTTGTGCGATTCTAAGATAAGAAAAAGCGTTAAAGTATTCTGAGTCTGTTGAAGGGAAGTGTAAGAATGAAGTTGGGAAGTGTTGATCCTCTACTAGTTTTGTGAATTTAGGATCTGTGAGATATTTCTTAAAGAAATAGCTTAATCCACCACAAACAAGTATACCATCAACAGCATCAATAGCTTCTCCAAATTTCGCTTCAAGAAGATTTAGTACATCAAGAAGATATTTCTTTATAAACTCATCTAACTTAGAACCGATATTGTACTCTTTACCTCTTCTAGTAAAACGACCGGCATTATCTACGATAGTCTGAGCTTCTTTGACTGACACCTCCATATTATATTCTTTACGGAGATAATCAATAACGTTAAGAGATACCACAATGAGACCTGTATTCGGGATGCCCACTGCAGCACCAGCTGATGCTGTTCCATTAGCTACGTTACAAATATCACAAGTTAAGAATCCACCATCGAGAATGAGATAGTTCTTCATCTTGTAATCATTGTGCTTTGAAGATTCTCTAATATCCAAACCACATTCTG